>Ga0209232_1001334_pt1 | contig 13401 bp, 10 predicted proteins | sample ETNvirenome_2_60_FD_184066 | JGI IMG/M metagenome (GOLD analysis project Ga0209232, IMG submission 184066) | Marine viral communities from the Pacific Ocean - ETNP_2_60 (SPAdes) (version 2) | ecosystem: Environmental > Aquatic > Marine > Oceanic | place: Pacific Ocean | collected 2013-06-22
CCAGCGCTTAACGCATCACCAAAACTGTCGTACCAACCTTTCATCCGTAATGCTGCATCACGCATATACACTTGATCTGGATCAACCGTAATACCGCGAATAGCAGCTTGCTTTCTAAATGCAGCACCAAACGCACCAGCTAAAAGCTCAGACGGTATTTGATACAACATATATGAACCAGTACCTAAAATGTTTTTTAACTGAGTTGCTGGGTTTGACAGTAAGCCTGTCATGTATGCCTGATGAATAACTTCTTTTGTTTTTGCATAGTAAGCTTTCAACGAAAACCTATTAATACCGCCTATCGGATCTTCGCTTTCAGCAAGCAAACCAAAACGCTCGACAAGTTCGAGCGCTGTTTCTTTGCCGCCACTTTCTTGCAGTATGCGCTCTGCATTTGTTGCTAAGAAATTAGCACTGTCTTCACCGCCTACATCCACATTGAATATGTTTAGTGTGCGAGCTGCTTCTGTTTGGTTGCCTTTGGTTTGTAGTTGAATACCAGCTTGTAGTGTAAGCAACCTACGAAACTCAAACAAATCTTGCCCTGACACCTCAACGTCATTCGCCATATCTGCTTTTATTTTTTTGTAAATATCGAGCATTCGCTCTGTGTTGAGAACAAGCAACTGTCTAGCAGCGAGTGTTTTTGCTGCGTTAAAAGAGCCATCACCAATTTTTCTTGATAACAACTCTTTTGTAAAACCCAGCTCGTCTTCTGCTAATATTTTTGCTGCGTCTGTTATTGTTTCGTTTTGCGTAATAACACCGCGTTTAACTAAATCTATTTCATCGGCAAAATCTTCTGATAAGACTTCTATTGCCTGGTGTACATCTTCGCCTGTTAGCATTCTAGCAGTGTTAAAGTCACCGCCATTTTTAATTCCTTTAATATCTGCCTTCATTGCCTCTAGACGTTCTAAAACTGACTTCGTTCTATCGCCATCAAGCAAATTGTCAGGCCGTACACCAGCATTCTTTTGCTGTTTTGTAATGACAGTCTTTGCTTTTGTTTTTACACTTTCCGCTACTTTTTCTGCGTTAGCAGCTTCTTCTGTTGCAAACTGTTTTGCTTCTTCTAACAGCTTTTCATCTGGCACTGGAAATGCCGAATACCCACGCTTTTTAAATTCTGCTAATGACTCTGGATCCTCAAGCACCTGAGGAGCTACTTGCCTTTGCACTCTTCGATAAGAATAGAGAGGGCTTGATGCTTCTGCTAACGGCACTGTTGCTGGTTCTGGTGGACGCCCTACTGGTACGTCCGTTATGTTTTTTTGTGCAGCATCTGGATTAACAGGCTGCTCTGGAATTTTTACTGGATTAGGTAGTTTATTAAAAAGTTTATTTAATTTGCCAATAGCAGCAACTTGTTGGTTTTGCGATGGATCCGTAGCAAACTCTGTAGGCGAGCCAGCAGCATCGATCTCTGCACGTTGTGTTTGCTCTTCAGCTAAGTCTAGTGGATTTACTGCCATGATGCCTCACGCAAAAAAGGCCGCATAAGCGACCTATAAGTAGTTTAAAATTTTATATTAAGGTTCAGACGGTGATGCTATTCCTGATCGGAACTCTGCATTGATTTCTGAGTTTCCTGTAAAACCATGTCTGATTTGGTATTCTGTGTCGATTGCATCGATCCTTGGGGAGAGCTCTGTGATGAGATCTTGAACTTTCCGTTGAATATCGGATGATCCTTGCCCAGATGCTGCCTTGATATAATCTTCGCCATTTTTGTTCACGCTCCAATCATTGCCCACATAACCTTCTTGGGCATTAAACGTTCCGAAATCAATACCTACATTATCATCTAGGTCTAATTTTGCAACTGCCTCTTCTACTAACTTATGAAACTCTTTGTTTGTTTTCAACATATCATCTGAAAACCAAGTGTCTTCCATAGCCTTAGATCCGTCAGGATTTTTTCTTAAAAAAGCAAAATTTATAATTCTTACGCCACCTGGTGCAGCTATTGGATTATAGTCTGAATGACCGCTTAACTCAGCTAATATTTCACCCAGCCTTGCTGTTTCTCTTTCTGTAAAATTTCTGCCAATATCGAGCAATACACCGTTGGCATCTTTTTTACTTGAGTTAAAAAATGGCCTGTGAAAACCTACACCGTCTTGCTTCATTAGTATGCCTCGAACAGCAGCGTAAGCATTAACTAAATCTAAAGCTGCTGGCTCAACGGCTCCATAGTTAGCGCCTTTGTATTGTCTAGGCACTGCTAGTTCTGTCTGTGTACCAGGACTCACTTTACCTTCAAAATATCCTGGCGCTTCAAAATCACCTGGTGACGGTATGCCCAAGCGTTGAGCTACAATGTCATTACCATTGTCATCTAAAAAAGCTTTAGAAATATCTACATGATATTGCTGTTGTACTTCATAAGGCGCATCAAACATTTCTGACATGTGACCACTAGTGCGCCCTGGTATGCTTTCCCAGCTAATCTGCATTTTGTTTTTTTCTAATGCATCAGCGTAATCAAATTTTGCTTTGTCTACAGATATACCTTCGTCATCTGCTTTAGCTTTAACCCATATTGCTGCTTGTACTTGTTGTGGTTCCCAGCCAAGCTCATCAGCTAATTTATTTACTTCGTTTTCTACAAACGTATATTGTTGATCTGTTGGGTTATCGGTTCCGTAGCCAAAAGCTCGTAACATCCAAATATCGACTGTGACAGGCTGATCTAATGTTGGATCTATTTCGCGCATAAGATTGACATAAAAACTATTTGTTTTGCGACCTTCCCACGGAGTTCCATTAAACATATCAGTCAGTCTTTTGCTCATCGCAGCTGGAAACCTACCAGTTGTTATTGGCAGACCAGCTTTGTTTTGCAAATAGGCTTGCAATGCGTAATCAAAATTTGAACTAACTGGTGTGCCAGATGATGTTATTGCAATTGCTTGCGCTATTTTTTCTGCTTCTACTTTGTCACCACCTACTGCATCAAGAATAGCTTTTCCAGATCTCTCATACCAAAAACGCCCAGGCGCTCCTTGTTCAGCTAATGCACTAACCTTTTTTCTAAGCGCAGCTAACTTTTGTGGCGTATCTAAGCCAGGTGGCGCACCGACATATCTGCCAGTTGTTGCTTCTCTTCGTATTTTTGATTGATCAAAAAGCTCGATCGCTTTGTTTATTTCATCTCCAACGTTACCACCTAAAGACCCAACGGTAGGCATTTGACCAGGCTGGTTAAGTCGTTCACCAACATTAGCTAGACCAGCTCGTAATGTCGGTATGCTTTTCTTTATCGCTTTGCCGACAACCATACCAACGCCAGTTGCCTCTGCTATACCAGCTAGTACAAGTAATGCACCGAATGATCGATCTGCAACACTTCCACTGTTGACACCTTGCTTAAATAACCGCGCACCCTCTTGGATATCCATAACGCCAGCTGTTACAAAATCACCTACACCGATACCGAATGTAGTTTCGTCACCAAAAAACATGCCAGACAATGATTTAGACTCGTTGGCTATTCGTGGTCTTTCTGCTTGCAGCTCTAACTCTATTTGATCTGGTGTTAGACCTTGTGCTCGCAAATCTTCTGCTAGGCTATCTTCAGCAAGCTCCGTTAGATACTGCGTAAGTTCTACTCTACCATTTTCTCGTATTGTCGGATCGTACTCACCGATAAACGACCCACCGTTGCGTAATCTGTCTTCGATCTCTTGCGTAGATAAAACCATCGGCTCTACGTCTGCGCCAATGCCTATCGCCTTAATTGTGCTTTCATCATAGCCAGCTGCAAGCATATCGTCAGCTGTCACCTGGCCTTGGTTTGTTTTTACAGTGTTAGCATACTCCATTGCGCTTTCTATAGATGCGCCTGGAGTATCCATAGATTGATCTGTGTTTTCTTGCATCATCGGCTGTTCTGGTGCATCCGTTTGTAGGTTTGCTACCAAGCTTTCAGACGGTTGTTTGCTTACGACCTCTTCATCACCAACCTTGATGTATCCACCGTTTTCCATTTGCGCCAACACATCATTTCTATTTGTGTTTGGGTTAAATCGTCTGGGAGAATGCGGAAAGCTTTGCATACCAAGGTTAGCTTGTTTTATTTCAAAGGCATCGATGTACTTGCTCATTTCGTCATCAACGCTGTAATTATTGAGATCGCTCATTCAAAAAACCCTCTAACAACAAACGTTTGAAGTCTTCCTTGAAGATAAATATATTTACCTTCTAGATTTTTTTGTTTGTTTGCTGGAAAGCTTAAAAACCTAGCCTCTAAATCTGCCATAGGATTTGCGCTTGTGCTTGAGATAGAGCCAGCAAAATTTACGTTAGCGTTTACTTCTTCTAAAAAGTTACCGAACAACGGAAGCAAAGATCTTTTTATGTTTTGTTTTTCTACAGCAATCAGTTCGTCAGCTTTTGCTACAATAGAATTATAATCTATAAGTTCGCTACCTTCTTCAAAAACTGCCCTAAGTAACTGCGCTTTGACAGCATTTGTGCTCTGCATTGACACACGCTCTACGCTTGTCAGTTCGTCTTTATCAGGCATGTTTAATTCAAACCTGACATACTTCATAACTAAATCAAATGCGTCTTTTGTTTCTGCCTCTATATCTTTGCCAATCTGCTCAAAGTCACCAGCAAACTTAACGTAAGTATCTCGCGTTAAACGATGTGAGTTGTCTTCTAAATATTTTGTATCTGCGTTATCACCGATTACTAATACACTCAATTTATCAACAACGTTTGGATCATCTACTGATGAAAAGAAACTGTTTGTTTGTAAAATTTTTGTTTCTAAGTCTTGTTGTTCTGTAAGAGACAGCTGGTTGTTTGCAGTCAAAAAATCTAACAGCATATCTTGAAATTGCTCGCCACCGATAGTGCCATCATTTCGACTTACATCTGCAAGTTTTGCTTTAAAAGTATCCGTAAATATTAAATCGTATTTTTTTTCTAGCTCTGCAACGTTTTGCTTTTTGCCATTTGTAAGATCTGCTGAGAAAGCAAGTAACTTTAGATTTGTAAACTGATCCTTAATTAAATCATCAGTTTCTTTTATTTGTTTTGCTAAATACGTTTCAAACTTATTTGCTTTGGTTAAAGTTGCTGCCAGTGCAGATCTGGCTTCGTTTCTATCCACGCTGCCTAATACAATCTGCGTCCAATCACTGTTTGGCAACTCTAGCTCTTTTATTCTTTGATCTCGTTTTGCAAGTTCAGCCTCATCCTCAACACCAGTATATTCATCGAGAATATCCAGGTAGACTTTCAGACCGTAAACATAATCTGGATTATTAGCAGCATAGCCATCAACAACGTTTTTCATTATGTCGTTTATTGTGTCTCTACCAAGCGCCTCAATAAGCTGTGGAGCCATGTAACCTGATTCAACAGATTGCTTCAGCATTGTTCCTATTTCAGCAGACTCTTCGTTGAATAACGTAAAATCAACAAATGGATTAGAATACTTATCTATGTATTGTTGGTTTCGTGACTCTATAGATGCTTTAGCTCGCGCTTCTATTGCCGTGTCTAGTTTGTCTTTTAACTGAAACCGTAAAGATATTTCATTTTGCGTAAACTGCTGATCAAAGTATGCAAGCTCTGCATCTGTTTGCGTTACCTTGCTACGCATTTCTGATTTTATTTTTGCAACGGCATCAAACCAGCGACCAGTTTTGTTATCCATATTGATAATATCAAACGGATTTTTATCGTTTTCTAGTTGATCAACAAGCGATAACAAACCTTCTTTTGCACCGAATATAGCCTCGTTACGCTTTGTTTCATTAATCATTTTCTGACGTTGAACAGCGTATTCATTAACTTGTTGCAGCGCAGCATTAAAAACGTTTGCCTTGCCCTCAATGGCATTAACGATAGGGCCAGCTCGCATTCGTGCAGTCATAGGTCTGCCCGGTGCTTCCGTAGTCATTTGCACATTAGATCTGTAACGAGGTATTCTCATGTTATGCTATTCCAAATGCGTTGCGATTTTCGTATCCAAATCGAGCCGCTTGACCAAAGCTCTGTATCATACTTGCCGTACCAGCTGACTTAGCAGCAGCAGCCTGATAGCCACCTTCCATACGCGATAACTTAGCCCTTAGTCGTGCATCTTCTTTTGCGTCTTCCATTTGCATGATGCGGTTTGCAACGTTAAAATCTTCTTTCGCTTGAGCGACCTCAAATTCTCTTGCAAACTGTCGAGATACGCGCATAGGAGTGCCTCTAGAAACATCGATGCCAGCGCCAGCGTATTGGTTTACAACAGTGCCAAGAACCTCTGTGCTAAATCGATATCGTGCTTCTTGCTCATCTAACGCACGCACACGCCTAGTTACTTCTATTTGTTTATCTATTAAACCAACGTTACGCTCTTCCATTTGAGCGTTAAATTCACCAACTGCCTTGTGTGCAGCAGCTGCGTCATCACCAGCTTTTTTCTGTCTGATACCGCCAATTACATCGAATGCTAATGATGCTAATTCAAAAAACATATATTACCTATACATCGTGAGTGTTCATGCGCGGATAAAGCGCTAATACTGTCATTGGCAGTGGCTGGGTTTGCTGCACATAAATGCGGTCACCTTCCTCAAAACCACCCGGAAATTCTATATCTTTGTCACCAGTAAACAGCGGCACAGCTGTATCCATGTCCATGCTGCTGTCTCTAAAAAATATTCTATCTGCGTTTGCCGCATCCGTACCGACCTCTGCACCAACCGTTTCGTGAAAGCGCAATGTTACATCATGGATCCGTTTTGGTTTGCCCTGGCTTATGCCATCGCTCGATCCTGACTCAATGCGTAGCGTTTGCATCTTGCTGGTGTATGCAAGCCCTACCGCACCGCTAGTAATTGCAAAGTCCAGCGTTATACCACCGCTGGAAACAGTCTCGTCAGGGTGTGTTGCACCATTTGCTAAAATAGACGTTGATGCACCTTCCAAGTGATAAAGCCCTGAGAGGCTTGATACGGAGCTTCCAGAGTATACTAAGCCGCTATCTACAAAGAATGCTGCCGTTGTATCACTTCCAAAATCAAACGTTTTCATCACCTCAACGTATTGCTTTGTCTGTCCGTTGATCGTGCGTTTGACAATCATGTACAGCTCATCTTCACCGCTATCGGTTGGCAGTGAAATAATGCTTTCTACTCTAGCCTGACCGCCACTGAATGCACCGCCCAAAACATGTTTATGCCACGCAACAATTTCTTCTTCGCGTCTGTACGTTAGACCTAGCAATGTGCCATCATTGCGCCTTGCCCACACGATGCTCTCAGGCTCTTGTTGAAACGCAAACTCTTCTATGCCACCTTCTGTCAAATGCTCGGCTAATACGGTTATGTCAGGCGCTGTGTAGCCGCCTACGTCCACTTCACCGACATATCTAAACTCGCGTACCTTTCGCGCTCCGCGCTGGGCAAAAAGCGTTACATCTGCGACCTGGACAACTTCGGCATTCACGCATCCGTAGTTGCTGTACTTACGAATAACCGTAGACGTTGGCGTTACCGGGCTGCCGTTTGTTGTGGTAAGCACGTATTCGCCACCAGACGTACCAATATTGAGTATCCTGGTAGCAGATAAATACCTGATTGCGTTTACCTTGTTGGATGCAATTGTGTAAATCAGCGCATCATTATCGCCAGTGCCTGTTGTAAAATTCGTATAATCTGCGTTTTTGCTAAACCACAATGTCTGTGGATTGTTGTTACTTGCTGCGAATACCAGACGTTGTTCAAAAAATGTTACAACGCTAGGATAGTTATTTGACCCAGCCAAGCTAGGCGTTGTGTTTTCCGTAAAACTTGGTGATGCAAACGTCCAGTTGTTATGATCAGATCTAGACAACGTTCTAACCGCATGTGATGGATGCGCTAAGTACATTACATCAGCTGACTGAGCAAAACGCACATCGTTTATCTGTGCGGATGTATAGGGCGTTGCAACCTCGTATATTTCATCAACAGTTACACCAGATCCAGTGTATGTGCTGAAACTTGTTGTGTTTAGCGCCACACCAAACAAATCAGTAAGTGTGAACGTATTTGTCGTGACATTCGCGACACGATAGTTACGTGCAGCAAGCTCTGTCATGCCACCGCTACTATTAACGAGCGCTATTTCATCTCCGTTGCTATAGCCATGACTGTTTGACGTAAACACGCCTGGGTTTGCTTTTGATATTGCAGATATTGCTTTTGCGCTGCCAGTAAGCACTTGCAGACCGTTACGATAAATCCGCATATATTGTTCGCCAAATTCTAGCGCGTATGTGTCGGACGTTTTAAACTCAAACGGTATGAGTCTCGTTACATTTGCACTGGCTTTAACCTCGCCTAAAAACTGTGTGCCAGGACGCCTGGTTACACCGCCATGAGGCTGCACGACCATATTTGTTAAGTCAGCCAAACCCTCACGATATTTCTCAATTGTTACACGACCCTCTAGGCGCGGAGATATTTCCCCGGCTGTAAAAGACGATAAAGCTGGTGCAGATCGCGCCATTTATGTTCTCGCTTGTAAAAAGTCACTAGCCTCGATTTTTTGAGGCGCTCCCTCTGTCGCATCAACAAATTTAGCTGCTTTAAGTTTGTCTGAATATTCAGCTGCCATAATTTGTTTAACTGTGTTTGATCCAGTGATTGCATAGGCCAACTCAAAAGCGAGTGCAGATGCCAACGTTTCGACTAGCCCAGCGTCATACTCTTGCGGATCCGTTACACGCCCGATGTAGCGTATTTTTGCAATACCCTCATCTGTAACAAGCTTACGCCCCTCAATGACATAAACAGGGCCACCAGAGTTACTTGTCATATTATCGTACGGAAACGTCAGTGTGCCGTTGCTAAACTCTAGCACTCGCAAACAAAATGGATCGGTTGGCAGTGCAAATTGATTAGCATAGTCAAACGCTGGTGTGTCGCTTTCTTTGGCAAGCTCTACTCTTCTAATCAAACAGTTCCAAGGATGTTGACGGAAAACATTATCGCGCACAGAGTTGTATCTTTGATTGACTAATCGCGCTGGCTTACTGTTTTCATCAAACGTAGAGATGTTGTTAGCACCCAGCGAATTAAGCGCATAGTTTGCAATGTCTACCGTAGAAGTCATTTGTTAATCCCATAAAAAAAGGGGGGCGCTTTCGCGCCCCTCTAATTAATCAACCACGTATTTAATGGTTACTTCGATAGTACCAGTGCCAGCAGCACCGCCCATCGTTACCGTTACTGGCACACCATCCTCGTTTGCGTCTGTCTCTGTGCCGGAGCCAAGAGCCAGTGTAGCAAGAATGTCTACCTTTTGTGCTGATGTAGAAGCCGCAGCTGCTTTATAAGCCGCTGCTGCAGCGCTTACCGCTGTACCAGCTGCATTTGTGTGTGCAGCATAGCCAACGCTAAGTGTCGTTGATGACCCTAGTGCATCATGCGCTAGAGAACCTTCCAACAAACGAGCGCCATCAGGTAGTAAAAACATTTCAATAACATCGCCTGATGCAAGTGAAGATGCTTCATACGTGCCATGAGCTACGCGAACTCTGCCGCCCATCTCATTAGCTTTATTCATCGCAACTGGTGTTGCGCGTGAATTAGTGCGTTGTGTCGAATAAACTGTTGCCATTTCTCAATCTCCTTTAAGATTCAGTGCAAGCAATTTCGACTACCTTCACCTCTTCCATGCGAGTAGCACCAAGAGTTTGACAGTAGTAGACTTGCGTTGCGTAAGACTTATCAGCACGTTCATCGATCTTAGCCATAGGCTCTTTGCCCATTGCCATTTTCACACCATCTTGAGCAAAGCAGATAACCTGGCGGTTACCATCGCTGTCTGTGTTCAAGCGATTGGATGTGATGAAATTAAATCCCATGAAAGAATTTATCTCACCTTGAGCCAAAGCTTTAACGGTGTTGAAATCAGATGACTTCACTTCTGTTGTGTTCAACAAATCAGATACTTGCTTTGGTGAAACAACGATTGTGCGTGTGATCGATGGATCTACAGATGCAGCATCCAGCGTTTCTTTTGCGCTCAATAGTTTTGCAACAGTCAGACCAGCTGATCCATGTGCGATTTTCTGACCTGATGGTAGTGCAGTTGATGTACTACCGTCTTTGCCAGTTAATGCTGTACCTAAAGCCGCTGCAATGATTTCATCGTCCATTGCTCGACCCATCGCAGCAGCCGCAGCTCTGCCATAGGTTGATGTCGGATCAATAAGCAAACGAACTTTATCTTGCTCATCGATTAGGTCAGCCCACTCATAATCAGACATGGTTACCATGCGTCTTGTGTGTGGTGTTTCAACCAAAGGTGTATCGGCATGGCGGCTTGTTTTCTTTACCGCTGCTGATGACCCTACTTGGTCAAAGAAAGCTTTTTCGCCATTCACGCTTTCCACATCTACTGCATCACGCAGCAGCGAGCCCATTTGCTGACTAAGCATTTGGATATTCGCGGAAAACTGATTGACAAAAGCTGTAGTTACCTGAGTAGACATAAGTCTCTCCTTTTTACAGTTTCAGTTTCAATTTAGGATTGCTGCGCTTGGTTATCTCTTGCGAGGCCACGCTTACTGCTTAAGGCAGTCAATCTGCATGTCGCACATGCTTGCCGTGTGGGTCTTTCGATTATCCACGTATCACGATGCTGCTTGGAAAAGTTCTTGGACTTTCTGCACATAAACATCATGTTCTGGGTGCTTGGCATCCGTGTATGGAGTGCCAGGACGCATTAGCTCTTTTAGTTCCTGTTTGGCTTGCTCTGGTGTCATTATAAGCTCTGACGTTTCCCCTACCAGGTTGTCTTCGCCCATTTGCTCACCAAGTGCCGCAAACATCTTGATTATTTCTGGATGATCACCAATTTGCCGACCATCTGCCATTGTTTCTTTAAAAAACTCGTTTTTTTCTATACCGCCCAGCAATGTATTAGCAGCTGACTGTGCCAGCTTAATACGCTGTTCCGTTGCTTGCCCCCACTCTGCTTGCAGCGCAGCAACACCTTCATCGTAGGCCGCTTGTGATCTTGTTTCGTTTTCTTGCTCCATCGCAGTATTTTGCTCTACAAAATACGCTGCAATCTTATCAAACTGCCTAGGCGATAGACCAGCCTCGAACACAGCTTGTCTAAAACCATTTGCCTGTTCCTCGCTTAGAACATTCTCAAAATCTGCAACATAGGCAGATGTGTCTTGTGGACGCCCGGTTTCGGCATAAAAGTTTGTCCATTGCTCATCAGTCCAGCTTTCTTGTGGCTTGCCTATATTGTCAGCGCCAATCATTGATCGAGCATGTACATATGACTTTGCCAGGGATCCGGCATCTGTAAAGTTTTTTAAACTAGGATTGCCTCGCAAATCTTCTGGTAGGCTATCTAAAAAATTAACTGGTGCTGCGCTTTCCGCTACAGCTTCCGTTGCGACTTCTTGAGATCCAGTGTCTTGGGTTGCCTCTTCGCTCATTGTGGTGGTTCCTTTTCTTCGGTCAGCATACGGACAATCAGCAGCACGGCTGCTCGCTGACCTTCATTAAATGCACTATTGTATGGATTGTCCGAATACGTGGTTGTCTCAAAGCCGAACCGTGCCTTGAGGTCACTAAGTACGATCTCGCCATCGTCAGTGTTAAATACTCTGCGATAGGCAAGCTTTAAATCTTCTACCTTCATTCTAGTGGTACTGTTCCAGCTGCCTTAATAAATGGCGCTATTTTGTTTGCAGCTTCAGCGGATTGCATTTGTTCTTGCATCGCCTGTTGCTGTTGTGCCGCCTCTGCTTGCTGTTCTCTCAGCTGCGCGACTTCATCATTACCACGGATTATTCTAGCCGGCAGTCCAGCTGTTTCTACGAGGTATTGCACCATCTTATCACCATCGAGGTAATCGGTTACTGGTGCTACCTGGCTGACTTGCAACAATATCTCAAACCCACGCAACATCGCCTGGAGATCTGTAAGTTTTTGCGCTTTCGCTAGGGGGCTAACGTATTCAATATCAATGTCCTGACCTTGTAGCTCCTCCGGAGCCGGAGGGAGTAGACCGTTCCGGAGAAGCAATGCAAAGGCACGAGATATAAGAGGTTGGAGCAATTCAGCTTGCATCCGTCCTAAAACAGGGCCAAGCAACCTCATTTTCTCTTCGTTTCTCTGCAAGACTTCTGTCGCTGTCATATTCTGACCCTGACCCAATAGCAGCTGGTCTACATAGAATGCCTGACGTATTGCGTTACGCCTTTGCTCTTCCATATTTAGCCCTAGTGGGTTGTTGGCTCCGATTTGCAGCGGCTCTAACCTATCTCGCGTTCCTGATCGGTAAAAGTTCAATGCACCTGGTGAAGTGCGTACTGTGCCTAGAAAACCATCGTCTGGAACCATCAATGGTGGATCGATTTGCTTTTGTGCAGCCTTTATTGTTGTTTCTGACATTTTGTTAAGCATTTTAACGTCAGGCAGCGCCGTCATTGCTGGACTGCGCCCATAGGTGCTTACTGAGTCTTTAACAAACCTTGGTGACATAAACGGCATTTCATCAAAGCCACCTTCACTGAGCAGTTCCCGACTTTCTGCCATATAATATACAGATGCTACTGGTTTATCTTTTGCAAATGCCCCAGCAGCTTCTGTTCGAGGAAACACGGCATGAACAACTTCATGTTCCTTATAGGGATCGTTTTCTACGTCTTTTGCTACAGTTTTCGGCATTGTTGCGTCAGGAAACTGCATTTTGATAGATCGAGCGGTAAGTTTAAACTTTCTATAGATCGTATCAACACGACCCTGGCTATCTTCTGAGATGCAAACCTCTGCGATATGCCGACACGCAAACCTTAAACCTTCTTGTTCCATGCTGACATAAAAGCTCCCAGTGCCGAAAACCACCAGGTCATAGTACAATTCGTGTATTTCTTGCTGAAAATTAGAGCGATTGAAGTGTTGGTACATTTGATCAGTACAAACTTCTAGCCATTCGTTTGCTGCGTCATCCCTCTGTAGCCCTGGATTGCGATAGCGCATCGAAAACCAGGGCGTACTTGGGCTAGTCAACATTCCGTGTAAGCTTGATGCCAGCAGCTCTACTGCATGTATTGCCGTGCCATCAAAAATTAATTCTGTGCGTTTGTCACCCTGTGTACGTTTTTTAACAATGTCGGCTTTTCTGGGCAGCATAAAATCAGCTAGTTGCTGCCAGTGCTGCTCCCAGTTGCTGCGCTGATTTTGTAGCGTTTTATAACGCCTATCGAGCTGTTGTACGAGCGGTGTGACTTCAGCCATTACAAAATTCCATAACTTGTCATTATTGTCGGTTTCTTTTTAAGTTTAATGCCATCCATTGCACCGCCTTGCGTCCGTCCAGCCATCTTCTGCATGGCACGTTCCAGCGGATCTACAGTCATTTTACCCATCATTT
>Ga0209232_1001336_pt1 | contig 13385 bp, 21 predicted proteins | sample ETNvirenome_2_60_FD_184066 | JGI IMG/M metagenome (GOLD analysis project Ga0209232, IMG submission 184066) | Marine viral communities from the Pacific Ocean - ETNP_2_60 (SPAdes) (version 2) | ecosystem: Environmental > Aquatic > Marine > Oceanic | place: Pacific Ocean | collected 2013-06-22
TTGTTCAGAATGTGCTTTGCTGGTATGTCTTCAACCATTTCTGTCCACTCTAGGGTGTCCCATTCAAGTGTCAGTGTACCTTCTTCATCTACGCCACCTTCAGAGGTGAAGCCTTGGCCGACTGGAATATATTTCACCAAATTGTTTAGGTACTTGCTAGGTTTCCAAGTCCATGCTTTACCATCAATAACCATCACATGCCCTTCGCCACTTCTTGGCCTTCCGCCATAATATCCTATATTCATTGTTCATCACCACACACTATCATATTGCTCCATAGGTACTCTTGAAAGCCACAGCAATCACACACTTTCAATGTGTAATATTCTATTGGCCCATTTACCCATCTTTGACGCTTAACGACCTTCTTGTTACTGCCGGCCATGTATTCCCAGTTATCTTTCATTTTTTTCATCTCCTGTTTTCGTCGGTTGTGTGTCCGCTCTGATTAGTCCTAGCGGCCACCCCCTATTAAAGGTATGGGAATATTCCCATACAATGCGATTCGAACTATGCATTGAATATAGGTTATATTCCTATTACCTACTGATTCATATATACTACTCCATTTAGCCCCATTCATGGAGTTACAAATAACCCCCGCATGGTGGAAGGCAATAAGCGTATTCACGCTAATAGACCGAGCAGGGTTATATCAAGAACCTCCTATACATAAGGTGATTAAATGCCAAGAATTAAAAAACAAGAAGCCGAATTAAAAAACCGCATAATTGACACACTACTCCAAGTATTGGAAGTTAGTGAAAAGGCGATGCTAGAAGACCTTGAAGAGTTCGGAGAACCCGAACACATACAAGGTGCTGTCAAGGTCGTTAGAAACGCCTTAGAACGCCGTAAATCGGCTTAACACTTCCAGCGTCGTCTTTGTGCTTGATTCTTAGAACATCGGCCTTGGCCACCCTTAATCTTAGCACTTCGAGCACAATACGCTCGCCATCTAGGCGAACCAACTTTTCCAACCCTCACCTTTGAACTTACGGAGAAATACTTCCCACATGTTTTATCAAAGATTCTAGGCAAATTAGCGCCTCTTCTTTTTGTAGAATCTGCGCACAGTTGATGTCCTTGGACTTTTTGCACTTTCGCGATTCGAACTACGATTCTTTTTAGTGAACCGTCCAGTTTTCTTACTACGATATCTATTCCAAACCATCAATAACGCCTCTTGCTTCTTTTTGCCCTTTTAGAGCCTGTAGAACGCTTTCTTTGACTTCTACGCCTAGAAGTAGCCGCCGCACGATTAGCGGCCGCACGGGTCTTGTAAACGCGCTTTAGGAGTTTTCCTGTTACATATGAACGGACTTTGTAGCCGCCTTTTACTCTATCCACTGGCATATCAATCACTTTTTGAATATTTTTAAGTCTCTTTTTAATGTGCTAAACATACTACCGAACACCCAACTCTTATCAGAAGGAGAGTATTGTAATTTAGAATAAAGGATATATTTACCACCGGCAATCCTTGAATCGTTAATCATAATTCTTGGTCTTCTTGGCATATCAATCACTTCATTTTACGCGCCCACAATGTCCCTAACTGGTATCGCACATTGTACCCTTTCTTTTTTAGAATCTCTTTCATTCCGGCATTAGCAGGGCCGAAATCGCGATAACCAAACCAAGGAGGTTTTTTCATTCCGCCACGAATTATTTCCGGGGTTTTTCGAGTGATGTCAATCACCTTTCCCAAATGATAACTTCAAGGCGGTGCGTAATGGTGCGCCTTCGGAACGGAAGTATTTGAAACGATTAAGACGAGGACTCCATCCTAGCAGTCTTCTCATTTCCGCGTTACCGCCGGTTTTGTAGCCTTTTGCTTTGATGGTTCTTCTCGCCATATATATCACGCTTCACTTACGGGAGAGGCTTGAACTACTTGAGTGCTTCGGCTCCTACCATTCACATAGACCACCAATAGACCAACTGCTACAACCACCACAACGCCGCCAAGTAGCCACCATTTGATAGAATCCCAAACACCCGTAACGGCATCGCCAACGGCATCGGCAGCGTCACCCGCAGTTTCAACCACAGGGTCAATAACCAATTCTTCAGCCGATACAAACGAGTCTTCGGCTGCGACTTGTTGGGATAATATAGGTCGGTCACTTGTTTTCAACTCCATGTATTCAGGATTCGCTTCTAACGAATCGCGATAAAATGAAAGTGGTTGACCATCCATCCACGCTTGTCCGACATATTCATTTTCAACGATTCTAGGTAGTGATGAATCAAGAGAACCATCGGGCAACCGATATTCACTTCCAGCCTCATAATTGACCATCAATTTTTCAGCCTTAATCATCGTAATTGAAATCTCATCATCGGCCTCTTCAGCCGAGAACCATTCACGACCTTGAACCATAACCAAGAATGGCCTAATTGACCCTCTTTCGTTGTCAATATCGACTTCTAATCTATCGCCCGCATACATGGTGAAAGTGAAAGTATTCCCACTTGTTTCAACCCCTTCGACGGCGTTTCTTTCAATAAAACTCAGAGTCGAATCGGTTTCAATTTCAAAAGTTACTTTCCAGTTTCTTCGAATCGTGAAACCGACTGCGCCGCTTTTGTTTTCCGTATAACCTTCGGTTGTGAATCTTGGAGTATCAAAATCGTCCAATTCTAGTGTATTGCCGCCGTTGGTGAAAACTGCCGCATCATCATAGTTACCTGTACCGATTACTCTTCGCCATAACGGTGAGCCTTCTATTGGCCCAGTTAGTGCCTCTTGAAATGTTATATCAGCCTCTTGAAAGTAAAATTCCACATTCTCGAATCGCTCTAAAGTTGGAGTTGTCGCGATTCTGTTTTGTTTATCAATTTCAGCCTCGACATTAAAGTCCGAAGTAATCTTTTCAATATGGCCATCAAATGCCGCCTCCGCCGCTTCTTGAGTATCAGTTTCGACAATCCAAATAGGGGCTATGAATCCCGCAGCCGTAGGGTTGATTTCTTCAACTCTGTAAGTGACTATCGGATTTGCTACGGTTCCGGTTGTAATTTCGATTATTTTCATAGTCGTAGTTCTGTTCAAACTTGAACCGTCATATGAGAGATTCACGGATTCTTCGCGAATCACAACTTCTTTATTGACTGCCGTTCTAGCGTCAATTTCCGCCTGTTCTTTTTCTGCCGCAGCCTCCGCCTCTTCTCTCTCTCTTTCTTCCGCTACGGTTTCACCTTCCGCATTCAAAGAAGGTGTTTCTTCGATGGTATCAGTTGTTTGAGATTCTTCACCCTCAATCGTGCCATTATAGGCCATGATTACGGTTTCCCTATCTTGTAGGGAATAATTGGAATACATACCTATTACTGGATAAAATGCGATAGCGGTTACGGCCTGTCTAAGATTCCCATTACTATTGTATGCTTTGCGAGTAATTAGGAAACCATCGGTATCGTTAATTTCTGCGCCACTTTCCAACTGCGCATCTAAATCAAGTGCGTAATATAGCCTATAATCGTCGTTTGAGGCAATCAAACGACCAGTGGCGGGTATTAGACCCCCCGACGCCCCAATCGTCTTAAACGACTCATTAGGCAATGTTTTCAAGCGTTCTAAACTGATACTCTCTTGGTTTATCATAATCAAGCCCCCAACATAGGCGATACATCGACACCGAGGCTTAGAGCCACCGCCATCAAAAGGCCTTTTGCGAGGGTCTTAATTGTGCTTAATTCTGCTAGAATCGCGGATAAGTCGTTTTCGACTTTGTTGACCCTATTCTCTAGGTCGCGGATTCTACCATTTTGGATAGATTCAGCGTCACTCATTAATACTCACTTCCACAAGTTACAGTCCAAACATGAATAAGAGCGTCAGCATTTCCAGCCGATGCGAACCATAACTCGCCGGTGTATGGCGTATGTGGGAATGTTAGAACCATTCCCGAATCGCCACTACCGTCGGGTGAGTCAAATTGTGACAACTTAAACCTTGTAGTGGTACTTGTTAGCCCGCCTTCAGAATATGCGACCCATGCGTCTTTCGCTGTCGCTTGAATCGCTATCATTTGAGCGTTAGTGAAACGAACTGCTACGAATGGCACACCCGCAGTTAACTGAGGGGCTGTTACAACTTGAATGCTCGACATATTATCACCTATCACAATCCCAAGTGACTCCTACCCCCACCAGCGTAGGGGTAGGTGTCGGGTTGGGGAGGTTGTGAATATCACATCAAAGAGCCGTCAAGAGTAGCGGAAGCCGTGTTACCCTTTACGCCTTGAGTTTGGCGTACTGGCTCATTGGATTTTCCACCGACTCCTGCGGTCAATATGGGCAGATAGCGTCTTGTGGTTACTGCGGAAGAGTCCACTGAGAGAACTATGTCGCCTCCGGTAAGACCGAACACTGGGATGCAAATTGCACCGCTTAGGCGAGTGCTGTATGTTTGAGTGTCATCAAGGTCTGTACTTCCTTTATTCCACATGATACCATTACGGCTGTCTCCGTTGTTTGAACGGTACATACTGATAGGTATTCCAAAGTCAGAAAGTTGATTGATTCTAATTCCTTGCGAACCGTATTGGTCTGCTTCCGAATCGTTGAAAATTGCTAGGGCTGTCACAACGCTACCTTTTGGTGTGTTCTGAGGAACTCTAACGACAACTTGCTCTTGAGCAATCGCGTGAGTGAAACTTGTAGCAGGGACAACGGTTGTCGTCTTCTGCGCACCCGGATTATATCTTAACCAGTAAGACATCGAACCGACATCAATTGCTTCGGCTGCTGCTGCCCAGTTAACAATAATCTCCCAACGGTTGACACCTTGAGGAAGGTTAAGACCTAGTGGGATGTTCATATATCCAACACGAGTCTTTGTTTCTGCTTGGTTAGGGTCTTCAACGACTCTCCCACCGATGTGATTCATCAAGTAGCCGAATTGTGAAGGGCCAAGAGTAGCGTTAGATGCGAAACCGGCGTTAAAGTCGAATACGACAGTTCCATTGCATATTACACGCAAATTATCAACAAGTGAAGATATTTCGCCAGCATTTACCGGAGTATCAGCGAATGTTAAATCATATCTTAACTGAAGGAACTCTACAAGTCCTCCGCCACTGTTGATACCTTCCGACCATGTGTTGGCCGTAGATGTCGGCATATATCCAGTAGTGGAAGTCTCAAAAATCTTAGTCCAGCGTACTCCCATTAGAATCACGCCCTGCCTCTTCCGAACATACCGCTAAAGGATGCTTCGATATTAGGCCAAACCATAGCCGCTAGTCCTGCGCCGACTGTTACGCCAACCGCAGCACCTATCCAAGAACTAAGACCGGCTCCGCTTAGGGAGTCAGGTAGAAGACCGAATGCAGCCATCAAACAACACCTACCGGAGGAAGTCCTGTTTTGTCAGTAATCATTGTTGTCAAAGGCTGGCCAGTTACCCAAGTGGATAAGATGTTTGTTCCAGCAATTAATCCGCCAAGTGTGAACGCGAGTCCAGCACCGTATATCATAGAGGGCAAGAAAGCCATGTCTATCGCTGAGATACAATGCCCCTTTAACGATATGCTTATTTTGGGAATATACCTATTTTAGCCGTTTAAGGTATGTTTAACGCATTTCTACCCCCTCGTAGTCCTCTAACCCTCGGACACCCCATGAAATGCACTGAGAGCAAAATGTGATTTTCACTGGCTCGCAGTCTAGCGTTTAGCCTCACCGTGACGGTGATAGAATAAACGCAATCATAGAAGAATGTTAACATTCCCATACCTTTAATAGGGAGAACCATTTGGACTGTAACATGGCACGAAAATGGAGCAAAACCTATGACCGAAAAACTAGAACCTACACATACGCTAATACGCTAAGTGACGATGAATCGTTTATAGTATTTAGAGCAGGATTCGGCGGAGGAATCGAATGGACTGCGAGTAGTCCTTTATACGGAGACGCTCAAGGATATTCTTCACTATATGCGGCGGTCTGTGATTTCATGGGTTGGGAAGATTTTAAGGAATGGATGAGCGATAGGATGGTGGCTTGAAGATGGAGAGAAGAAGGAATATATGCGGATGTAGGTTACAAATGACCCCTTACGGTTGGGTTCAAAATACTGAATCATGTAGAATGGTAGATGCTTACGGAAAGAAAAAATGTAGGGAGGCTTGAAGATGAATTACGATTCTGAAACAGTCGAAGTAGTATTTGAACTATCTAACCGAAGTCGAGAAGTGGCTTCGGCGTTAAGATACCTTAACAAAACAGCATGTTCAATATTTGGTTCGGGTATGCGAAGATGTGCCATGAGAGGCAAGTCACAAGTAGTTACAACTTGGGACAATTTAGAAGATGCCAAAGATGCACAACATTACTTAACCCATGTTCAGCGTCTAGGCTGCTTAATTACTTGGGAGGAAGAAGCATGAATTGTTGTGAAAGATGTGGTAGGAAATATGAATACATCGGCGATGGATTATTTCATGAATATTGCTTAAGAGCATATTGTAAGGAGGAAAAAAAATGAGTTATTTAGATTATTTTGAAAAATATTCAAAGATTTATAGGCATATGCCTAAAAAGGAATTAGTTGAATTATTAGCACATGCTGATGCGGCATATGCTATGTTGGGAAGATGCAAATGTAAGGAGGAAGAAAAATGAACTTAAAAGAATTAAAAAAATGCACTAAAAAGGAATTGCTGGAATATCTAATTATGTTAGAAGAGGATTTTACTGGATATGCGATAATAATTGATGACTACCAAGGGGATGATGAACAATGAAGAAAACGCTAGAGGCACTTATCGCGATTCTAGAACTGAGTTCTGAAAATCTAAACTTAGAGCGTGACCATAATTTCGCTATTGATAATGAGCGATATTATGATAATTTCATTGCCGACTTGGGTGATGTTAGAATGAAGGCGCGAAAAATACTGAATGAAGTCAAATATGTGGATGAGAGTGATTGAATGAGTAATTATTTTCACATATTACAAAATATGAAATGTGCCAAATGCGGTAGGGTTAGTTTGCGTAGAATTTCCGACCCATGCCCACACTGTAGGTGAAGATATGAAAACTAAATTCCATCAAGAATATGAAAAGACATTATCCAAGGTTTATTGTCGCGATTGTGGTTGTGTAATATCGACAAAGAGTACAAGATTTGGTCGTGCTGCTATCAAAGTGGGAAACCCTAGATGTGGCCCATGCTACTTGAAACACAAAAGTGCGATGAGGAAGGCGAAAGGTGTATTATGAAAATACGCTGAACCGTTTTTTCTTAGGTTTAGGTTTGAAGACTATCGGGTCAACAGGGTTGTATTTGTGAATCGTCTCATCTAATAGGTCTATGTAGGCCCAACGATATTCCCCAAGTTCTCCAACAATTGGCTCAAAATCTACTCCGAAAATTTTTCTTGCGTAGTCATTATCCATAGGGTTGATATTCATCACGATAAGTGCGCTTAGATTGCCATTCATGAGTCTTGGGAGGTTACCCAACCTATGAGTGATAAACATCCCTCTAATGCGCTTAGAACGCCCAGCAATTGCTAACTTCTTCACCATAGGTGAAGGTTGTCCTCTTGAATCGAATCCTTTCAAGATGTTCGCATCATCAATAATAATCACAAATGAGGGGATGGGGTCTTTCTTTTTCCGCTTCGCCCCCGAAAGTGAAAATACTCCTTGAATTATTGAATCAACATCTTCCTCATAATATTCAGAATCGGTAGGGTAAAACACCGTTATGGGATTTTCAGTCATTGACTTTATTGCTTCTGAGATTTCGTTTGTAGGTTCAACATTTGGGCCGAATAAATGTTCTTCTTTCACTGAAATGTAGATGAATCGCGTTTCCTTGAATTTAGGATTTTTTCTCGAATCTGAAATCAATTTGGTCAAAAGTGTAGTTTTACCGCTACCGCTACGGGCGGCCATTGCTGAAGATAGAGCATAAGGCCCACCATCGGGGAGGAAGAGATTCTCAATAAGTTCTTTACTCATTCATTCCACCAATAGCGGGTGCTGGTTGTCGCCTCTTGAAAAACCTGCCGATGAGTGGAATCCTAGAGAGGAAACCACGACCTGCACTTTTGAAGAATCGCACTTTAGACCGTTTTCGAATCTTAAGAACAGGTGGGATTATGAAATAACCCGTCATGGCTGCCGCAATTGTGCCAGTGCTTACGAAGTCTGAAGGATTGATGCCCTTTTCCATTAGCCACGCATATTGCGCATGTGCGACCATTTCCTTATCTGATGAAGAATGTTTCACGACTAACTCTTTGTCCAGCGTAACGGCACGACCATAAGTTTGAATCAAAATATCTACGCCGCCAAGTGCTCCAACAATTATCTGAAGGTTGGTATTGTGCATCGCTTCGATTTGCTCTTTGCTAGGTTTTGCTCCTAAACTTCCGACTCCACCCGCCGCCCATTTTAGAGCCGTAGGCATAGATTCAGTTACGCCCTCTTCTTCTCCCACATCAAAGTCGAACCAATCGGGTCGCTCGTTCGTAGTCTCTTCAGAATTGCCCGATAAGTCCTCTTCAGTGGACTCTATGGGGTCGGGAGTCTCTTGGGTAGGTTCGGAGAAGTGGACAGCCTCAGAAGGCTCAGAAATGGCAGTTTTAGGATTGTCTCCCATGTCATTGTACGCTGAACACTTTTTGCGGTGCTTGTAGTAGCCACTTTTTGATAACTTTTTTCCGCAGCCCTCGCAGGTCATTTTATTCTTCTTCGCCATCAACATCAACTCCTAACATCTTCATGAATATCTTGGTAATTATGTTCATTGTTTCACAACTCCATTGGCGGCATTTTGGGCTAAACGAGAAAATAAGATTCTAGTAGATTCTTCTTCCATCAGCGTATTCATAACTCGGTGTAATGATAAACCTAAATCCTCTTCGGGATTATGTTTACGGTGTGATGAATACATGTGACTATATTTCGCAAAAGTCATGAACAGTAATACGCTATCGTTACGGTCTATTTTCGGTAAAAGGTGCTTCATGAAATTACTCAAATCATCAGTTTGATTTGTAATCCATTTGTCAAACGCAATTAAGGTGAGGGTGTCTTTAGTCCACTCCATACCGTGACGGTGGTGGACTCAAGTATTTAGTTCGTAGGTACAACTTCGCCTAACTAGACCGGACACTGGTAAAATATCGCGCCGAATAAGTTCGCCCGTTTTCACCATTGGCGCGAGGATATTGCCTATACTATAAACGCTGCACCGACGGTTACTTTGAGACTCCACTCGATACGCGATTTCCTTTACACTCAAGGGTGTATTCTCTTCTTCTAGGATTCTAATTATCAACGCCAGTACCCTCTTCGATTTCTCTCTACTTTTCGACCTAATACTCATCTATCGCTCACCAACTCTTGTGTGTGTCTATAATATCGCGCTGACCTTTTAGGGACTACATTCTCATATCCCGATTTTATGCCCCTACGCATCGCTGTACGGGGTTGAATGACACTGATGTTAACCTGTTCCAAAGTTAAGTCTCCATCGCTCTCAGATACCCCTTTATGCTTAATTTTAATTTTGTCTCCTTTAGGTGAAAACCAAACATACGCTTTCCTCTCCCAATAGATGGCTTTGGGGACTATTTCTATGTCGAAATTCTGAGGCTTTTCCCATCCCCATTGGCCCAATTTTGGCCCGATGTCTAAAGGTATATTTTCTAACTTGTCTATGTTGTGAATGTGAATAGAATCCGTGTCACAATATACGACTTCATATCCCGCCTTCCTACAGTCCGAAATCGAAGACTGTAGAGACACTCTAGCGTGAGAAGTAACCGCCGCAGCCCAAGGGAAGAAAGTGTTTTTCGATATGCTCGAAGGTTCATTTTCAACCAAGTAAAACTTAGAGGAACGAACGCTCCACTCATGAATCGAATAATGGTCTTTCCAACCATCCTCGGACATGATTTTATTGATGCCTTCAATATCCTCAATGCGATTACATCTATCCTTTTGACCGAACTTGCCATAAAGAGAGTTCAGTGGGCCGATTTTAATAAATTGTTGGCGAGGGTCGCCAGCCGCTTTTAATCTCATTCTTTGGTCGTAAAAATAGCCAACATGAGAATGAAAATGATTGCATGGTGGAGCCACAAATAACTCTTTGACATCTAGCAATTCCCACCCATGTTCAAGAGCGTAATTAATTTCAGGGTACATCAAAAAACCATCATATGAGGTTTGATTGTAGTTGGCTTTTTTATCTATAATCGTGGGTAGAAATAATTCAGCATTTGGCCCCGCTTTCATGACCATATGACCCCAATATGTCCACCCCTTTTCCTTCGCTCTAACTACTCCCGAAACGCTCGGAAATCTTCGATATACCTTATTGGGATTCGGGAAAACTCGGTCTTTCATTTCGGCCGGAAACATGGAGTTTCTATCGCCGGACATTACTCGCTCAACTTCGACACCATCGAATCCGTCGAAGACTTGCACACGACCCCCATAATAGGCCATTTTAGCCGCTTCGTTGGCATCATCAAGGAAAGTGACCGAATAGTAGGTGTCGCCATTTCTGCCCTTGTATGACCACTCTTCCGGCCACGATTTGGCACACCACACACGATAGGCTAGTGAGGCCGCCGTTAAGGGGAGGTCGGCATCTTCTTTGCCCACCCAATCACGATAAGCCTCACGCATTGTGATAATGGAATCGCGTAAAATATCCACATCTAATCGACAGTAATCTAAATCATCATCCGTGATGGATAATTGGTTTCCGAAATCGCAATCATCTTCATCAATGAATTTCTGTGGAGTTACGCCCTTCGCACCATAGGCTCTTAGTGGAGCACTAAGGATGTGCATGGAGTCTCTAAATTCAAGATTCTTGCGAGGTTGTAATGTGTAAATTACATTTCCAGCCATGCACTTAGGGGAGTCGATTATTTCTTCAGCCGAATAGAGGGCCAAGGTGTCGAAGCGATGTGAATTATGAGCGTAAAAAATATGTTTCTTGGTTGATGGTAAAGAATCGACCCATTGTCGCATATCTTCACCGCTTCCGAATATCCATTCTTCAGGCATATCTTTGGTGTATTTTCTTTCGGGTTTGACCACTATAAAGGCCACATTTTGAGGATTTAACCCCCACGATTCTATATCCCAATAATAGACGCGATTCTTCTTAGCCATTCGTTTAGCATTAAGGCGTTTGAGGGTGCGATAAGTGTTCATCAATTCATCCCCCTACGCAATAAAACGAAATCTATTCTAGCGTAGATAAGGGGGTAATTGGCTTGCGCCGCCATAGCATCAAGTAATGCGTTTGTGATTTTATCTCCCCCGTTCTCACCAAGATTGAGGTTGACCCTCAATACTTTATCGGGCCAGTTTTCGCCCGTTTCTAATATCCAATCACTAAAAATCGCCAACATGTAGACTGGCGCATTAGTAGGGAATGAATAGGTGGGTAGGGGTTGGATGGTTAGAGGCAATCGCGCCTCGCCATCCTGTACCCAAACCCGTCGAAAGAAAGAAGTTAAATTGACAGTGCCACCTTCACCTAACGCCTTGTCACTTCGTTTCCATAAGCGGGTTAGATTCCCGCCTTTACCACCTTTTCGTGGCTCAGTTTCGCCTTTGCGCCACCGACCCACCGTTGAACGATTCACGCCGATACGACGGCCTATTTCAGCATCAGACAGACCGGATATATTCAGGTCTATAATCTGCCTTCGGGCCTTATCGCCTCGACTCTCTCTCGCCATAAGGCAACCAACACAATGTAGTAAAAGAAGTTATTCAAACTTCTTCGATGACTAATTGGTTGTAGGTTCTACCTTCATTTGATGCTGATGGCTTTTGAACTCTAGCCAATTGCACACGAAGAGGTAGTTCCTTTTCAGCGATGAAATTGTTGAAGTGAGTAACTTCAAAACCACCGAAGTAGGTCTTGAAAGTTCCATCTTCATTCTCATATGTCACTACAACCGCAGGGCCGAATTTGCCCTCAAAGGTGTGGTGGTTTTTTATGAGAATCGCATGAAGCATGTCTCGCTCTAAATTTAGAGTTTCGACATCCTCTATGTCTTCTACGCTGGTCGTGTTTCTTGCTAGAAAGTCATCGAGACTTTCGCTGTTTTTCTTTGGCATGTTTTTTGCTCTCCTACCCATGTTCGGGTAAAATGGAATGGGAAGATTCGCATATATTAATCAGTAGGTACTTATGGGAATATACCTATTTTAGCCGTTTAAGGTGTGTTTAACGCAATTCATACCCCTCCGTGTATGATTTGACCTACCCACCCCATCAAATGAATACAGAGCGAAATTAGGTTGTTGATAGGCTTTCAGTGTCCCGTTTAGCCTTACCGTCACGGTGTAGAATGGAAACATTAATACGCTTTAGACTTTTAGCGACACATATGGGTAAAGAACCGATATATGACGGTAGCAACTTTGAAGAATTTAAGAAATCAACTCTCGCATTTGCTTTGTGGAAATGGGAAAGTCGAGATTTCATTAAAGAACCATTACAAGTTTTATCTTACGGTGGTGGGACTCAATCTACGGCTATGTTATGTTTGATAAAGGAGAATAAATTGTCTAGACCCGATATTGTGATTCACGCCGATACTGGAAGTGAATTACCCGAGACTGTCGAATTTTTAGAGGTCGCTAGGAAAATGTGTTCGGATATGAATTTGCCTTTCGTGATTGTAAGTAGTCATCGAGGTACATTGCATGATGATTATATGAGCAAAAAGACGCTCCCGATTATAGGTGTGCGGTCTTGTACCATGAATTTCAAAATACAGCCACAAAGACGATTTGTGAGGGAAATTGTGGGCAATAGAAGGGGGAGAGTGCTGGCAACTTCATGGTTAGGGATTACTACCGATGAAGAGGGGCGGTCTTTAGTTAAGAACAAAGATTCCCCTAATCATGGTAAAAGACAAACCGAGGGTGATGTCAAATGGATGAATCTATCATACCCATTGCTTGATGAGATTCCGCTTACAAGAGATGAAGCAATCGCGATAAATGAGAAACATAATCTACAAGTGGGCAAGAGTGGTTGTTTTTGCTGTCCATACGCCGGTTCCCGTCATTGGTTGAATCTAAGGGAGAATGAACCTAAGTTATTCGCGATTTGTATTGAAATGGAATCGTTGAAGCAAGAAGAGCAAGTTCGCAAAGGTAGAAAGGGGGGTCGAGGTCTGTTTAGAGATAGGCCATTGACACAACTGGATACCTATAACTTTCAAGAAGATTCTAATTGTGATAGTGGCGCAGGCTGCTTTTTGTGATTGTAAATCTCATTATGGGAATATTCCCATACCTTTAATAGGGGGTGGCCGCTAGGACTAATCAGAGCGGACACACAACCGACGAAAACAGGAGATGAAAAAATGG
>Ga0209232_1001337_pt1 | contig 13380 bp, 16 predicted proteins | sample ETNvirenome_2_60_FD_184066 | JGI IMG/M metagenome (GOLD analysis project Ga0209232, IMG submission 184066) | Marine viral communities from the Pacific Ocean - ETNP_2_60 (SPAdes) (version 2) | ecosystem: Environmental > Aquatic > Marine > Oceanic | place: Pacific Ocean | collected 2013-06-22
GAACTAACAATATATTTTTAATTACATATTGTGGTATATTACCTAACACTCTATTTGTCATTTGCATAAATGCAGAATCTTCATGAACAAAAAAGACAGACTTTGGAATGTTAACGCCAGCTCGAATTACCTCCGAAGAGATTACTAGTCCACACCCGTTAAACTTATGTTCGGGCATTATCTTAACATCCAATTCGTCTGTTCTATCATTAATTTTATTCATTTCTTCTTTTGACATTGTATATCTTAAACTCCACCAATGTTCAGGTTTAAATTGTTCTGGTTTATCATAAAATGGTTTGTCTGTAAAATCTGGATGTTCTAATGGCTTCCAACTATTATCCCACATCTTACAAGTTCCAAAGAATGCTAAATATTTTGGATTATTATTTTGTAGAGACATTTGGTGTAAATTATCTAATATAATAAATGTCTGCTTAGGTAATAAGGCATCGCTTTCACCCCATAAGAGAACATCTACTTGGTCGCAGTAGTCAGCGTTAAATATCCTTCTATAGTCTGCAATTGTATGAAGATCATCCGTATAACGAACGTTTCCAAAATTACATATTGATTCAATTTTATCAATACATTTATTCATTTGTTCTTCTGATATACATTTTTCTAGGTCTTGGTTACCCACAATTGTAAAATCAACTATAACTTGTCCATCATGATAACAGTTCATAGCATCCTTTAATGAATCCACATACTCTTCAATGATATCACATTCAAACCATTGAACTAAACATCCAATTGCAAATTTAGTTTTCATATCGCCTTTCCATTTCTTGCCAAGTTTGTTTCATAATATCATTTCTCATCGATTTATCAAATCCATTAAAATGATATAACCAAGCACAATCTAAAAATAAAAAGTTTTGAAGAACTCCTCTTATATGCATATGAGTGAAGTTCCATTTTTTACTTAGATGAGTAATTGGATTCTTTTCTCTTCTTACCAAATAGTTAACAGGTGTTTGATCAGACCCTTTCTTTAATGTTTGATGTTGCCTCATTCGCAATTCATCTTCATTTGCATAATAAAAATCTGTAATAGTTTTACATAACTTTTTATGTTTAGGAGACATAACAATGAATCCATTATTCATATATGTTGTCCAGTCAAATTTTGTATTAGGAAACATATCTTGGTATCCTACTATACTATTATGAACCCATTCTACCATTAAATCATCTTGAACACCAGAATACTCGCCATTTGTTAACTCAAAGAAGTTTGGAGCATTTGGATGAATCATTGTATCAACATCTACTAATGCAACCTGTCCATAATCAATTCCATTTGCTTCTAAAATTTCAAATACATGCCATCTTTGCCATGTAGGTTTCATAATTGTTTTATCTCTTAATTCATCTGATAAAATGAATAATTCTATTCCATGTTTTTCACACCATGGCTTCCATGATTTTAAACACCACTCTTTATAATCTAATAGATCTGGAGCTTGTTCAAAACATGTCATAAATACTATATCTTTCTTCATATTCTAATATATAAAAATTTTTTCAATTAAACTAATTATTTCAGATTTTTATCTGCACCAAATCCAATCTTTTTTCCTGATTCGAATGGAAAATTGTTTTGTTCTAAATATGCATGTAAAGGTCCTTTATAGTATCTATTTTTTAGATCTGCAGATAACCATAAAAACTCTTGAATAAGATCTTTATCTAAAAATGGATATCTAGTTTCAATACTATAAGTTCCTGCTACATATTCTTCCTTATTTAGATATTGTATTTGAGTTCCATCATAAAAACTATACCATGGAAATATTGTAGATAAATCATCTGGAAATTTACCTCCGAATTCGCTATGGCCGTATATTTTATTGCCTGCATGGCCATAATCTGAAAGAATCTCGTCAGCTCCTTGTCCAGAAAAATATATCCTATATCCTTGTTTATGGCCGCGGTCGCATATTGCAGCTAATCCATTTGAAGCTTTATCACCTTTATAATTATATGTTTTATATCTACTATTATATGAAAATTCTTCACCATTTTCTTTAAGATATTGTACCCTATCAAAATATTCTTGACGAGTCATTTCAATCATTTCAGTATCATTAATAATATTACTTCTATCATCTAAAATTTGTTTGCTTTCTGCTGCTAGAATACTATATGCTCTAAAATCTTTATTTTGTTTATGAAGTTCGCATGCAATTGCACCACTATCATATCCTGATGATAATCCAAGGAAGGCCTTTACTGTTAAATTTCTAGATCGTTTATGAATTGAATTTTCAAATGCTTTAATCCAATCATCATAAGTATTTTTATACTGGTTTATATCAAATTCATGTACAGTATATTGATTTAAAAATTCAAAACTACTTAACTGATATACACCAATAGTATTGGCTGGTATTTTATTAACGGTTTCTATCCCTAAACGTTTTATGGAACTTGCATATGATGCAATTGCCAATTCTATCTTGTCTGTTTCTTTTATGCCAACATATATTGGTTTAGTTGCAAATATATCTGAACTCAAAATTAGTTTATCTTTATTAAAGTCAACTAATACTATTGCAAACTCGCCGTCAAGTTTTTGAATAAATGTATCACCATATTTTTTGTATAATGGTATTAAACACTCACCGTCTGACTTATAATCTCCAAATGAATCAAAATTATATATTTCTCCATTATAAATACAAACTATCCCGTCTTGTTCAAATGGTTGTTTTGTAAACTCCCCTGTGATACTTAGTAGATTATGTATAAAAGTATATCCGTTTTTATTTAGAGAATTTGTAAGGTCTGGTCCTCTAAACTTTGCATACTGGTTTATATAATCTAAATCAGTTACTTCTTTATTTGTAAATATAAAACTACACATCTTGTAAATATCTTTGTATAACGTCTGAAAATTGCTTAAATTTTTCTAGCCTTACCTGAACTCCTTTATCCATTGGCAAATTTAATGACGATCCATCACTTTTGAAATGAATTATTCTAGTATCATCTGTATATAAATTATCATAGTACAATCCTATAATTTTGTATGAACATGTTCCAATATTATATTCAGGATTACTTGATATCTTACATAACGCAGGAGTTTCTTTTGTTTGAAAGCCTGATATAGTTTTCATACAATTTCTCCATTCTGATAAAAACTTTTTAGATTTTTCTATATCTAAAAATCCTACAAATGATGCAATATATGGAGAATTACTTAGATGTTCTGATCTATCACATAGTACTATTTCTTTATCAACTGACATTACATCTAATATATCATTTGTAAACATACAATCAATGTCTACCATACATGTTCGAATTGTATTTGAATCTATATATTCTTTAACAAATTTAGTTTTAAGATCAACATTTTCTTTCCAGCCAGAATCCCAACCTGTTCCAGAGGATACAATTTGTTCTGCTTTTACTATACGTATTTTTTCATGTAATGATTCTAATTTAGATACATCATTATCATTTATACCTGTATTAAGTAAACATATTTCATGTATATGATCTAGATTCAAGTTATCTAATGCACTTTTTACAAACACATATGCAAACTTTTTATATTGTTCATTAACAACTGATACTATTGAATACTTAACCATTTTGTACCTCTGTTAAATTAGAAAATAAATTATAGTAATGCATACATAAATTATGGTATGAATATTTTTCTGTAAATTGTTGTCTCAAGTTATGATTTAATTTTTCATTCAATTCATTAAAATTAGATAATATGTAATCTATCTTTTCTTCGAGATCTGACCAATCATATTTACATGCTATATAAGTTTTTCCATCTTCATATACATTAGGAATTGTATCAACTTTGGCATGAGATGGCTTTAAGATTATTGTTCCATATTGCATAGCTTCAAAATCTCTAAAGCATAATTCTCCCATGCCAAATGGTGCCAATACTATTTTTGATTTGCGTAAATTTTCTATATATTCATTATATGGTAACTTATCTGTTAACATTGTATATTTAGATTTTAATGGTTCTAGCTTTTGCCACAATCCATTTCTATGAGTTGTATAATGCTCATCATTACGAACTTTATGATCATAATTTTCTTTGTGAATTGCTTGGAATATTGCACAAACATCAATTGATTTATCTGTACTAATAGGCTGGAAGTTTCTATATTGAGGTAATAAATATCCTAAATTATATCCCGAAAATTTTATTCTATTCCAGTTTTCTTTTGAAATATTATATGATAAATCTAATTCACTACCTGTACCAAAAAACCATTTATTGAATGCATATGGCTCTGAATATTCTTCTGGTGTATAAAATTTTTGATTTTTCATTAAAAACATTGCATTGCTTTGTTCTAACACTTCATATGCTCCCATTAATGATGTTGAATCCGATCCATCAAATAAAAAGTAATCTCCATTAATTTTAGATAAACGTTCTAACCCAAAGTCTATACTTTTTTGTAATGGCTGGCTTTTATCTATAAAGTCATTCATTCCTATAAATAGATAATCATAACTATTTGAATGTGTAAGATCAATGCTATATTCACGTAACATATCAGCTACCATTAATAGCGGACGAAAGGTAGGTTCATTCCTACCTTCTTGTGCATTTAATATCTTAACCTTTATCACTTAATTCCTTTTATATAATCAATTAAATTTTTTCTAGCTGTCCAGCCTAATTTTTTAAATGTTGACTCATAATCAGCTAATGTAACTTCTCCTTCTCCTTTTCTTAAAGGAACATATTCTATTTTTGCATCTGTAAACATATTAGCTAATTCATTAATAGAATAATTTACGCCTCTACCTAAATGATATAGTTCTCCTTTTTTACCTGCTTCCATTACTTGGATCAATCCTGAAACAATGTCGTCTACATGTGTAAAGTCTCTTCTTTGTTTCCCATCTCCCACAATTGTTAATGGTTTATTATTTTTATATTTCCTAATAAATTTTCTAACTACAGTTGCATAATCACCAGTCTGTGGCTCTCTTGGTCCATATACATTATAAAATCTAGTAATCATAGCATCTAATTTATAACATTCGATCCATGTTTTAAGTATTTCTTCACCGCCCCATTTTGAAAATGTATATGGTGTTTTATACTCTCCATTATTAATAGAACTTGAACTTGAATAAATTAATCTCGCATTACATTTTCTTGCAAACTCACATATTTTTGCTGTTCCGTTAACATTTACATCTATATATGCTAATGGTGATTCAAAACTTGGCTGTATCCTTGCAAGTCCAGCTAAATGAAATATAACTTCAAATTTAGGTAAATTTAAATTATCGATATTTCTAATATCATCAATTATATATTCTACATATCCATTTTTATATTCTTCTGAACTAGATTCTGATGATAAGTTATCTATAACTGTAACGGTATGATCATCGCGTACTAATTCATCAACTAAAGTAGAGCCGACAAATCCTAATCCTCCTGTTACTAATATATTCATTATTGAGTCTGTAAATTTTGTTTTTTTCTTAACATTAATTGCCAATCAACATAAAATATTTCTACAAATTTATCAAAACAAGATAAAAATGCATCTACACCTTTTTTACAATCTTTCATTCCATAATCATCAAAGATCATCAAACCATCATCTTTCAATAATGGAAATGCATTAACTGCATCATATAATACCCATTCTCTATCATGAGATGCATCTACATATATAAAATCATATTGTTTATCTTGATTTGCTAGTAAAAATTCTTTTGTAGTAGTATGATGAAATGTACACCTTCCTGCAGAAATAAATGGCTGTAAATTGCTTATTGTACTAACTATATATGATACATTAGCTTCTGGAACTATATGATTTTCATCGATATCAATTGTATCTACATGACAGTCATAATTGTCCAACATATAATTTGCACATAATCCATTACCAGATCCTAATTCTAAAAACTTTAAATCTTTGCCACCAGCAAAAAAATGATCTAATGTTTGTTTCCATAATGGAGCATGCATTGTAAAATTATCCCATTTCTTTGGAATAGTAAAATGATCACCAGGAACATAATTAGATGTCTTAAATTGTGTTAATGATCTTGGATATTTCTTATATTGTGTCATAGAATGCATTTTGTCGTTCTTGTCTTCCAATATCTTTTGGATGATATAATGCAAACTTTTCTTCTGGTGGAAGATTTGCAAATTTAGTATAACCTTTTAGTTGCTCATGAACTGGTTTTATCCAATATATTTCTGGCTTATTTCTATATATTCTCATTTGCCAATCCGGAAAATTTACCCAACCCATATCATCAACTCTCCAACCCCATTTAGCAATATGGTCATCAGTTATTCCTGCAACTGTATTTACTCTTGGAACCCAAAAAGCTTCTGTATCTTCATTCGCTTCTAATATAAATGGAAGAGCTTCCATTAAATATTCATTTGGTATTTCGTCCGCATCTATTTGAAATATCCAATCTCCATTACAAGCTTTATTCAAATTGTTTTTATATGCTGCAAAATTTTTATTCAATTCAAATTGATTCAAACTATACTGATCATGTGGTCTGTTTTCAAACTTTTCACATACATTTATAACTTCTGGAGTTGCATTCATATCCATTTGAACTACAACTTGGTCTTCTTGTCTTTTATGTTCAAATAAAAATGTTAATAACTTTTCTATTTCTTTATGCTCATTGCATACTGTTATTGCGTAACTTATTTTCATTATAACGACTCTCCCATTGTTTCATAAAATTTATCTATACAACTTTTGAAATCATCTTTTTCAAATGAAATTGCATTTTCAATATCTACTTTATGAGTATGGTATTGACCTTCTTTTCCTTCTACTGGATATTTTAATCTTTCTTCTGCATCTAATGCTTTTACGTATGATATTTTCCATACATAATCATCTTTAGATGTTCCGTCTGCATATAAACATGCTAGATGGTTTCTCATGGTAGCTAAATACCATACTTGATTTAATGTCTGATCTGTAAATTTAGTATCTTTGTATAATTGAGTAATCATTGTTTCATATTGTTCTAATACTCTACTTCCTGCTACCCATCTATCAGTGGTCGTATATCCTGTTTCCATACATATACGAGACTCCATACCAGTTTTTACATCAGCTTCAATTAATACGCATTTGTTACCTGTAAATGGTGATACATCATCGTATTCTAATTTTAAATTTGAATTATCTTCTGCAAATTCTACTTTTGTTGTTTCTTTTTTCATATTTAGACCTTATTTAATTTTGGTAACTTAATTTTAGGTGGTGATTTTTTATTTAATTTTGGTAGCTTCAATTCCATTTTTTGTGGTGCTACTGGAATATTTAGATTACTTAAAATTTCAGAAAACTTTTCTGTCATCTTATCCATACTAAAATTATTCTTCATATGCTGTGGCATTTTTCTAGATTTTTCTAGATATTTTTTATAATGTTTAAGCATATCTTTCATTACTTTACTTGCATAACTATATTGTACTGTAAACCATTGCGCACCTTCTACTAAGAATTGGTTTGCAGCTGATTTATGAACTTTTGTCAATTTACCTGGTAACAATGTACAGTAATCTGGATGTAAGAAATCTAATTGTCCTGACCAGTTAGATGCCATTATTGGTTTACCTGTTGCAGCAAATTCTGCTAATGGTCTACCATATCCTTCACCTTTTGTAAATGATACCATAACTTTTACCTTTGGATGATTATATAATGAATTCATTTCATTATCTGATAAATCTCCATGTAATAAATAAACATTTGGTGCTTTATTTCCGTATGGTGCTAATATATCTTCTATCTTTGCTTGAACTTGATCTCTATCAATAATACTAAATGTTGCACCACTAGACTTAAGAATTAAAGCTGGTCTTTTTCCTGAACCTGTATTTTTAAATGTTTCTGCAAATGTTTTGATAGTCATTCCTAAATCTTTTCTATCTTCTCCTAATATACCAGTTATCCAATGTCCTACTGATAAGTAACAAAATTGTTCTGGTATTTCATTTAATGTTTCTACTACTGACTTATCTAGTTCGGCTGATTTCTTATATACGTCTAAATCTAAGCCTTCATGTAATACTTTAATTGGAGTAGTACATCTAAGTTCATCAATTTTTTGTTTAGTATTATTATCCATTCTATCATATGTAGATTTCATAATTACATCTGCAGAATGTTTTGAAGTTGCAATAACTAAATCCATTCTATTACATCCTAATATTAATTCTGCAGGACAAACATCTGTTTCTACACCTGCAGTTACACCAATATTTAATTTTCCTGGTTTAACTTCTTTTCCGTTAGGATCTATACAAAATTCATTTGGTACTGAAACTTGAATAAATATATCTGGTTGTCTATTTAGTTGTTGCCTTAAAAAACAATCAATAATCATTTTATCTTTTGGATCTTGGTCATTTAATGCATCCATAGGACAGTGGCCCCAAGGTAATGATATAATCTTAAGTTCATATTTATCCATTGCAATTAAACTCCTAACCAAATCTCTTGTATGATTTCCATATCCTGATCTAGTTGCTACTGGTCCTTGTACTACTATTAACGGTTTCATCATGCTATTACTCCTGATTTTTCAATTTTTACTCTAGGTTTTGTTTTATATAACGTAAACCTTTTTCTAGGTGTCCAACTTTCTAAACATTTGTCAATATGTTTTTTAAACAATTCACTCATATTTTTTGCTGACATATTTGATTCGTCACCACAAACCCATTCATGGCCTTCCATACCTCTTTCTTGTCTTTCTTCTTTTGGCATATCATACCAAAATTTAATTGCTTTTGCTACATCTCTAAAATCAACTCTATCATCAAATATATAAGGAGTTAATGGAGAACCTTGTACAGATCTATTAGTTGGAAATACTGCCTTTGCCCATCTTGCATGCTTTTTATATGTACCATCATGGTTACTCGGAAAATCAGTATTAAACTCTATCCAATCTCCATTTTCATCTTCGAATCTCATATGATCTTGCAAACCACCTGTTACATTATTAACAATTGGTGTACCTGTCATTAATGATTCAGCTCCTGATAATCCAAATCCTTCGTTAGAAGCAATATTAACTGTTACATCAGCCATATTATAAAAGAAATTTAAATCCTGTAATGGAACTCCGCCATTTGTAATATGAACTTTATAATCTGGACAAAGTGCATTCTTAACTGCAACTAAATCTGTACCATTATCATCTCTCATTTGCGTATTCATAAGTAATATACATTTATTAGCTTTTTCTTTAGGTAATGAATCACAAAAAGTTTTATATGATAAAATTAAATCACCAGGCTGTTTTCTTCTAATATTTCTATTGTTCCAGAAAACAATAAAATCTACATCTTTGTCTCGCTTAAAGTTTTCTTCTGTTTGTTTGAATTTTTTATATTCAGAATGTAATGAATCAATTGGATAAAATTCATCTCCATTAATTCCATGAGGTACATATTGTATTGCCCAATCTGGTTTTGGATGTTTTCTAATAACATTTTTTACAATATTATTTGTTTGCTTAGAAATATTCATAATCAAATCACATGACTCATAGAATGGTTCATTCCAGAACGGATAAGGAAGATCATCCCAAATATTATAATACATAATAGGAGTATGTTGTCTAATCTGATGTTCAATAGAATATAACCAAATCCAAAATCTAGGATCTGTAAAATGTAATATTGCATCTGGTTGTTCAATACGAATTAATTCAAATAATTTTTGTGGATCTCCATAACCTGAAGATGCGTATATTTTACAATATGCATCATCTACATTCATTTTCTTTCCAACTTCTTCTGATATATCAAAAACTTGATTTTCATTTGGATGCTTTACAGCTGCTCCTAATTGAACCCAATCATATTTATCAATTGTTCCAAAAACAAAATCTCTTGATACATTTGCAATACCAGAATGCATTCTTAAATCATCTGATAGCAACAAGATTTTCTTTTTCTTTGGCTTGTTTGGGTCAATCTTTCTTAACTTTGGTAACTTTATTGGTTCCATATATTTCTCCTATAACCGTTCTTTTTATTTAATATAAATATGCTTTTACTTACTTAACCTTTCATCTTTTTAAAGATAAATTTATCAATTGGCCAAAATATTATTGCACCTACAAACTGAAATCCTATTACAGTTGCAAGATTTGACCATCCTAATATATCTGAAAATAGATACATGCAAGGCCATGAAACAATTATGCCTAATTGCCATTTAGCATGATATGTTAGATACTTCTTCATGTTATTATTGTTACTGGTTTTTTTAATTTTTTTGCTTGTTTGATTGCACTTAAACTTCCATTTGCATTATCTCCGTTAGGAATAAATGCCATCATAACATCACATGCTTTTGCTATCAATATATTTCTATGATGAAACTGTGATACATGATATGGTTTATCATAATAGTTATCAGACATGGCTGAATATAAATTTTTAGTTGTATGAGCTGGATTATATTCTTGATATTTTATTCCAAATTCTAACGCATACTTTCTTGCAAATTTATCTGCACCATATTGAGCTCCTCCAGATATAACAGTTAAATCATCTTTAAATTTTTGCTTAAGTTGAAATAACGCTTCTTTTATCTTACGAGTATTCTCATAATGTCTACTGCCTATTATCGCTACTTTCATCTGCTGCAGTTTTCTGTGCATTTATCGATTCTACAATTTTAGTTAATACATCAACCTTTCCTTCTGCATGAGCTAATGCATCAACCAATTTATCTGCTTCTGCTACAATATCAGGATGTTCGCCTATAGCTGCAGGATTGTTAAAATAATTAATCAAATTTGCATTTGCTGCTGCTTTTTCTGCATTATACTTAGCATTTAATGCTGTAATAATTTCTTGAGTTAGTTGCATAATTTTACTCCTTTATTCTATTTTCTTTTGGACATAAGTCTAAGCGGTCTTTAAACTCACACCATTTACAATTTTTATTATTTTTGCCTGCGACCGCGACAAATTCTTTTTCTTTATATGAACCATCTGAATTAAAGTTTAATTCTACAAATGATTCAATTGAACGAGCCAATTTATTTCTAGTAGGCTTACCTGATGCAGGTGCAAATTCTGTAATCCTTTTTTGCGGAAACATTGCACCTTCTATCAATTTTCTTTTTACAATCATATACTTGACATCGATATTATCAACATCATATCCATATTGCTCTGCAAAATACTTTTTATATAATACCAATTGAGATGTTTTTGTCTTATCAGCTTTCTGGTATTTGTTCCACCCCATTGTTGAAGTTTTAATATCAATGATTGTTATTTTGTTATTACGTTTATCTCTAATAACAACGTCTAAATAACCCAACATCATTACCTTATCATTTTTATCATTAACAGGATGATATATAGGAATTTCAATACCTAACAATTCTTCATTCTTAGCTGAAAAATATGCTCCTCGTTTTTTCTTAAACCAATCTAATATTGCAACACCATCTGAATAGAATTCATTTAATTCTCTTTTTGTTGAGAAATGTTCTCCACCCATTTTTTCAACAGCTTCTTTATATAATGTATGCATCTGAACTGCAAGATATTTGTTAATATCTATTTCATTTGCTTTTTTAACAGATTCATTAAACATAACTGTTAAATAATTTTGTAATGTTTCATGAAATGCAGTTCCAAATATAGTATGAATTGATTGAGAAAAAGTACGAAGATTTTTCACATATGCTAATTCCCAATGTTTAGGACAAGTTGAATACATTGCATACTGTGAATATGATATCTTTCGTTCTGCCTTGTTCGGCTCTCTTTGGTTGTATTTTAAAAACTTATTCATATATAAATATAAGAAAAATATCTCGTACTACCAAATTATTTACCCCATTTGTTTGCAGAAACTATTTGAGCTATAATACCATATATTGATAAATCTTGGAATGTATCTTGTTCAGATTCTCCTACTTCATCTTTATGGCCAAGAACAATTAATTGCTTCAATCTTTGTATTTTATCATTCATACGAAACCATAATCCAGTCAATGATAATTTAACATCGTCTGGAGTTTGTAAATTAGTTCCTACTGATATATTACCTGGTCCATAATTCTTTTGTTTTTTACAAAACATTTTATATTGCTCATCAAGTATCTTTTTGAATTCATTACAAGTTTCTGGAAAATTTGTTTCACAATAATCTACTGCCTCATTTCCTGTTGATGATTTTTCTTTAAAGTCTACTCTTGGTCTATCTTTGATTGCTTTCATTTTAATATCTTTTTTATTTCCTTTTCTGTTTTACCATATGTTTGTAATGCAGAAACTATACTTTGTATACCTTCTGTAGTCATTACAAGTATATCAATATAATCTTCAGCTTCTATAGAACTTACCTGATAATAATCTTTAATAAATGATACAAGTTCTTTATTGTATTTATTTGATTTCTTACCTTTAATGTATTTAGCTCTAACATTTGCTTTTGGTAGAATATCATAATATAACTGATAAACATGTTTTTTACTCAATGGTCCAATTGTATATTGCTGAAACATGTCTATAATTTCAATAAGATCAGGATGCATAGATAACCATCTATTTATGATATATGGCGCGAAAGACTTTTGGTCTGCTTCTGTTAATTTATCCCATGATTTCTTTTTATGGGTTAAATTTGCAATATGATCAAATATAGTAGCTGGTTTCTTCATATTAATTATATTGTGGTCCTACAGGAACTGGTTCTTCTTTTGGAATGATACTCACTACACATTCAGTAGTCAACATTGTTCCTGCAACTGATGCTGCCTTTTCTAAAGCTACTCTTGTTACTTTAACTGGATCAATAATGCCAGCTTCAAACATGTCTACTACTTCATCTGTTCTTGCATTATATCCATTTGAATCATCTAGTTTATTGAAAATAACTTCTGCATTCAGTCCTGCATTTTCCATAATTGCATTGAATGGAGCATGACAAGCTTTCATTACAATAAGACCGCCATTCAATTGGTCTTCATTTTCATATAACTCTTCATCACCTTTTAGTAATTCAAATCTTCTTAATACAGTTCCACCACCTGGAATAATACCTTCTTGTACGGCTGCTTTAGTTGCATTAAGTGCATCATCAACTCTATCTTTCTTTTCTTTCATTTCAATTTCTGAACCAGCTCCTATACGGATTACTGCAACACCACCTGATAGTTTTGCTAATCTTTCTTGAAGCTGTTCTTTTTCGTAATCAGAATCTGTCTCTTCAATTAAAGTTTTTATTTGCTCTACTCTTTCAGAAATAGATTCTTTCGAACCTGCACCACTAACAATTGTTGTAGTATCTTTTGTAATAATAATTTTACCAGCTTCACCTAAATGAC
>Ga0209232_1001338_pt1 | contig 13372 bp, 17 predicted proteins | sample ETNvirenome_2_60_FD_184066 | JGI IMG/M metagenome (GOLD analysis project Ga0209232, IMG submission 184066) | Marine viral communities from the Pacific Ocean - ETNP_2_60 (SPAdes) (version 2) | ecosystem: Environmental > Aquatic > Marine > Oceanic | place: Pacific Ocean | collected 2013-06-22
CCCTGCCATATTTGCGAGGAGTGCTTGAGCAGTGCATATATTGGACGTTGCTTTGTCTCGTCTTATGTGTTGTTCCCTTGTCTGTAATGCTAGTCGTAATGCTTTATTACCTTGGGAGTCTAGAGACTGCCCTACAATTCGTCCAGGAATCTTACGTTTATATTTGTCAGTGGTTGCAAAGAATGCTGCATGAGGTCCTCCAAAACCCATAGGAATTCCAAACCTTTGCATACTTCCAACTGCAATATCAAATCCGATTTGACCCACAGGTTCCATGAGCACTTGGCATAAAGGATCCACCACTGCAATCTTTATACATTTATGCACATCTGCAATACGAAGAAGTGAACTCGGATCACGAAGTCTTCCCTTATTATTTGGTAGTTGAACCAACAACCCAAAAGCATTTTCAAAATCTTCTAATGTTGCTACATTATGCCAATCAAGTAATTTTATTCTAATTCCTAGTGGTTCTGCTCTTGTTTGCAAAACTGCAAGAGTTTGTGGGAATACTTCACTGTCAACTAAAAATGTATCCTTCTTAGATGCACTGTGAGCAAGTAACATAGCCTCTGCTGCTGCAGTTCCTTCATCTAATAATGATGCATTTGCAACTGGTAGTCCAGTAAGTTCAGTAATCAGTGTCTGATAATTGAATAATGCTTCCAATCTACCCTGTGATATCTCTGCCTGATATGGTGTGTAAGATGTATACCAAGCAGGATTTTCAAATACATTACGGAGTATCACTGGAGGAGTAATCGTACCATAATATCCTTGACCAATTAAAGTTCTTCTAACAATATTATGTTCTGCAATTTCTTTTAATTCTTCAAGTGCCTGTTGTTCACTACATGGTTCTGGTAAATTATTATCACCACGAAGTAAAATCGAATCTGGCACGATTTGTCTTACAAGTTCATCAATAGTAGATACACCTAAATCATCTAACATTTTAGATTGTTCTTCTAGTGTAGGACCAATGTGTCTTTGAATAAATTCTGACATACTAAGATTCTGTTATATCATACTCAATAGTAATTATCTTACTACTTCTTCCAGTGTAATCGTGACGTGTTGATTTTGACATTTTTCCACCTAATTCTTCTGCAAGAATTTGAATCTGATCTACAATTGTTTCTTCAAGATATTCAAAGTTCATTTTTTCTCCTTCTTAATCCACTGCTCTTTCATGTATTGCTCTCTACCATCTTCGGTAAAGACATTCTTTTCATAATCATACAAAGGATGTGGTAAAGCACTTACAACAGGATCTTTAGTTTTATTCTTGATGACAATAAATTTATCTTTTGCAAAAGTCCCTGCAAGATTAACTTCTATATCATCACCATCTTTCCAGTTTATTTCACCTTTTAGATTAGTATGAAGCATTGCTTCTTGAATTTTGTCAATAAGTTCTTGTGTAAGTTTCATTCGTCAGATTGTATTCCGTATGGTGTTAAATCGTATTTTACTTTGGCAATACCTTCTTCTTTCTTTCTAATTGGTTGTCCTATTTTTTGTAGGATATCAGCAGGTATTTTCTTTTTTGTAATATCATAGGGTATGGGTGCATTTGACACACATACTCTAACACATTCCCATTCCTCCTCAGTAAGAGAATAGTTCACTTTTTAAACACTCCTAACTTTGCTAGGAGATAAACTGATAATGCTGTCCAAAAAACAACTTCTAATCCTATATTATTCATTCTTCTATATCCCAATGCCATTTAATATGTTTGATGTGATCAAAAGTATCCTCCATATATGTTCTATCATTATTGTCATATTTTCTCTCACATAAAAAGTTTCTCATCTGCTGTATAGATTCGAAAGTTCCTTTATGTATGTAGTTTTCATCGTATAAACGATACTTCATTATCCAAAAGTAGAATCTGGTTCTAATGCTATGTAGTAGATAAGATTATAATTTGAATTAGTAAATTTCGCAAGAAGTTTAGATGATATTACAACATCATAAGCACCAGGTATTATCTTTATATTTTCTACCTTAAAGTTAAAAGTAAAATCTTTATCTGTTTCACCAACAACAACCGCAAACTCATTCGATGTATCATTCTTTTTATCACGAACAACAAGTTTTACAACACCATTTTCACCAACTGCTGCAAAATCTGGAAGTTGATAAACTGCTGCTGCCTTTAGTAATTTTTCTAGAGTAACACTTTCTAATTGGAAGCAAACATCTTCACTTGGAAGTGATATTTCTTTTTCTGGTGGTGCAATAATTACTTGTGGATCTGCAAAGAAATATTTTACTCTTCTTTTTCCTTCACGAATAGTTAAATGTGATTCTTCACTAAAATCTAAATTAGGATCTTGGTGAAGACTCAATCCATTTAAAAATTGATTAAGATCATATATTGCAACATCTTTTGGAAAATCTTCTGGTATATCTGCCTCTGCCAAAATATTTTTTGCAACAGATATTGTACGAAGTTTACTACCTTGTTTTACAAGTATAGAATTATTAATGCCAGCAAAGTTCTTTAGAACTGTAAGAGTGCTGTCAGATAGTTTCATAGAATCACGTAATTTCATCATTAAGGCATTTGATCAAAGTTTCCAGATGGCATGGATGGTTCTCCATAATGTCCATCAAAGTGTAATAACAGCATAGCATAATGTATGACTTTTAACAAGTCTTTTTTATTTCTACCATCTTTACTTCCATAACGACTGCCATATTTTAATATGTTTGCTTGACAGAAATGAGGTGCAATATCTCTTGCTGCCATTAAGTCAATCGTTTGAACTTTACGAAACTCATGTTTTGTTCCTGTGTAGTGTCCATTATAAGTATTGGAAACATATTCTTCAATATCTTTTAAAATTTCTTGTTCATGATATTTGTATTGATGATTTCTTTGTGGTTTGTAATCCATTTTTTCTAATTCTTTTTTGTGAAATTCTTGTGTCCACCCATCATTATATGGTGAATTGGCATTAGTAAAATGATGTGAATACTGATCATCTATTGTGGATAGATCTATGTCATAGTCAAGACCATCATCTTCAGAAACTGATGGTGGCCAAGATGAACCTGGTGTCCATTCAAATCCACCAGACTTTTCAATCCAATCTAAATCATTATCAATATTGTCAACTACTCTTTCTGCTCTTGCTAGATCTGCAGGATCAGTAAAAGGATTTTCTGCATTCGGATTATTACGTTTATAATCATAATAATAATCTGAATGTTCGACAGGATCGGGTTCTTTCCACAATCCTGTCTTCTCATCTACTTCTTTTTTATCCACGATTGGATACTCCTTATCAAATGTGCCATTGAGAATATCATACAATAAACTCCATGCATTCATTATATCACTCTCCTGACTGTTGGTCAACTGGTAGGTTAAAGTCAGCATCTACTTTGTCATAAAGTTCCATGAATGACTGTTTTGTTTCATCATCAAAACGATTAGTACAAACTTGAATTGCCTTTGCTTTATCTTTAAATATAGAGAATGCACGAATGATGTGAACAAGACGACGAGTAGAGATGATCTCTTCGATACCACCATCATAGAATGTCTTACGAATGATGTCTGCCCAATCAACAAGTTTTTTGATAAACTTATCATCAGAAACATTTACACTTGCAGCATGTAAATTTAATAACTTCTCTTCAATCTTAACTGATGGATATGATTGCTCAAAGGTTACAGGGAATCTTTCAAGAAATGCTTCGTTAAGAACATTAGTTCCTATGAATCTACCATCATCAGAACCTTTACCCTTTGTATTCGCAGTCGCAATGACATTGAATCCTGCAGCAGGTTTTACCCATCTACCTATCTTCTTCAAGAAGATACCCTTACCTTCAAGAATAGATTGTAGACATAGAATCTTGTTTGATGCTAAATCAATCTCATCTAGAAGGAGTATAGCTCCCCTCTCCAAAGATTCGATAACTGGTCCATTGTGCCAAACAGTGTTACCATCAACAAGACGAAACCCACCAATAAGATCGTCTTCATCTGTCTCTATCGTAATATTAACTCTAATTAACTCCCTATTTAGTTGTGCACATGCTTGTTCAACAGAGAATGTTTTACCATTACCTGATAGACCTGTAATGAATGCAGGATAGAATTGCTTGGATTGAATAATCTTTTTGATATCTTTGAAACCACCAAAAGGAACAAATGTATCATCTTTTGTTGGAACTAAGTTCTTCTCTTGAACTGGTGCGGATGGTGCATTGAATGTTTTTTCAATCTGCTCAACTGCTTCTTGTGTAACTTCAAGATTCCATTTACCTTTTGTTACTTTATATTTTTGCAACTTGCGAGTGACAGTGTTATAATGAATGTCATTCATAGAGCAAAATGCTTTGATATCTGCAGTAGTAACTTCTGATCCATAAAGTGATACTAACTTGTCAGTAATTTGCTCTTCAGTCATTTTAACAGTGAAGGGAGTGTAAGTCATGATGTAGTTCTTTGTTTGATATACTTATTATAATCGATATCAATATCAAAACAACCATGTGTGTGCCACTTATTTAACTGGTTTATATACCCTGATCTTTTTGACTTTGAAAAAATTCAGTCATAGAAGATTGTAGTTGACCTTTATTTTCTTTTGGATCTAATTTATTATATCCCTTCATTTTTTTCCAGTCTGAGTAAAGTGCTTGAAGATGCCAAGATTGAGACAGACTCTTAGGTCCATTCTCTAGCAAATCAAGTTCCATCTTATTACTTATGTAACTTTTGTATTCTTCTCTCCAATTGGAGTCATCGTAAAGTGGTGTTGTCATTATCCGTATGTGAAAGTTTTGCCTTTAATTTGAGATTGACCCTCTGGGTTTTTACCCTGTGGTTTAAATTTACCTAATTTAACATTTTTTGATTTGCCGAGTCCACCTTTTCTTGTTGCTGATAGTGTACCAGTTTTTTTCGTTTGTGTCAACACGGAGTCCTGTCCGTACTTTTTACCAAGTGCTTTAACTGTCTTTTTGAATTTCCTCTTACCCATCTTACCTGATGAGACAACATGACTTCTTTCCTTTACTTTCTTCTCTTCACCAGTTTTTTTATCTTTCTCCATATATGAACCAGTTACTTTCGTAGCACCACCTAGTCCTCTACCACGAATATCTTTATCTAATTGTTTTGCCCTTGCACGATTTTCTTTTGCAGACTTATCTGCTCTGGATGCGGACATTGTAGCAATACCACCCTTATCAGATTTACTTTTAATTCGAGAGAGACTACTCTCTTGCATGAATTCTTTATAGGTCTTCATTTCACTAGACACTTTTTTTATATTTAGGCAATCATGGTTACAAACTCATTCAAGATTTTCTTGTTCATTTTCTTTGCAGTTAACGACTTAGTAAATGCTTTCTTAATTTGTGCTTTGGTTGCACCCTCTTCGACCTCAAATTCGGAATCATTTGAAAGGGCAGCAGATGATAATCCAAAGTAAACATGATATCCACACTCTTTGATTGCAAGTGCTTTTGTCTTTCTCCAAGAAAGTCTATGTTTCTCAACCTCTGGACTATTGTAATCATCACAGTTGATGCGAAGGAAACTGGAAAGATCTCTTGGTGACATGATACGAATACCAACAAAGTTTACATCAGGATAAGTATCACGAAGGTCTTGAAGTAGAATTGGTGTGAATGTAGACCATGAGTCTCCTGTTCGATATGTTTTACCTGTCTTACGATTACGTAAGAAACAACTAGTATCTATTGAACGTTCTCCCATGTATGGTTCGGGATCCCATGATCTCTGAACTTCTTGATGATAATTCAATTGATATGCTTCACCATCTGTAAGAATTACACAATTAACTTTCTCAACACTATTCTCTTTACGGAACTGTGGAATAATTTTATGTAGTGCCACGATTGACTCATTGAGTGGAGTTCCTGATAATGATAGTCCGTGAGGAACAAGTCTGTTTGCAGTATAATCACTAAATGCTGTAGCAATGCGGAAGAAATTAATTAGTTGTTTTTCTAAGTTTTTACCACGAACCTTACTGGTAAATATATTCATTAAACTAAAACCTGGTCTGACTTTAAACAATCCAACTCTTGGTTTATAGGATTCTTTTGCCATACCTTCTTCATTTACATTAGGGAAATTTTCAGTAAAGGCATAAACTTCAAAAGGTATTTGAACTTTGTTGCAGAACCAGATTAGATTGTAAAGTTGTTTGATAGTATCCAACATTTCACGAGACATTGAACCAGACCAATCAAGAATGAATACTAGACCGTGATTCTTACCATCTGGAATAATAGAAACTTTCTTAAATAGGTCTTCGTTGTATTTGTAAGTGTGCAATTTACTTGTATCAAGAATACCAGTACGACTTGTAGTAGCACGAGCATAGGCACCTGCAGACTTCTTCATCTCAAATTCTTTGACAAGATAATTTACTTCTTTCTGTGCTTCTTTTTTGAACTTAAGAAACTCTCTATCTGCTTCTGCCATTGCCTTAATTCCTTCTTCCAAACTATACAATGACCAATCTCTTTCTAAACCTGCTGCTATCTTACTTTTTTCCTCAAAGTCCTTACGAATATCTGTAAAATGAACATCACATATTGCATGAATAACTTCATTGTCGATAATGATTTGATCTGTATCAACATCAGGTAATTCTAGATAATGATTTTCTAGACCTTCCATAACTGCAAGATTCTTTAGTGCTCTCTCAAGACTCTCAGCAGTCTCGGCAATTTCAGATCCACCTGTGCCCATTTGAGAACCACCACCACTCGTTCCTTCTGGTCTAACTTGATGACTCTCAACATCGGAACCATCTTCATCAGGTTCAGTCATGTTACCACCTTCATCATACCAATCGTCTTTTACATCTTCAAGTTCTGATCCTGTTCCACCACTATTTTGACCATCACCACTATCCATCTCTAGTCCTGCTTCCTGCTCTGTCTCCTGCTCTTGCTTTCTCTTCTCAATCTCCTCCATACAATAGTTGTAGATGTCTCTGGATACTTCTAATACATCTTTGAATGTTTCACATGCAGCAACACGATCTACAAGTGTCTGCTCATAATCTGTAAATGAAATTCTGTAGTGTGAACCAATCTTGAAGAATAGATTGATACGATCTGCAAGACTCAACTTAGAAATATCTTTTTTCTTTACAGAAAAGAAATCTTCTTTATGCAACTCTGTATAACCCTTATAGAAAGTCTTTGAGATGCCCTCATAACGACGTTTCATTAACTTCTCAATACGTGCATCCTCTACAACATTAACAACATTTGGATTGATTTCATATTCTTTATACCACTCTTCATTCGGAGTGTAGAGTGCATGTCCTACCTCATGACTTACTAACATATCAACAACATCTTCTGTTGTGTTTTCCCACATCGGTAGAGTCAATACTCGACTTACAATATTGAATGATGCAGTCTCAACTTTTTTGTGCTCAACAACAAGGTCTTCTGTTGCAAGTAACTTTGCTAATTGTGATTTGATTTCGTATTGGATGGTCATGAGATCTTTGCTTGATATACTTATTATACAAAGAAACCCTGCATAAAACAGGGTTAAGTGGACACTTTTTTAACTGTCTTTATATACCTTGAGCATAATCGAGTGCTTTTTTTGCCGTGGTCATTAGTTTGATTTTATTATAATCTCTTGCATAGGGAACTGTCAATGCAAATCCAAGTAAGTCCCCTTCTGGGTTGTCAGGTATACCCATGGGTTGTACAAAAAATATACCTGCATGTGCAACACATTTCCACCCTATATCTACAAACCCTAATTCTCTCAAAGCACATTCTAATTTTAGAGAATTACAAGCCTCTTGTAAAAGCATACGGTTAACCGAATCTAAAAATATTTAGATATGGTTATTCCTTTACTATTTTAGAAAATCCTTTAACTTTATCAAACTGTATGACATTTTCAAATTTGTCATTTAAGTCAGACTTATGAGATATCACAAATATATTAGCACCTTTTATAATATAACGAATGATTTTGAGAAATTCATCTGTCCCAAATCCATCAAGAGATGAATCAAATACTTCGTCCATAATTAACAGATTTGTGTTGACAGAATTTTTAACTCTTGCAACTTCTCTCCAAGTAAACAAAAGTGCTAAATCAATTCTCATCTTTTCACCTTCACTAAAGGATGCATAAGAGAAGTCTTCATGAATAGGAGATTTTACAGTCTCTCTAAACTCTTCATCTAAAGTAAAATTGATGTAAAAATCCATCAATTGCAAGTATCGATTTACCTGTTGATTGATAAATGGTAGATATTTTTTTATAATTTTTGTTTTAACACCATCATCTTTGAGTAGGGAATATGCAAAGTCATGGTGATTTATATCTTCTCGATGAACTGAAAGTTCATCAATTGTATCTTTAAGATTGTCCTTAAACTCTTTTAGTTTTTCATGTTCAGTATTTCTGTTTTTAAATTGCTCGGTAGTAATTTGAATTTCTGATTCAAGATCTCTGATTTGTCTTTGGTTAAAAGAGATGCGAGTGTTATTTTGAGAAATGTCATTATTGAGTTTAGTAATCTCCTTTGATAATTTTTGGAACTGACGTTCTCGGTCTTGCTCTTTTTTGATGGTCTCTTCAAGGTCTTTATAACCTTTCTTAAGTTCCTTAGCTTTAGTTTGAACGTCAGTAATTCTATTTAAACGAAACTCTTCCTCTATTGGTTGAGTACATGTAGGGCATGATACATTATCTTTAAAGAACTTATGTTCTTTAGTAAGGGTTGTTACTTTATTGGATAATTTACCCTTTAAATTGTTAAGCTTTAGTAACTTTTTTCCTGCACCTGTAACCTTTTCTTGATCCTCTATGAGACCAGTTACCTCAAGTTCTAACTCCTCATTAGTCGTAACATAATTATCAGTTTCAGTGATTAAAGTATTAATTTTATCTTTACTAATTGTAATATCACTCTTACCCCTATCCTCCAATTCTTTGATAAAATTCTTTTGCATTGTCATTTTATCTTTTAGGTTATCTTTTTTGAGATCAAGAGATCTTACCTTTTCTTTTTTCTCTCTAATTTGATCTTTAATTAACTGATTCATTGCAGAGAAAATACGTATATCTAAGAGATCCTCTATCACATCTCTCCGATTTGACCCACTTAACTGCATAAATGGAACAAACGTACTACTACCCAATATTACAATCTGTGTAAATGATTTATAATTTACCTTTAGAATACTTTCCTCTAATATTTTTTGATTAGATCGATCATCTGCCTGTCTATTCATTAGGTTACCATTGATTTCAATATCAAAGATATTTGGTTTCATTCCTCGACGAACAATATAGTCTCTATTATTCACAGAAAAATCCAATTCAACTAAACAATCTCTTTCATTTGCACTGTTCATCAATTGTGATTTGTTTATCTTACGAAAAGGTTTATTAAATAAAGCAAATGTTAGAGCATCCAACATTGTAGACTTACCAGAACCGTTTGTGCCGATTATTAAGTTTGTATTTTTTTCTAAAAAATTAATTTCATTCCAGTGATCACCAGTTGAAAGAAAATTTTTCCATTTTATAGTTTTAAAAGTTATCATTTTTTGGGTGGAATAACAATGTCATTAGGTGTAATAATAAGAGGAGTCTTGAATATATTTAACTATCTTGAACGACACCCCAAGATGTGATGATATATTTATATCCACCAATCGGAGGATTACCTCTATGAGTATGTGTATATCCTGCAGGAAAAATCAATACATCACCCTTTTTAGGTATTTCTCTGCGATGTTGATATAAAAATTCAGTTTCACCTGCATCAAAATTATCATTCAAATATAATTGAATTACAAATTGTCTAATACAATTTATAACAGTGCCATTTTCATAATGCCAAGCATGAAATCCACCACCAACAGGTATTTTTTTAATTTTCAAATCATACACCATGAATTTATTTTTACCTAAAATGAATGTAGTGAGATATTCATTCACGCAGGGGTGGAGTTTTGGAATAATTTTCTCTGATAAGTAACTTACCGATGGAAGATCAAAGTTATATGAGGATCTTATTGATTTATGATCTACGTGTTGAACGTTCCTAATATCCTGTGTTAAAAAACTATTTTTTTCAAGTTCATCAATATAATTCACATATTCATCACACTCCTCTGAAGTAAAAGCTCCATTGTATCTTCGTATTAAATCAAATTCAGTAGCCATTTTAAAGATTATACTTTTACTATTATATCACAAAAATAATAATTTTACCACGGTAAGTCTTTTCCCTCAATTTCAACATAATTTATCATATTTGTTATTTTTGCTTCATTTTTTGGGTGGAATAACAATGTCATTAGGTGTAATTACTGCATACTTGTAATTGTTCATTTTACATGTTCTTAATGCAAGATCATCATCAATTTCAACAACGACCATTTCCTTTTGCTCATCTTCTTCTAACATCATAGCATATCGAGTCGCATCATCTTCATCCTCAAATAAAAACAAAACAAGATTTCCACGCCGATCATCTACAGCGTATACTCCCTCATCTCTTTTATTTTTGAGTGTTAAGAGATACATTACTCTACCTCGCAAGCTTGTCGATAAAGATCTTGAAAAATATTTTTGATAATATTCTTATCAAATTCAATATCAGATTCATCAATATAACGATTTAATATTGAAATTGTACTCTCCTCTTCCTCTATTTCAAAATTCTCACCCTCCTCTATTGCAAAATTTTCAATTATTTTTAAATCTTTAATTCCAGAAGAGTAAAGTTTGTCTACAAATTTTTCAAAGTTTTTAGGATCAGATTTTTTACGAACGATCAATTTAACAATTTTATTTTTATATTCAGTCGTATTAAATAATTTATAATTACTATCTTCATAATATACGTTATAGAATAATTTATAAGGATTGTTAACTGGAGTATGAGTGAGGTCATCCGTATCAAAGATATGAAATCCTCTTGTATCATTTACATCATTCCAATACATCTCATATGGATTACCTAAGTAATGTATCTTTCCGTTAGTTGATCTTGTATGAAAATGTCCAGAATAAACTACATCAAACTTATTGAATATATCAATATCCATTCCATTCTCCATCATATGACCACGAGTAGCTCTAAATCCGTTCAGTTCAAGATGACCCATTGCCACCTTACTTTTGGTTTCATTGATTAGATTAGTCGTATGCTCATAATTTTCAGAATTAATCCAAGGTAATAATAATATATCTAATCCATTTAAATTGATTTCAGTTGCTTTTGAAAAAGTTGATATATTTGAATAATCATTTAACAAAAGTTCTGGTGAATTTACATAATTAGTATTTTTGTAATAACAATCATGATTACCAGTAATTGCATAGACCTTATACTTTCTCATTGGATCAAAAACAACTTTCTTTGACCACTCCAAACTCTGATAATCGATTGATTTACGACTATCAAATATGTCTCCCATATGAATTATGGTATCTACACCCTCTTTTTCCAAAGTAGGAAAAAATACATTATCATAAAATAACTGAAAATATTGATGAAGAGATGTGGATCCCTTACGTGCACCGTAATGAGTATCTGTAATTATGGCAACTTTCATCGATTATTATTACGATATTGAATATTATCTTTAATAGTATTGAAATCGGAACTACTTCCTGACATTGCATTATCATCTACTGCCATAACTTCATCAAATCCACTTCTTTCAATAATCTTTGTTTTAATATCTAATTGTTTCTTTTCTTTTTGAATCCTTCTAAGAAAAGCATAGTGTATAACCTGTGTAAAATAAGCAAAAGGATTTTTAGACTTCTCAGGATCAAAATTATGTATGTACTGCACACAATTTTCAATTCCATCAGATATCATATCCTCACGAAACATATAATTAACAAAGTTCGGTTTATACGACAAGTGTGTTGCGATCTTTAAGAAACAAGAACCAAGGTAGTTTGAAATGGGGGGTTTACCCTCCCAAGGTCCTGACTTAGGTGGATCTTGATCATATTTCTTAATATATTCACTCTTAGCAATTAAAACCTTTGATCTATAAACAGTTATAGCCTGTAGTAACTCCTTATTATTTACATAGTGTTCGGATTTCTTTCTAGGCATAATGTTTTATTTTTCTCATATTAATATTATACCACACTTTACATACTTGACAAGTAGTGTAAATATGTGTACAATAACCTTTGTAAGGTTTGGAAGGGATATAATATAGTTAAGTTTCTTTATTAAGTTTAAAGACTTTCTCTAGATTCTTACGAGCTTCTTCAACCGAAGAAATGTAACCCATTTCATAATTTGGTTTCATCAAACCATTTTCTTTGTAAATAGGTTCCTCATCATTAATGTAATGGTTATATAAATTAATTAATTTTTTATCATTCGATTCTGTCATAGTGATGACTTTATCAAGTCTTATTATAAAAATATCCTCATCGGGTAATTCCATCCAAGGTTTGACTTTAATAAAAGTTCCACCTGGACTTACAACTGACCACATGATAACAGGATTTTGAAGAACAATCACAGTATCATCATCATTTTCATTGTCTACAACGATAAGTGAGAAGATTTCTTCTCCTGAAACTAACTTGAGTATTGCGTAAAATTCTTCTCCCATTATTTTTTAAGTGGTATGTTGACTATATCATAATCAAAATTCTCTTCATTATAAATTTTTATTCTTTCAATTAAGTGGTTTAGGGTATAATTTTTTCGAGATTTATAACTAATGTCATCAGCAATGTCGTAAAGAGTTGCTCTCGTCTTCTGGTTTCCTTTTCTTAGAACTCTTCCGATTGACTGTAAATTACGTATTCTTGATTTTGAGGGGGATGCAAAAATTATATTGTGTAAATTTTTGATATTAATCCCAGTGGAAAAAGTCCCGTACGAGGCAACGATAATAGCATCATTCTCTTTTTCAGTGATTTCTCGAACTTTTTCCCTGTCCTCGGTTTCCACTCCACCATGAATAAAAAAGACATTTCGATTTTCAATAATGTTGTTACTATTTATCAAATTGTAAAGAGGTTCTCCATGTTTTTCAACTCTTGCAAACAGTATCAAAGTATTGCCTTTGAGATCGAGTGCAAGGTTTTTAATGAAGTTATTTCGTTTTCCATGTCCAATTATGTACTGAACTTCTTCCTCAAAATTTTCAAATTTATTCGGTGGGTGTTTCAACAAAAGCACGTTGATATCTAGTTTTGCAAGGTGCCCTTTCTTCATGAGCTCGTCAGTTTTAATGATCTTATAGGAAGGTCCGAACAATCCCTCAAGAACCCATTTATGAGTCTCACTTCCGTCTAATGTGCCTGTAAATCCAAATCGATACTTTG
>Ga0209232_1001340_pt1 | contig 13370 bp, 3 predicted proteins | sample ETNvirenome_2_60_FD_184066 | JGI IMG/M metagenome (GOLD analysis project Ga0209232, IMG submission 184066) | Marine viral communities from the Pacific Ocean - ETNP_2_60 (SPAdes) (version 2) | ecosystem: Environmental > Aquatic > Marine > Oceanic | place: Pacific Ocean | collected 2013-06-22
AGTTCGGCTTTTGTCGTAGTCCCGTAAAATGTGTCAAGTATTCTTTCTGGTAAGGTTTTGAACAACAAACCGATTTCAAACGGGATAGGCAGTTTGATAGGATACCTGCCGTCAATTTTAATTGGTAATATATAGTTGTTATCTTTTTCAAACTCAGAGCGTTCCTTGTACTCTTCTTCGTCATGCATCAACATCCAGTAGGCTGCTGATATGGCGGTTAAGTAAGCGGCTCTTGTAAAAAATGTTTGCACTCTTTTTGCTTTTGACAACTGGTTGTTAGCAGAGTATTGACCCCTTACGCTTCGATACAATACATCAAGACCTTGGAATCTGGCGTTTAAGAAAGGAATAGCTGCTGTCAAAAGCCTTGCTGCCGCTGAACTACCGCGCCTGCTAAAGTTAATAACCTCAAGGGCTTGGTAAGCTGCCTCTGCTTCATTGCCTGTTCTGGCAAGAACATCGTCGTACACCGCCTTACGGGTGGCTGCGTCACTGCGTGTCGTTGCCGCGCCAAGGCCATCCCAAACGGTTTTAAACATGGTCAAAGGTGTAAACTTTCTAGCTCGTTTGTTTTGTTCGTTGATAAAGTCTGTGTAGATGTTATCTGGGTCATTAGCAAAATCATAACCCCCGACAACACCGTAACGCTCCAAGTCTTGCGTTCCTTTGGTAAAGTTTTTAAAGGTGTCTGCAACGGGCGTAAAGTCTGCTCCTGACGTTACATAAGCTGACAGGGTGTCTCGCATCATGTTGACCAGCATGAAGCCGGGGTCTCTTGTCACAAACTCTCGCAACCATTTAGCAGGAAACGCTACTACGCCTGCAACGGTTCTTTCGGCATCTCCTGCTCCTGTTGCCGACATGGATTCATAAAGTAACGGGTCATCAATCTGAAAGCGTCTTACCTTTCCCTTTACCCTGAACTCAATAATATTGCTTCCACCACCGCCTTTGACTTCCCTTGCCTGCCCTATTTTCACCATGTCACGAACAATGCGCTGCTGGGCTACGTTCTTCATGCCCATATCTATGGCTGCACCCAAGTTTCTGGTAATCGCATCAAGCAAAGGCACGTTTATAGCGGTTGTGCCTCCCCTTAGCTGGGCAAACCGTCCAGCCCCTGACATACCTTTGAACACAGGCGGTAACGAGTCTTTGACATTGGGATCTTCCGCTTGACGATAGAAGGGTACATAGTCAGAGTAATTTGCCCAGTCTTGCGCTGTTTGATCATCAAGAACGCCAGTATCTTTTAAGAATTCTATTGTCTTGTTATTGTAAGCCTGCCACGTCTCATGCCACTCGACAACAATGGGTCGGCCTGTTTCTGGGTTGACATATTTATTAATCTCAGGCATCAGGTTTGCCAGAGATTCTTCGGTGCTTGGAACCTCAGTTGTTTGTGATAAACGCTTGCCCCTCATTGCTATGGCGTAAGCCTGTGCCAGTTGCTCAAGATTGACGTTGTATTGGTTTTGGAACAGGGGAGCCATAACCTCAACAAGTCCCCTGTAAGTTTTACCGTCATGAACAAAGTCTTCAACCTTCGTCATACCGCCTTTGTAGGAGACATACCCGTAACGCAACGTAGCAGCGGTCACGCCCCTGCTTCTATCGGCATTCATGGTTGCTGCTATAGCACTGGTATCTGCAAGGTTCTTTCTAAACTCTGGTAGCTGTGAGTATTCCTCCAGTCTGGCCCATTTATTAATCCAGTATGCTTTGAATTTTGTTAGCTGTGTTCCAAGTGGGCCACCGTTAGTCACATCCTGATAAGTGTCATAAGGTGTCTCATCTGGCATCTTGTCTGCTGTAAGTTTGTCTATCTCAGCCTGTGCCGTGGCATCATAGTCTGGTTTTCTGTTTCTGGAAAACTTGGCTTTATCAACAAACCTAGCTGACTCTGGATTCCTTGCGATATATTGAGCGGAGGGGCTGGCTTGCAAACTGAACTTCGGAACCATTCCAGCGTTAGTGTTTTCTACTTCGTTGACATTTTGCTCAACAACCTGCTCCAGCTTTGAGTCTGGAATAGGCGGTATTCTCTGTTGTTCTGCCGCCGCCTGCCTAGCAGAAAACTCTTCGTTACGTTGCTGCCTTTCCGCTTCCCGACGAGCCTGCTGCTCTTTAAGAGATGACCCCTCTGGATATAGCTTAATAGGGTCAAAAACAGCCGCAACTGTGCCAATCTCAGGGTTACTTGAAAAATAACCTATATATCCAGCATCTTTTAACGCTTGCTCATAAGCACCATGGTCTCTTCTATCTTGAAGCTCCGTGCCTTTGTAAAATCCTTCTTTATCGGCATTCCAGTCATACAAAAGACTAGCATCAACTTCAGCGGTATGTTTTCTGTTGCCTAACCCCTGTTCCTTCCGATACCTGTTCTGAATACCCTGCTCGATACCAAAGTACGTCCTGTTTGGGGCTGTCCCGATTCGGTCTCTTTCCCCGCGTGTACGAGCAGAGAGTCCCCGCGAAGCCCCCCATTTTCTCGGATCGCTTCTTTGGAGGTCATCGAAGGCATAGTGGGTAAGTTTAATTCTTCCGCGCTCATCGACTGCGCCTTTAAGCCCTGTTGTATTCTCTCTAAGGTCAGTCTCAAATCTTCTTTGTCTAGCATCTGCACTCTCCCTATTTTCTTCACTAGTCCATATTGGCATTAAACCTGTTTTTTGTACAGCAAAGACAGTGTCACCAACCTTTGCGTCTTTGTTTTGTTTTGCTTCTGGCCCAAAGTTTACCCAAGAGTTCTGACCTCGTGTCTCGGTAGTCAATGCTCTTCTGGCAAGAGGTGTGAACATAGATGCGTGATTCTGCCACGCATTTTCTTCTCCTGTTGCCCTGAATGTTGTCCCTGTTTTCATGTGTCCAAAGAAATCATGCACTACTCTAAACACGTCATTAGCAAGCATCGGTTCGCCATTGATATCCGTAAACTGGGTTTCTTCCAACATTGGATACTCAAACACGGTGTCAGGCTTGTCTAGCAAAGCGACTAGCTCGTCACGCTGGGTGGCTGGGCCGTAACCCTCTTTGGTAGGAAATACATAAAGGTGGTTGTTTTCTTCGATATCTTTCAAGGCTTTGGATGGAAGACCGTCATAGGGGTCAACATCGCCCATAAATTCCACCTGTAAGCCAGTATCAAGAAGATATTGATACTGAGCAAGGCTTTCGTCTTTTAACGCTTTAAACGCCGCCTGAACGGTTGGATTAGACGGGTCATGCTGCATCATCTCGTATTCGTCAGCTATTTCTTTGCCTCGTTCCTCATTTGCGACAACGTGCTTGGTTGGTGGGGTATAGTCTATTCCAGCATCAGCGGTGTATCTTATCGCTGCTTCTTGCGCTGGTACATAAGGCTTGAATTTAAGGACTGACTCTGGCCCCACGTCCCTATCAGCAACTGTTCTTTTGGAAAACTTAGGATCATCTTGGATGCCGCCATATTCTTTGTTAACGTAAGTGCCAAGAGCAGACTTCAATCCTTGAGGCATATCAAAGTTGTCTAAGTCTTCAGTGAACACAGCGGAAAAGGCATCATCAATAGTGTCAAAACCTAAAAAGTCTGCCTTGTCCATAGCTTTAAATAAAGCTCTGCCATGACGAGACATACTGTTAAGCTCATCTTCACTAAGCGGGTTTTGTGTTAAATCAGATACAAGCTCACCTCGCATAACGCCTGCGGCCTCAAGATCGTCAACCATTTGGTTTCGCAAAATAGCAACGTCACCCGCACCCCTAAATGCGGCTTGTTTTTTGGAAAACTTGGGGTCATCTTGAATAAAAGCGGCTAACGGGAATTCGGATTCTTGGCCTCTTTGAGTGACTGCTGCTCTAGCTTGCGTAAAACGCTCTTCATCGCTCTCTCGCCTGCGATCATCGCGTTTTTCTCCAAAGTATCTATCGATTTGGCTTTTTGTAAGTTCTGAGACTGTTTCATCTGTAGGAGCCTTTGTGTATCCCGCTTCTCTTGCGGCGTTAATTATATAATACCATCGCATCGCTTGCATGGTCGATGGTTCAAGTTTTACATTATATATTCTTTCGTATTCTTTTTTGAAAGCCTGATTGAACTCTCTAAATATGTCATGCTCATCAACTGTCTTTGGAAGCCCAAGGTTTTTATTAAACATACCTTCAATGTAACTTCTGACAAACCTTGCTTCCCACCTGTCTATTGTAGTGTACCGCTGGTCACCTAATAAATTTTGCGAGAATGCTCCGATTTTTGGCCCGAATATAAACATGCGCGGGATAAGTTCTTTCTGCCCCGTAGCATCATTAACCATCTTCTCAATGTCCTTAACCTTAGTAACTGGTGACTTGTACCCCATTTCCCTGTTGAACGCCTGAAGTTCTTTTTTTGTCACAGGCGTTTGGAGATGCTCTATAGCCTCTGTATAGCCACCCATCTGTTCCGCAAGATGATCAATGTTTTTGATCATTCGCATCTTGGTATTACGTGACGAATTAGAAATGTTTATCGGCGACTCTGTTATGACAAGCGGCGCAATTGGTTTGCCGTTTTTATCCAGACCCTCTCTTGCCTCCAATTTAATAGAGTCTAAGTTGCCTTCTTTTTTGTACAAATCAAATAGCTGTACGGAATCGCCTACGTTAGCTTTAAGCTGGGTTTGATTCGATGTTGCGGCAACATAAACCCTGTAGCGCAAAAAGTCTTCATCGCTAATAGGGCCATACCTATCTTCTAGCACCAAACGAGTAGCATCCATGTCTGCGGTATAAAAATCAGAATACCTTGGGTTATTTTTTACGAACTCGTTTATGTCCCGCATGGATCTACGAGCCGCTAATTTCATCTTGTTTGGAGTAACTGGCCCTTTGACCTCGCCAAGCAATCTAGGCCAAAACACCTTGAAAAACTCTTCTTCCGTCGAAAACCTTTCGTCTGCATATTTTATCTTGGCAAGCTCTATTGCACTTTCTATCGGGCTAGTAGACCTTCTTCTTGCAAATCTGGGGTCATCTGTTTCAACAAAATCAGAAAGTCTTTCTTCGTCAGCAAGGGTGGCAGGTCGTATGTTTGCTGCTCCCTCCCTGATTGGCCCCGTTTCAAAGGCAGGAAAACCCTTTTCTCTTTCTGTTTGCAGAAGCGTTCTTGTTTGTCCTCTCTGTCTTTGACCGACTTGTCCAGACTCGACCCTTCCAACAACATCCCGAAACGAATCAAAGCCCAATCCGTTGATGGCGTTTTTAACACTCACCATAAAGTTTTTAATTCTTGACAGTAATGACCTTGGCTTACCAGATGTGGCTCTTTGTCCTCTTAACTCATCCCGTGTAAGCTCGGCAACGGCCTCTTCAACCTGTCCTGTAAGATTTAATTCTTTATAATCTCTTTGTGCCGCTGCAAGGTAAGTTACGCCTTGTTTATTTGTTTTTTTAGTTACCGTCTCTGTTAATATTCGCCATTCTTTTTCGGTAAACAGGTCAAGGTCGCGCATCGCGTGTAAGGCTTCGTGGTCAAGGATGCTCAACAACGCTTCTTCTTGTTGTTCGGTTGTTTTTCCTGACAACCCAGCCTGATCAATACCTAGCATAATTGACTCTGCTGCTGACAGAAACATACCCTCCTCGTTGCCTTTTAAATCCTGTGCATCTCTTTTGAACGCCTTATAAATAGGAGTGCCTTGATCGTCTACACCAATTGCCTTAGCCCCTACACCAAAAACAAGGTTGTTATCTGCGTCCCTTGCGGCGTATTGCAGAGAGTTATCTAAACCAACAAGAATATCTTTGAGACCAAATTTGTTGAGTTTTGTTCTCAGGCTTTTTCTCAACTTGCTGAGATTAGCTTTGACTTCAGGCGTTGCCACATTTTCTACCGCCTCAACTCGCCCAACAGAAGCAAGCGGTTGTGGTTTATAGCTTCTTGTTTTGGGGGGCGGTGGTTGTTTTCTGGCTTCCTCCATACTAAACAAAGGAATTTGGGTAGGTTGATCAAATCTTGGCAGGGATCGTAGTTTGTTTGTTAGAAGCCTAAACCTTTCCCTGTTAATATTTCCGATGTCTTGGCGCAGGTTAGACATTATATAACGCGATGAATCGCCTATTTTCGGATCAGATGATGTCCCCAGAACCTTGTCGATAAACACCCTGATTTCAGGCGATGATACGTCATTTGTAATATTTTTTTCTGCAAGTATGTCATTTAAAAACTTATACTTGTCAGCCGCACCTTTTGCACTTCCCGGTGGAAAGGTTTTTTCAAATGCATCTTTTTCAGCCTCATCGAAGAGCTTTCCCATACGAGGGGCTTTTGTGCGATCTCTTGGTGTAATGGTTTTGAACAGTTTTTCACTGGGATCTCTTACGTCTTCCTCGATTTGGTTTAACTGTTTTGCTACATCCTTGGCTTGCTTTAAACTTGAAAATACCCTTTCTCGTCTAAGTTGCTCTCCCGGTTTTTTGCGTTCCGCTCTTTCATCTACCATCTTTGCGGTAACAGGATTGGTCGTAATGTATTCTATTACCTCCTGTGTCTCGGCATTTACTTTTGCAATGACCGCATCATACTGGTTGCTTAAACCTTTAAGCTCCTTTGTTACTGGCTTTCCGTCTTTGTTTTTTACAGGTGTTCCGTCTTTGTTTTTTACCTCTCTTTTTCCGACAACCGCTTGATATAAAACCCTATCCTGTGCGTTGTCAATTAATTTGCCAAGTTGAACCTGATCTAAAACACCCGCATCTAGTATTTGCCCAGCCGACCAATCTAGTTTATCGGTGTATGTGCCAGCTTTTATGCCTCCCCCAAATGGTATAACATTACCGCCAGTCTCTGCTCTTTTGAGCCAAGCCTTTGCCCTTGGTATATTGAGCCTTTGTAGCGCGGTAAACTCAAGATTAGGATCTTCCCCTATCGCACTTGCAGCCTGTAAGGCGTTCAGGTCTTCCCGATATTTTTCAAACCCGATAGTGCCTGCCGCTTCGTTAATTTTGCTGCCAAAATAAAGGTCTTCTTTAGGGTTAATAAATCGGTCGCCCAGCATTGAAAGCGTCGATCTTTGCTGGGGCGTATAATTTATGCCTGTATTGTTTATAACAGAAACGGTATTTCGTCTTATCTGACTTTGTATAATTCTGTCGTTGAGGTTAGTCATCACCTCTTGAGCGTCTTTTAGGTTTGGTATCGGCCCAGTAACGGTTTTGCTGTTGCCGTCTTTGTCGATATAAGCAATCGCTGTTGTATCTGGTGTTAAAACAAACTTACCGCTTTCGGGAAACACATTATATTGAGCAAGGTTTTCTTCAATTGCCCTTGCAAAGGCTTCGTTAGTAATTCGATCAGCGGATAGTGTCGGGTTTCGACTTTGTATTGAGGCGATGTACTCGTCATCAAGAACAGGGCGTTCAATAACGACAGGCGCAGGTAAGGCCAATAAAGGCTGGGGTTCAGGTTGGGGATTCTCAGGGGTGTATTCGCTGACAGCTTGCCGCATTTTGGCTTTCTGTTCTTCGCGCTTTTCCCTTTTTTCGGATTCGTCTTGTTTTTCTGCTTCGCTTGCAAGTCTATTGCGTCTGCCAGTGGCGGCATTTAGTAGAAGATCAGCACCAAAACCAACAGTAAATCCAAGGGTGGCATCATCTGATGTTAAGAGACTGGCTAAGGAGTCATCAAAAGCAAGGTCTTCGTTATAAACATTTCTTTCAATTGCGTCTTGTGCAAGACTAGCAGCAACTTCTTGCACAGCTTCGCTTGTACCGCTGCCTATAGCCGATCTGATTCTTTCTGTTGCAGAATTAACAAACTTGGGTTCTGCCAAGCGTTTATCTATTTTACTTAGGATCTTATAAGGCGCATAGGTCTCAAAAAAGCCGACCCCACCACCAAGAGCAACAGACAAGTCTTCCTGACCCTGACTAACTTCTATGCCTTGTTCTCTTGCCGCATCAACCCGTCTTTTGGCTTCTTGGGCTTGCGATCCGACACCAATTCCAGTACCCGTTGCTGCTGCAAATGAACCTGCAATTGGTCTACCAGCCCTTGTAAGCAACATGCCAGCACCACCCGGCCCAAGGAACGTAGCAAAGCTACCTACAGCCCCGCCTAGCTTGGTTGTCCATACATCCTGATACTCAGGGTCGGCAGCTAAAAAACTGTCACTAATCGCATCGCTGCCTGCTTGGGCTGCGTTTATTATAAAGTTGTCGTTATCGTCAATCGCGCCTTCAAAACCAAGGGCGTTGGTTGCTGAATCCGCTAACTCTGTTAAACCGGCAGCCGCAGATAAAGCTGTATTTGCAAACTCCCTTGGAATTGCTTTACCAAACTCGACAAGACTTTTCACGGGGTCATCGCCAACTAAGCGAAACTCGTCTTCTTTTTCTTTTTCTAAATCGAAACCAAAATCACTAGCTGTGGCAACGCCAGCCGATATAGCTTTTTGTGCTATCTCGTCTTTAGTGGCATCATCAGGAACGCCATAAAGTACAAAACCATTTGGTAAAGTTACGTCAACCATAACTGCTCCTAGCCCATGTCAGACCAGTTAATTCCACCTGTTGGCGCACCCATTGTAAAGTCAACTAACTTTAAAACGCCAACGCCGCCATAAGCTGCTGGTGCTTGAGATACAATTTGCTCTGCAATTCTTTGCTGAAGCTGTGATAACTTGGCTTGGTATGCATCTGGATCAGATATTTTTAAATCCAAATTGTTTACCTCAAACGTCTTAATTCTTTCGTCAGCTATTACATCTCTTCTTAGCTTTCCAGCACCGTCAGCTAGTTTTTTCATTCCAAACTCGTCTCGCCTGAGTTTATGGTATTCTCTTTGAACTTCTCGATCCAATTCTTTCTCTGTACGAGTAAACTCTCTATCTTCTCGTTTTTGTTTGTCAGCCATCGCTACCTTACCCGCAGCTTGCAATCCTCCAGCAACATCGCCTTGTGCTATTCCTGCTCCCAACTGGGCGAGAATAAGACCCATTGTCGTTTTGTCAAACCCTTCAGTGTTGGCTTGCGAAGCAGCAAGCCTCTCACCTAATAAGTCAAAGGCTTTATCTGTTTCGTCTTTTTTCTTTTTCTTTGCGTCTTCTGTAAATGCATTGCGTACACTACCATCCGTTTTGGTAATATTTTTAAAATTAGCCAAATCCTCTTCTACTAGGTTTTCTAGATCAACAAAACCCTGATCTATCGCTGGCACGTCACTGCCTGTTCCTTCGCCAACCAACGAATCATCTTGTGTTGCGTCTGCAATTAAAGTACCAAGCCCTGCTATACCTGCCGCAGTTCCAAGCTGATTTGCCTGATTCCCGCCTATTATTGGTTTTGTGCTCGCTGTGCGTGTTGGAACTAACGCTCTTGAAGTGACGTTTACATTATTGGGATTAAACCTAAACCCTTGCGGACTCAAATTACGTGGTCGGGGTAGTCTCGCGGCATTTACTAGTCTCGCATTTTGAAACGCAATGTCATCCACCGACATGCTACCGCGAGTAAGTAGATTTGAACCTGTTCCAGCTCTCGTTCCAGCTCTCGCACCTGCGAAGCCGGGAATAAACGACGACAGCAATCCGATACCCGTTTGCAATGGATTTTCTCTTGCTACATCCGACAAGTTGGCAGCAAAAGAAATACCACCGGGACTTGCACCTAAGCCAAACCTAGCCTGATCAACAGGAACCATTGACTCTTTTGGCAAATCAAAACCTAATACTGTTTTCTGTTGAGCCTCTGGGACAACTCGTTGTTCAGCCTCTGGGACGACCTCTAACGTACCGTCAGGCATCATACGCTCAACGTTTTCCTGACCACTACCTTGCTGGACAACATAATCTTCATTTTCATAGTAACTTAGTGCTTCAGGCGTAAGTTGTTCAGCTATTTCGCTCATTGACAATCCCGCAAAGTTTGGATAATCGTCTGTTATTTTATTTATTATTGATTGCGGAATTTGTCTGAACGTATCTGTAGCTTGGTCAAAAAACGTCACATCACTTGCTGCCGCTATTTCTTCAGCAGTTGGCTGATTTCTTCCAATTATTCTGTTCCCCATGCCCTGCAAATACTTTACACCTTCATCAAAGTACCCCGTAAACCCTCCATTAGAATACTTTGCAGTGAAAGGTGTTCTGCCGCCTTCAGCCATCATGGTTGGTTGAACTGAACCAATACCTTCCTGCACAACCTGATCTGCAACAGACATGTTTTGTTGAGGCTGGTTAGCAGCAAAACGCTTTCGCATATCGGTGCGTCTTTGTACCTCTGATACATACATATACTGAGGGATCGGGCCTTCAGGCATTTTAGCCAGCCTGAGCAACTGATTGTCTGGCAAACCTTTAACCAAGTCTTCTTGCTCAAGAATATTCATGTTTAACATGATTTAGTAAACCTCTTAATAATTAGGTCAGTGCGTTATACAATCCCACGCCACCAATCCCAGCACCAAGTAATTGCTGGGCTGAAGAAGGTCTAGGCCCAAAACTTGCTTGGGTAGAACCGGGCTGTACAGGTAAACCCTGCAAAATATTACTGAAGAAAGCAAGCTGTTCCTGACCAAACGCTTGTTGTCTCAGGAAGTCTTCGTAACCCATGTCAAGAGACCTTTGATCAAGGTCTCGATAGTTTTGTCCAGCCGCTTGCAGGTTACGCAGTCTCTCAAAGTCCATCCTCTGGTCTTGACCGCCAAGATTGCCTAACTGCTGGGAAGCAGAAAGAATCTGATCCCTAGCCGCCCTGTCTTCCCCCAAGGCTCCCATAGCAAGATTAGCTTGGTTCAACAGGTACTGGTTGTTTAACGCCCTTGCTTCCATTCTGGCTGCGTTTTCTGCCTGATTGACACGCTCCTGTACCTCTTGAGCATTAAGGCCAAGAGAAGCCGCTTGTTGCCTTGCAGACTCAACCGCCTGATAAACGGCTCTTTCTTCTTGTTGTTGTGCCTGACGTAACTGCTCGTTTGTCTGAAACTGCGCTTGTTGGAATTGCTCCGCAGCACGGTTAGCCGCATCCTGCTGCTGTTGAACCGTCATGCCCATTTGGGCTGCTTGTTGTCGAGCCTGCTCGCTAAACTCAAAAGCACGTTGATCAAACTGTTCTGCTTGCTGTCTGCCTCTATCAGTCATTTCAAACGCTGACTGAGCAAATTGTTCTTCTGCCCTTCTTGAAGCATCTTCCTGTTCTTGAGCAGACATGCCCAGTCTTGCAGCTTGTTGCTTGGCATCCTCGCCTGCACGGAAGGTATCCACAGCAAGCTGTTGTTGCGCTCTTCTGGCATCTTCGCTAGTAACAAACGCCTGCTGTCTTAACTGCTCCTCCTGAACTCTTGCTCCACGATCCGCTTCATATGCTGCCAGAGCCTGCTCATAAGCCCTCTGACCGCCTGTTGCTTGGATATCTGCAAGTTGTTGTTGGATATTTTTATCCGCCTCAGAAAGCATAATTGCTTCCCTGTAGCCGCCAAGACCTCCAGCACCAGCCGCTTGGAGACCTATATCTGTTTTGGCTTTTTCGCCTGCTTCGATTGCTTCTCGTTTTTCAATATCTGTAACAAGTTGAGCATAAGGACTCATGTACTGCGCTAAAACATCGGGATCTGTTGCAACTGACCCAGCGTCAAATTGGCTTTGAAGTTCTTTCGCGGTGTAGTCCTGACCCAGTTGCTCGGCAAAATAGCCCGGATCAAATGTCCTTGCGTCAAAACCGCTTTGATACTCTATTGGATCGTAACCAGACTGCCTGTCCCTTGGGTCATAAAACTGGTCAAATTGAATTGGGTCATAACCAACCTCTCTTTGACCAGCCTGATAACCTTGCTGAAGATCACCCGCTTGATAACCAGAATCAATGTCGCCAGCAAAATAACCCGAATATTGAGCAGAAGGTCGATAGGCATTTGCAATCTGCATAGCTTGATTCGGGTCTTGATAACCGACTGCCGCAGCTAGTTCCGATGCTTGTTGCATTTGTATGGGATCACCAGCATAAGCCATATCGGCAATGCCTGACATGGCCTGTTGTTCGTAAAGATCAAAATCTGCCAGCCTTTGCCCCGGAAATGTTGAAAGGGGTCTTTCGCTTTCAAGCGTAGCTTTCTCTAGCAGATTTCTATAGAACGGCTCTGCGTAAGCTGGTAAATTGGTCGTTGTCTGGGTGACCTGTTGTGGCCCTGATGGCCCTCCACCTTTACTCATATATCAAACCTCTTTTCATATACAACATATGACTGCTTAAAATCGTCTTGTGACAGCCACTTCCAGAATCCCTGTCTTGCCGTAGCCTCGATGCCTACGCATCCAGAGTCCTTAGCAAAAGCGTTAAACTTTTCAAGCATTTCCCAAACCCAGTCGTTAAACTTGTTGCCGCCAAGAAACTGTATTGCAAGCATCTTCCCTTGTGGGTAATCAAGTATCTCCGTAGTGCCAACACCATCAATCATCTTATCGTCATCAAATGCCAGCCACAACTGCTGATAACCTGATTCTATTGCACGATAGAGGTCTTCAAGAGTCCATCTGCCATTTGATCTTGCTACCGCTCTTTGTAATTGCTCGCTTACATCAGGCCACAAAGTCCTTATATAAGTTGTTGGTGCTATCGTAATAGTGTGGGTAACCTTTCTAGGTGCGTTCTTTTTCTTAACCCTTGGTTCTCTTGAGATATCCCTTATGATGTTTCTAGCAGGTTCATTCATGCTGGCATCACCTGACGCTCATCAAGGGGCTGGGGTTGTTGTGCAGTGCCTGTTCTGGTCATTCTCACCCTGTCCATCATCTCATCAAGAGCGGCTGCACCTGCATCTGAATTGCCGTCACCTAAACCAGAGACAACATCAGCAGCTACAATATATTCGTTAGGAGACACCGCAACGGGCTGCTCTGCACCAATCATGCCATCGATGTTATCCTCCATTCCACCACCTTGGCCTTTAATCTGTCCTTCTGTTTGTGCGTTGGGGACAATTGATTGTAACACTTGCGTCCTAAGCTCTTGGAATGCTTCAGTGCCGTACTTGGCAACAAACGCCTCTATTATCCCGTCCATTTCTTCAGGAGAGGTTCTACCCATCAAGGCTTGCATAGTGGCTGTTATGAGAGGGTCTTGACTGGTTATACCGCCTTCTTGGAACTCCATACTTAGCGGATATGCAGGTCTTTTAGAGTCAAATAGCTCTGGAAAACCAAATTCATTGAGTCGAAGATTTCTCTTTAAATTGTCACTGCCTCTTTTTATTTCTTCCTCTGTTTTTTTGCGATAGATAACATTGCCATCTTTGTCTATGACTTCCATAAGCTCGTTACCTTTTTCGTCAATCATGGTTGTCATGACACCGTCTTCTGTCCGACCACCCTCCTGTTTCTCAATAACACCTCTTCCCATCAAGATGTCAGCTTGAGTGA
>Ga0209232_1001343_pt1 | contig 13354 bp, 42 predicted proteins | sample ETNvirenome_2_60_FD_184066 | JGI IMG/M metagenome (GOLD analysis project Ga0209232, IMG submission 184066) | Marine viral communities from the Pacific Ocean - ETNP_2_60 (SPAdes) (version 2) | ecosystem: Environmental > Aquatic > Marine > Oceanic | place: Pacific Ocean | collected 2013-06-22
TAAAAAGATTGGTTCTCTACCTAGAACTACAATAGAAGTATTAACTAATAAACAATACTTAACTACTAAGTGGAGTCCAAACATAACTAAAAAAGATGATTTGGCGATTGAAAAAGGTATGAAGATTGGTGGTCATGTTGGTATGAGATTCTTACCTATATGGTTACAATCTGCTTCAAGAGATATTGCAGAAGGATTACAAAGAGAAGGTTTGTCTTTAGACTTAGCTTCTGATGTTGCAGTAGATTTTGTACTAGGGCAAAGTGGTCATCCTAGATACAAAGGACCACGATATACACAATACAAAACGAAAGGGTTAGTAAGGTCTCCTTACGAAACATTGTTTTAATATGAGTAGAAATACAGAAAATAGAGAAGAAATTCTTAAAATACATGGGGCTATTGATCTTATTAATCAAAGAATAGATACTATTGAAAACAACCACCTATCACACATGCAAAAAGATATTGATAGAATACAATACATTTTAGCAGCTGTTGGACTAGGAGTTGCAGCACAAGTATTAGTATTAGTTACTAACTTACTTGCTTAATGAAATTTAGTTTATTTATGATTATGTGCTCCTACGTTGCAGGAGAATGTATGCCACCACATCAAATGCCAACAAAGTATAATGATTTATACAGTTGCATGAATGCTGGATACGAAGAATCATTAGATAAAACAAAAGAAATAGGTGCAGATCAAGTTAATGAACATCAGATATACTTAAAGTTTGTTTGTCAAAGAGACAAAATAAAAGAAGAAGGTGAGCCAACTTAAAGTTGTACCTACAGAATAGACTTATACACTATATAATTGTATCATTAATATATGTCAGCTAAATCAATTTTGGTAATAAGTGATCAACATGCTCCTTATCACCACATAGATACTTTAGATTTTTTATCAGCTATTAAAAAAAAGTATAAACCAGATACAGTAGTTAATATAGGTGATGAAATGGATTGGCACAGTATATCATTCCATGATTCACATCCTGGACTATACTCACCAAGTCATGAGCTAAAAATTGCTAGACAGTTTTTTAAAGATTTAGAAAAGTTATTTCCTAAACAGTACGTTATGGACTCCAATCATGGTAGTCTAGTATTTAGGAAAGCTACTAGATATGGTTTACCACACGAAGTTTTTAAGTCTTATAATCATATGTTAGGTGTAGGTAAAGGTTGGACATGGCATGAAGATCTAATCTTAAAAGCATCTAATGGACAAAAGATATATTTTTGTCATGGTAAATACAAAGACGTACTAAAAGTTGCTCAACAATATGGTATGTGTACAGTACAAGGACACTATCATACGTGCTACAAAATAGATTATTGGAGTAATCCTAATGAACTACTTTGGGGTATGCAAGTTGGGTGTTTAATTAACATGAAAAGTTTAGCTTTTGAATACAATAAGTTACAGAAGTCTAGACCAGTAATAGGAACAGGAATAATCATTGATGGATTGCCTAAATTAATCCCAATGGTTTTGAAAGACAATGGTAGATGGAATGGAAAAATTACCTAGAGGTATTAGAAATAAAAATCCAGGCAATATAAAGCTTGGTACTAAATGGGATGGACTGGCAGATGAACAATCTGATCCAGTTTTTTGTATTTTTAGTGAAGCAGTATGGGGTATTCGTGCTCTTATGCGTATACTATTAACATACAGATTTACACACAATCGTAAAAACATAGACTCTATTATCAAAAGATGGGCTCCACCATCTGAAAATGATACAGATGCATATATAGTATTTGTTAGTAAAAAGATGGGGATAGAACCTATGGATATGATAGACAATAGTATTGAAGCTTATCTACCTTTGGTAAAAGCTATCATTCAAATGGAGAATGGTATGCAACCATACGATGATGAGCTTATAGTAGAAGGAATGTATAAAGCATGGGAAGGGCATCCAACTGGTTCTTCAGCTTAATTATGAACATAGGTTTTAAATTACATAAGTTTGGCTGGGAAAAATTATATAAAAACAGTAGATATACTCACTTTATGGGTGGGCGTACTCATGTAATGTATAAAGTAAAAAAGAAATAATATGTGGTTAAATATAGCAGCAAAATTAGTTCCAGGTATAATTAAAACTGGCATGTCTATTGCAAAGAATAGAAGGGAAACAAGAAGATTTGAATCAGTAGCAGAAATGAAACATGCTGAACGCATGGCTACTGGAGAAATAGAATATCAAAAAGCTGTAATTGCTAACAACCAGCAGGGCTGGAAAGACGAGTTCGTATTGATACTTGTCTCTGCTCCTGTGATGTTATTAATCTGGAGTATATTTAGTGAAGATCCAGAAATCATGTTAAAGGTTGAAAAGTTTTTTGAACAATTCAACAACATGCCCTTCTGGTATCAAGCTCTTTTTATAGGAGTTGTTAGTGCAATTTATGGTCTCAAAGGTGCAGATATTATAAAGAAAAAGTGAACGAGCACTCTAGATGTAGCTCTTGTAAAAAAAAACTTACAAGTAGATACGTATACTTTGACAAAATACTCTATTGTTTAAAGTGTTTTTATACATCTGGTAAATCATTACCAATATTTTTTAATGAAAATAAACGAAAATACAAACGTAAGTCTCCCAATTAGGAATCTGATTGCACTTGTAGCAGCAGTTGCAATAGGTGTATGGGCATACTTTGGTGTAGTCGAAAGACTTAATAAATTAGAAACAGCTGATCACCTTTTCTCTGCTGATCTGCTCAAAAAAGCTGAGCAAGAACCAAAGAACTTAGAGATGTATATGTTAATAGAACACCTTGCAGGACAAATAGAAGATATTGAAGAAGAAATACAGGCATCTAGATATAATAAAGTAAACATAGATCACCTTAAAGAACAAGTAGATCTATTACAAAAAAAGATGAATGGTAATCACTAATGATAGAATCAGTAATAGCACTCTTAATGATAATAGATCATGAAATAAAAGAACATAGAATACAACCATCTATGTCAGAATGTTTAAAAGGTAAACGTATTGCTACTCGTACTGCTGGAGATAATATAGAATATAGATGTATTATTTCTATGGCTGAGACTGAGATATATCAAGGTCAAAAAAGTATTAAAAAATTAATATTAAAAAATGATTAAGCCTAACAAAAAGAGAAACCCTTTTGCTAGACAATTACGTCATTGGAAAAATAAAATAGTTAAAAGTAGAAAATTGTACAATAGAAAAAAAGCACAACAAATGCTAGACCATAGTCAAGCACTGTAGTCTCTCTCTATAATCATTTCTAAATAATGAATAGCCTTTTCTATATCCTTCTTTTTACCCTTTTGCTTGTGACGACAGATGTATTTTATTGCATTGCCTTCTGCAAATGGTAAATTATTTTCATTAATAAAGTATGCTGGTTGCACCTTCATTTTAGAATAATGATTTCCATCAACTTGTTTATTAAGTGAATCGTAAGTCATATCTTTAAACATATCTATATCAGTCAAAACATTAACCTATATCTACCAGGAGGATTTTTCCTACCTGGTTTTTGTTTTTTATAGTGATCTGCTCTTATCTTATATATATCAGAATCTATAGCTTTTTGAAGTTTTGTATGTGCATAATCAGGATCTAAATCAGCTAATTTACATACCATTCTAAAATCATATGAGTTACTTGTTAGCCAAGATATAGCTTGATCTCTATGATATACATCATAACGTTCTTGACCCTTATATGATGCGTCATGTATCGCTTGGGTTATTACATTAAGAAACATTCTTTGTTCAGGAGTCCTCATCAGATTTTACAACTTCATATGTTGTACGACCTTTAGTCATTGGACACTCTTTCCATGATAAAGTTTTAGGTTTAATATTTTCAAATGTCTTTAGACACTCTTGATCTGTCTTAGCACTAATAAATACTTCAGATACAACTGGTATAAACTTCCAAGTTTTAATCTTATAAATCATATATTATTTTTACGTCTACTAGCTTCTAATGTTCTAAATAGATCTATGATTAGACCTTCTTTATCTCTTTTATTATCTAACGTACTAGCTTCTACTTCAGCATTAAACAATTCATCAATAGCTTCTTTATAAGTACTACTAGCATAGTATGTTTGTTCTTTTGCAGATACGCTTTTATCTTCTTGGTTACCTGTAATATGTAAAGCCTTTTTACGTTTAAGTAATCTATCTAAATACTTTACATTAGCATTAGCTTTAGCAGAAATTTCATCAGTGTCTGCCAGATACTTTAAGGATTCTTCCAATCTCTTCTCTGTAATCACTCTTATCCTCCTTTAAATATAGTTTATATAATTTTAACACCAAATCATCATTGTTATAAGTGTTTATACCCATCATTTCCAGTTCTAATTTGAACAAATACATCCAAAAAAATCTCCTGTTCCATCTTTCATAACATGAACATTCATTGGATAGTCGTAGTAAGTTGTTAGATGTAATCTTAATATATCACAAAGATCAAAGCAATCTACCTCTGCAAGAAGTTCAATTCCTTTTACCATTTCTTTTGTAACTGATACTAGACTATACATCCCATCGTTTAATAATATTAAATCCATAAAATCTTTCTGCTACTAGGCAGGGAGCACCCACCTAGCAGCTATCATTAACATTCGAGGGAGATAATGATTAGGTTAAAATGGAGCTTCGTCTCCATCATATTGAGCATTAAGTATCTTACGTACATAACTATCAATCGTATCAAAGTCTACATCTTTGCCTGATTGTATAGCAGCTGAAAGTAAATTACTCATAGTCAATCTATATTTTTCTTTCCATTGTGCAGTGTTATCTTTACCTGCTGTTGGTGTAGAACCATTTGGTACAGCAACTTCACCACTTAGCAATTCTATTGCATTAGCAGTTTGGTATTGTTTACCTGTCTTACTGGTTCTAACTGGCTGTGCTGCAATCTTTAATCTTGCACCTTTCTGCCAACGTGAAGCACCCATTGCCTCACCATAGATGGTCATATCTGTACCATCATCTTTAGTAACGTATACTGTTACGCCACCATCGTCTTTCTCAAAAGCTCTTTTAAATGAGCATTCAAAGGTTTCAGTTTCCATTATCTGTCTCCTATTTATTTGTTTTATTATTTTGCCTAATCGTTGCATACCTGTATATAGGTTATTTTAACGACTTTGTCCAAAGATCTTTTGCAAATTCTTCAGATCCAGGACTACCCTTCCATCTGAAGTTTTCGCATACCAAAGGAAATATGCGAACAACATCTTCTTTAGTCTTACATATATCTAAGACATACTCGATATGTTTCATAGCATTGATTAGAACCTGTAATTCATCACGTTCTACCATATCTACAACATACTGATCTTTTGGAGAACAATATAATAACATTGTTTCTTTGCCAAATAGATCTCTATACAAGCATTGTTGACGTACATCAGCAGGTTTAGGATACCATTTAGGATCTACATGACCTGCTTTTAGTCGTCTAATATATGCTGTAGCTTTAGTATCTACGATAACATCTTTAAACTCAAAGTCAGTTTTACCAATAACATCATACTTTAAGCCATATTTATCACCTGGTATTTGCAACTCATTTTGAAATGATACTACATCACCAAATTCTCTAAGGTTTTCTACAAACTTATTAGCAATAATAGCAGACCATTCATACTCTGCATCAGTATGTTCTGTTGGCAACAAATCATCCATTTCATCCTTACTATGTCGTATGTATTGGGATTTAGCATAATTTGTGATAGTATCTTGGTCTTTGATTTGTTTAGATAATGCATGATCAGCAGCATCCTCAGCTGCCAAACCCATTACCATTCTTGCATTAGGTTCTGACTCAAAATCAAATAGTTCATTGATAATCCAGAACGCTGGACTATCTAAAAACGTATTAGTCTTGGAGGCAGAATGTCTATACTCAATTTTCATAATTATCTCCTTATGGTTATTAATGTTCAAAAATATATAAGTAGTACCTATAACATACCAATTGATGTGTTAAAAGGTAAATCGACAATAACAGATAAACAACATTACAATTTGTATAATTTATCTATTATTATGTCCTGGCTATTACACCCTACGCAGGCGTATGGTTGTAAGAGCCTTATTGCTCGACATCATTCTTGCAATAAAAATCGTGTATTTAGATTATACAAACTGTATAACAAAAACGATAAGTTTAAATCTTTTGTTGATAAAGCTAAAGACAACTATACAAATACATATGCGTAAAATAGAAAAACCAGAACTTATATCTACTATCAGAGATAAGAAAAAAATCTGGTTAAACATTAGAGAGTCTCGTCTAATGTATATGTTTCATCGTAAACTAATATCCATAGAAGAATACGAAGCAGGATCTAGATATAGACTTATGTGTGAGCTTATGGGAGGCAGTACCGGAGACTATCTAAAAGACAAAGTCGATGGATCCAGTACTGACTTTATCACATCATCTTTAGGAGCTGCTATGGCAGTCAAAGATTGTGATGAAGAAATAGGCAAAAACAACTCTGAAGTTATGAAGTTATTCTGTTGGTTTAATTATGGTATAATTGAAATAGCTAGTATTCTTGGATTGACAGAACGCAAAGCATCTAATAGAACACATGAAGGTTTAGCTAGATTGGCAATATATTATGGGTACACGAAAGTGCGAAACACTATCAGAGGTCAAGGAACTAAGAATAAAAGACAAAAAATACCTGAAATGGGTAGCAAGTAATCCTTGTATTATCTGTCATCAGTATGGTTGTAATGCTCATCATATACAATATGCTATGCCAAGAGGTATAGGACAAAAGGTAGGTGATCAATTTACACTACCTTTATGTGTCAAACATCATCATCAATTACACAACTGTGGCATGTCTGAAAGACAGTTTTGGGAAAAAATTGATATAGATCCCATACCAATATGTAGTATATTCTATAAACATCACTACGAAATGTGGTCAAATAAGGCTTTTTTTTATGATGATAGTATGCTATGGGTCAAAGTATATAACAAACTTGTACCTAAGATTAAAAAAAACATTGATTTTCTATTGCAACCCAAATAATTATTATAAGTATCCTAGCCATAGGTATGTAAAATATGAGCAAAATTATAAAGTTTCCAAAGCGTACTAAACCTTACTCTGATAAGTTTCTCAGGAATGTTAAACCTGATGTAATCGGTGACTTCATAAGAGAAGCTAATCCTCATTTTACAATCAAAGCTGCTGACGCAATGGCATTAGCCATAATCTATAGCACGTACTTACAATTAGTATTTGAAGAAGAAGGTGAAAATTTAGTGCCTTTGGATGACATAGAACAATACATATGGGCAGCTAATGACAAAAAAACGTTACACTAAAAAAAAGAAATCAGTAAAAGATAAAGACTCTACTGATATACCTTATAAAAAAGTTAGAGTTGAATGGGTAGACTGTGTATCTGATAGTGCTTGGGCATCAGAAAAAGAATTTAAAAATATGAAACTGGCTAATCCAGTTAATGAAGGTTGGATATTTTCAACAGATCGTAAATCTATAAAAGTATTTGCAGCTTACGATAAAGAAGATGATGGAACCATAACCTTTGGTGATCGTACTATGATTCCAAAATCTTGGATAGTAAAAATTACAGAGATCTAAGTACCTTTAGTCATATACTGTTGTATAATGGCTTCAGCACCTGGATCTTCATTAGGATAATTTAAAGTCTCTAATCTATCTTTAGACGCTTTTAATTCTGCTTTAACATGATCTTTAGCATGTTCTAATACTTTAACTAACTCTGGATAATTTCCATAAAATATACCATAGATAGATAAATCATTAATCGATGCTGTCACTCTGTTTAGACCCTTTATTCTTTTTTCTATTCTTAGTATCTCGCTGTCTGTTTTCACTATTCCACCCTCCTTCGTCTATACGTTTTTGTTCAAGTTGATCTTCTTTATCTTTCAATAAACGTTTTAGTTTATCTATTTCTAATTGCTTAGTAGCAACCAATGCTCTTAACGCATTTTCATTACTCATGTTTCTCCTTTGCATTTTCTAAAAACATTCTACATCTTTGTATGTCACTACGATATTCTTTAGCCCATTCTATCATTAACAATGAATGTTCATCTTTCATAAACCCACATTGTATAGCATTATCGACTACAGACAACGCTTCCATAGCATCGTCCATTTCGTTTTGACATCTTTCGATTTGTGTTTTTACACTTGGTTTAAACGTCATCTGTACTCCTTCTTGGTGATCTAACAAATTCATCAATTTGTTTTTGCAATTGACCATTTAATTCTTGATGACTTTTTTCTATTACTTCAAGATTGTTAGCATACTCTTGTAATCTATCAATCTCTTTACGTAAATCTAATACTTCATCACATTTTTTTTTAAGTTTAGATCTTAAATCATCAACAAGATCATGACAATCTTTCAGAACCTCGCTTAAATCACGAGGCTCTGGATTTTTTATTTCTTCACGCAGCTTCATCTTTTACCTTTTCTATAATGGCAACAGTACCTGCAACGAAATCACCTTCAATACATGTTCTTCCAGTTCTTTCCTGCCAAGTGTACCATGCTTTTGTTGCTCTTTCATTTTTTACAAAAGGATTTTTGAGTTTACTTTCTTCATCACAATAAATATCAAAAGTCCTATTAGATATAGTCTTATCATATCCTTGTAAAATTTCAATAGTATCACAATTAATTAAAGGATACATATCGTCAAAAGTTGGTTTTTTTGTAAATTCAAATGTTTCATTATCATTTACTGGCAAACCATTTTCCATAGCAGCTTTCCATATGTGTAATTTATACATATAACCTCCTAGTCTTTCTTGCCGAATAGTACTCTACCATCAGCATGTATTTGTTCTGCTTTACCTTTATGTACCATTAAACCTAGTACATATCTAACAGCACTATCAGTTGTTTTACCAACCATAGATTCTACTTTATGTGTAATCTCACTTACAGTAAAAGCAGTGTTACCCTGTCTATTAACTATATCAGTTAATGTTCTCTCAAGAGCTGCTGTTGCTTCTCTTGGTTTAGGCATCTGTACAATACGAGCAGACATATCACGTCTCATACTCTTTTCCATAAATTGCTGTAATTCTGTTTGACTAATTAATTTATGTTTAAACAAAACAGCTAATGCTTTATGTACATCTTTAGGTATTTTAATCATCTTTATCCTCCTGGACTATCATTATGTTATAAGTTTTACCATCAATATGAGCAGTAAAGTCAGCTTGATAGTCATCATTTACAGCTTGACCATGATCAGTTATTGATGCATCTAAGTTATTAATGAGCAATTGTTCCATTGCTAACATTAATTCATTTATTTCCGATTGTTTGGACACGTTGACCTCCTACTTTTAAATAAATCATCCATTCAAAACTATTTTTGAATTTACATGCTTTAAATGTTTTAACAGCTTCTTCATATCCATCAGCTTCTATAAATAGTTTTACATCTTTCTTTTGATTATATAATAAATATACACTCATGATAAATATTTCCTTATTTGTTGACTTACTAGCTCAGCAAACCTAAACCATTCTTTGATTAAGTTTCTACGTTTTGTTTTACGTTCTTTAATTACTTGATCTACAGCTTTGTTAGATGCTTTATCTAGTATTTTTTCTTGTTCTTCTAGTTTCATTGTAGCCACCCTATGTTGTCAAACCAACCTGAGTGTACTGAATGAACCAAACCAAGCACAATAAGTGTAGCAATCTGCATAATACCGAGAAATTTAACGTTATTATCATGTTGCCTTATCTTCTTGGATTGTATATTAATTATCTCATTCATTCTATCAATCACTTTACTTGTACTATCATGTACTTTAGTTTGTGCATTGATATAATTGAATAACTTTTCGTCCATGTGTATCATATTACCTTTCTAGTTAGCGTTGCCCTGCTAATGGACACAGGGCAATGCACTTGTTTACTTTTTGTTCTCAATAGCAGTAGCAGGATTAAAGACATCTTGAGGTATCTCAAAATTTATCTTTTGACTTGCACCTTCTTGAGCTATCTTCATAACAGCTACATTCAATGGTAGTCCTGAGTTAAGTATATGCTTAGCTCTTTTCTTAGATATCTCTAAGAGCTGTAATGCTTTACCTTTCGGTCCTGCATAATATGCTTTCTCAGTTTCTTCTCTACAAAGTTTCTTGATCAATGCTTCATGATCTTTAGGATCACTAATAAGTTTTCTACTAATATCAGTTTTCCATTTTCTTTCTTTGTTCCATTTAAGCAGCTGCTCATACATTTGATCAACAGATTTATCTAAATTGTTTTTCTTCTGTTGTTCTATCATGTTCTTGTTTGTAACAAATTCATGATACTCTTTATGAAGATCCACAATATCAGACATCAGTTTATCTAGCTTCAATCTAGCTTTAAAAGCAGGATAATTATTCTCTGAGATATCATCTATCTCGTCAATCATCTCTGACTTCAACGAAGATTTTCTAGCTTCATAATCTGTATCTGTTGTATAATCCCAATAGTTATATTCTTCTTTACGTATTGGTCTCATCATTCCTCTATCAGACATATTAAGCCACCTTTGTTTGTTGTTCTGCTTCTGATACTTTTTGTAGTATCTCAGCAGTCTCTTTAACATCTCTTTCTCTTGCTTTATCAAGAGCTGCATTGGTAGCTATAATTATAGTAGCAATACAAGATGTTTGGTTATATGGTGGTAAAGTCTTATATCTAGGATCCTTACTCACCATGTCAAATGTTTGAAAGTATTGTTCAGTAAACCATTTAGTCATACCCATAGTTTTCTTAGCAACTCTTTCAGCAACTGGTAGTTTCTTTGTTTCTTCCATCGTTTTCCTCCTTTCTTTTGATTTCAAATGGCATTTCTAATCTTTCTGGTGTGTTCTTCTCAACACACTTATAAAGACCTATGCACACTCTGATTGGTAATGTGAACGCTTTGATAAGCACATCACCTGCTTTTTCTATACGCTTCATATTCTTCCTTTCGTTTACGTAAACGTAGATATTTACTACGTATCTGACGATATTCATCATCAAATTCTTTTGTTCCTGGAATTGGATCGACATCGGCAGTGAGCCAATTCCAACCTTTCCTTACAGTAAGACCTACTATGCTGTAAGTAACAACTCTAGCTATATTAAATATTAAATTCATTATTCACCTTCTAGTACATTAGTTATTATCTCATTAGGTATATGTGGTAAAAAGTAATTAATATCTTCTACTTTTAATTTAATACCAATAGCTAATAGATTTTCTATTGACACCTTGTTAGTACCTTTCTCATACTTCTGTATCTGTTGGAACGTAACACCAATAGCATTTGCTAATTTAGATTGACTCATTATCCTGTGTCCTTCTTTATTAGCTACTCTAGCTCTCTTGATCTGACTACCAATGTATTTGTATAGTTCCAAGTTACCTTTTGGTCTAGCACCCATGTTATTCCTCCTTTCCATATAGTTTATTATAGACAAGCAGCTCCCTCTTGGTAGAGCTGGTTGGCTCAGTTATCACTCTTATAGATGGCTTACCTTCTCTATATATCTTTGCCAACGTAATCCATCCTCTCTTAGGATATATTATCTGTAAGTATATCGGTTTTATCCAATATTGTTTCCACCAAGTTACATGTTCTTTTCTTATCGAACCACTAAACTTCTGTCCGAACATCAGGCTTACTGCCTTTGCGAGATTTATTGGTCTTTCTTTGAACTTTCCCTTTAGTATTACTCGGTACACTCTTAACCTCCTTTGCATTTGCAAATGAACTTATCCATAACATATGTTCTGCATACTCTTTTGCTGTCCATCCTTTTGGTGTTTTCATATTACCTCTCTTGTCTTATTCTTCGTATCCAGTAGTTACTTACATAACTACCATCATTATTATATCGTAGTCCAATCTTCTTCTCCAATGCCTTTTCTACCCATTGTTCATTACGATATCTTGAACCACTCTTATCATATTCTTTATCAGGCATGTACACTCTATGTTCTCGTGCAATGTCTTTCTCACCATTTGGATCATGGTGTATAACTGTTACTAAAAATGTTCTAAGCATATACTCTCTTTCCTTTCTTGTATTAAAAAAAACCAGCACCATTGCTGATGCTGGTATTAGATTACATTTTGACGTGCCAATTAATCCTCTCGGAAACTCATTTCTCAGAGTTCGGTCTTACCCAAAATGTATATATATCTCACACGTGTTTGGATTTTTTGTAGCCCACGATTTCTCGCAGGGTGTCTAGCCATTGCAATAACTAGAACTGCCAAACAACTCCATAGGTGGTCTTACCCACTTTAGGTTAACTCTACTTGATTTTCAAATAGATTTACTACAGAGTACGCTACTAACACAGGCTCCTAGCGAGTTCGCCCTCCACCTGTGATTTTGCTACCTTATCACATTAACCAATGATTATTCAGTCAACGTGAGAGATATATATTTATACCAGGCAACGCCTAGCCAAAGGCGACTAGGCGTTAGCCAACTATTTACTTATCTTGATATTCCATCAATCTTCGTACTGCTTCATACAATTTATCCTGATTTTTAATCACGACATCCACTTTCCTTTCAAGTGGTGATTGATTTTTACGATATTCATCCAAAGGTGGGTAAATATCTGGATTAGCTTTAACATAAGCTATCCTTTCTTCTGGAGTCTTAGTTTCGTAGTACGACTTAAACTCCATAGATTGTTGATCTTTTGACATATTATCTCCTTTCGATAAAAGTTATTTTCGCTAGAACTAATAACTTTTAGATTGTTTAGACATATCTATATACCTAAGTACTTGTATACCTGATATGATAGTTAGTAGTAATCCAGTCCAGAATGACACGTGTAACATAATTACAACACTTACATTAGCCATTATGAACCATAGTAATAAAGCAAACAGTATCATCTATTTACTCATTTTTTCCTGGAAGTTCTTTAGGAATGAGTATCCCATATATCCTCCAGTTAATTGACCTATAATGGTAATAGTTAACCATATAGCCAATAAAGTTAAAACATAAGTTTCTAACATATATATCCTTTCTAGTGCACACCTACATATACTGTGAGATTAGCACTTATTTGGTTGTCCTTCTAATAATCAACTATCAAGTTAGTCAATCATATCAAAGGGTTAAGTAATATTCGGTAATCAACTAATCAACTGATTTAGCCAGAAGTTAGCTAATTACCAAACATATATAACAACGATTTATTGTTGCTACTAGCAACAGCAATAAATCGACAAACAAACAAGAGACAATCGCAACAGCGATTGACAATAG
>Ga0209232_1001344_pt1 | contig 13350 bp, 14 predicted proteins | sample ETNvirenome_2_60_FD_184066 | JGI IMG/M metagenome (GOLD analysis project Ga0209232, IMG submission 184066) | Marine viral communities from the Pacific Ocean - ETNP_2_60 (SPAdes) (version 2) | ecosystem: Environmental > Aquatic > Marine > Oceanic | place: Pacific Ocean | collected 2013-06-22
TAATATTTTACCTTTAGCTCTTTTACGATATGTAATTGTCTTAATATCTAAAAGCTGTATTTTACCATTTTTATCTACAATCACAATATCAAAAGGACAGGTAGGGTCACAACTTTTTGCTACATAATAACCAGCTTTAGTAAGCTTTGCTATAGTATCATATTCTCCAACAGTGCCTTTGATGGATGATTGTTTGCCTTTTAAGACAGAAGATTTACGACTAAGTTTATTAGACCACTTAGACTTATTGTTACAGCTACCCATAGAAGTTTATAGATTGTACCTACTTTTGAATCAAGGTGTGCAAGATGATTGTCTCTAATATTAGTTATTTTCTCATGGATAACTTTTAACTCACCTTGAATTTTAATTATTTCTTCTGAATTTTTTTGTGATTGTGACTTCATATTATTTTTTTTGATTTGGTAATTTTTGATATTCCTTAATCATTTGATTTAAAAAATCTCCACCTATAGCTTCATCTATAACTTTTCTTTGTGATTTTGATATTTTACTTAATTGATATTCCATAATATAAGACACTAAAGATGAATCCTGCTGTAAAGCTTTCATGGTATCTTTTTTTGCCTCAGTAATAAATGTTTTTATTACTAACCTTTTCTGCGAAATAGATAAATTTTTATAACCATCTGATTCAACTATTCCTGATAAACCCACATGAATTAATGGAGCAAAAATATTTTTATATGCTCTATCTAATACAGGAATACCTGTGCTTTTAAATATTTCTTTGTATGTAAAATTTAATTTATCTAATTCTATTTCTGCTGCATTTTTTGGTTGTCTTATCGTTAAACCAGTGAGTTCAGTTAATACTGGATTATCGTTTCTAACTGGTCTTGCAACATATTTGCCTGATTTTTCATCAAACACAGCATGAGTAATTGATGTTCTGTCAGGTAATTCCGCAGGATTAAAAATTGATTTTAAATTATTAACAATAGAAACTCCTGAACCACTTAAATTAGCATTTTCTAATGATGATGTTTTTGTGTCTTTTGCTGCTTGTATATTACCATCTGCTGCATCTAAAAAACTCATATAAGTTTTAAATCCTGTAAAATATTGACTTGCTATTTGACCAACTAATTCATTTACAAATTTAAATTGTTTATTTGTTCCTTCAGCAGAAGCAATATTTATTAAAGAATCAACTAAATATAAACCAGTTCCACCTCTTGTTCCTGCAAACACTTTTGCAAATTCTTTAAAGTTAAAAGTTTGAGAAGTGAGTGTTCCATTTTGTTTTCTATTTACTAAATCAGCCACATATAAATATGCAGCTAAAGGGTTATAAGGTAATAAATCTAATCTTCTATCACCTACTTTTATTTCATTCCATTTTTCACCAGCAAATCTTGAATCTCTTATTTGAAATGCTGTACCCATTAAACCCCATCCTACTATAGCTTTTGTAAAACCTGTCGTATCTCCTTCTTTTAATTTTTTCATTATGGCTTTTGTATAAAGACCATCAGTAGAAAAAGTAAGTAAAGCTTTTGCTGGATCAGCAGCAACTCTAGCCGCACCAACAAATGTAGGTAATGGACTATATTCATATAAAAATTTTAATGAGTTTGCTAAAAATCTTGGAAATGGAATTACTAGAGTTGTAATAAAAGGCAAACTATTAATAAGTTTTGTAAATTTTTCTCCAATGCTTCCTCTTTTAGGTTGTCTTGCATAAGTCATATCTAAAGCAAGATCAATAGCTGTTGATATATCTTCTTTTCTTATAGTTTTTATTAAATTATTATCAGAAACTAAATCTGCTAAATTTTTACCTTTATAAATATCTTTTCTACCCCTTACAATTCCATCTAATGTTGAATAAAATACTGATCTTCTTGTAATAAATTCTTGAAATCTATTTAAAAAGTTTAAAAGATTGGCAGCTTTTTCTGTTAAATTTAATGGGGAATAACCTTTAAAACCAGTTTTATTTAATATGTCAGAACTGTATCTTAAAAACATACGATCTTGTTCTTTAGGATAAAATTTTAAAATATTATCTACATCTTTTTTTATTCTTTGTCTTGTTCCAGTTTTAGACCAATTTAAAATATTTGCTGATTTCCATGTATTTAAAAAACCCTGAAAAGCAGTAATGGGATTTGTTTGTCTTTGTAATTTTTTACCACTTAATTTTTCCCAAAGTCTATCTGAGCCATACTGAAATCCTTCATAAAAAACATTTAAACCTACCCTTGCTTGTTGAGATATAAAGTTTCTCATAGCTGTACTCCATCTTGATACCATTGAAGCTCTCCTAACTCCATCAAGTCTTTTAAGTGTATCATTAATTAAAAGCTCAGAATCAATACCTTGAGCTTCAAATTCTTTTCTCATTTTTTTTGTAACTTTGCCATCATCTAAAAATTTACCATAAACCTTTGCAAGTTGTGATAGTCTATTTAAATTTTGAGCTGATGTTCTTGCACCTGCTACAAAATAATCTGCTAAATCCTTTGGTTGTAATTTATTTTTTTTAAGCAACGCATTAATAGATTCACCACCCTTTTTCATCATGATTCTAGGAGTTGTTAAAACATCATACATTTGTTGACTAATTCTAATGTTCGTATTTCTCTCTAATTGATTTGTAGATAAAAGCTCATCAAAAAATTTACTTATTTTTTTCTGTGTTCTTTGACTTATAATATTTTCTGATATGTCATCATAAACATCTTTGGATTGTAAGTTAACTTTATCTTCAAATGATTTAGCTGTTGTTCCTGTTTCTTTCTCAATAACTTTATTTTTAGCTTGTCTTACTTCGTTTAATTTTTTTACAGGTGTGTCATTATTTTTTATAATATTAGTTTCAACTTTATAATTTTTACCCCTCTGAACAAAACCTAAAAGTTTGTCAAAAGTTACACCGATAATACCTCCTTCAATAGCCATTTTTAATCTTGCTTTATCTTCAGAGTCTTTATCGTTTGCTTGTAAATATTCTGTGATAGGATTTGCAAGTGTGGGAAATGCTTGTACTAAATTAGAAAGTCTTGACTCATAGGGAGAAAAAGCAAATTGGGCTGCAACTTCACCTTTTAATGTGGCTCTAAAAGCACTTCCTGCAAATGTTGTTGCTTTAGGAATTTTTGTAACTGTATTAATTAATCCTGCCACTTTAGTAACTCCAAAATAAGGAATGGCAAACCCAGTTATATCTCTTGCAAATGATCCACCAAAATAAGTTGGTTCTGCAACAGTTGGTATTTTAACATTTTCAAAAGGTTTTTCGTCAAAAAATTTATCTCCCAAATAATCTGTAAAATCTAAAGTTCCTTGAGCTAAATCTCTTATTGCACCACCATAAGTTCTTTTAATTAAATTTTCGTAAAAATTTTCTATACTATAATAACCATTGTCTTCAATTATTTTTTCTGCATCTACTATGCTTTTTCCATCAAGAACAGAACCTTCTAAAGGTTTTTCTTTTGCAACAGCTTCAGATAATGTAAATGTTTTTTTAGGTTGAGGTGTAAAATCTTTTTCTATTTTTTCTTCTTGTTCTAATTCTTTTGCAGCATCAGATATAGGAGATATTTTTATATCAGTTTCTTCTATAGGTATAAAATCTTCTTCTTTAGATTTTTCAGATAAAATTTGTGATAAAGATTTTTTCTTTTTTTCTTCTAATGCAATAGCTTCAGATAAAGTTATAGACATAAATGATTACCTACTTTATTTCTTCAAGAACTGGCTCACCATTTTCTTTTATACTTACAATTCTGTATTTTGTTGAACCAATAGTCATTATGTCTCCTATTTTCTTTTTACCTTTATTAATCTCATTTAATTGTTTTACAACATCAGGTAGTTGTTCTAATGCACTTAAACTAGGTTTAACTTGTTTATTGTATAAATCTTTTTGAGCTTTATTTAATCCTGCAAACCATTCATCAAATTTATCTCCAGCAGCTTTACCTTCTTGATATAGTGCTAAAGCTTCTTTTGATAAAGAAGGAGTATCAGTTCTTTTCTTTAACATAGAAGCAATATATCCAGCAGGATTAATTAAAAATAAATCTTTATCTTCTTCAGGAATTTGATCTTTATATTTTTCTATTAATTCTCTTTTCTTTTTAGCATCTCCTAATCTTGCAGCAGTTTCAGAAAATTTCATGCCTTGCATAACAGAATCTCCAATAGCCATACCTGCTGTTTGTCCTCTTTGACCTTTTGAAAATAATGAAGCACCAATACCTACAAATGGATTTGAAGCCATACTGTATAAATTGTTTGTATCAGGTTGCTCAAATGTGTTTAGTAATCCACCACCCATCTCACCACCTTGTCCTATTAAGCCTTTAGTACCTTGATCCATCATAACATCTGATGTTCCTGATGGAGGTTGTCCGTACATATATCTTCTGTATAAATCTATTAATGCCATTATATTAATCCTTGTCTTCTTGCTTCTGTAAATATTCCATAAGATGGACTTACATTAGGAGCAGATACAGTTAAATTTATATTTTGTTTAGCTGTATCATATCTGTTTAATATATCAGACCCTGCTTGTCCAACATTACCAAAGAATGTTTGAAACACAGATGTTGGTAATGCTTCGCCACTAATCAATCCTGGTAATACTGGTATTGCTTGATTAATAGCATCACTATCTAATGTCTGACCTTTAAGATAATCTTCTGTTGTTAAAACTCCACCTGTTTGTGCAAAGTCTGGTGATAATCTTCTACCATCATATCCTAAAGTTTTTAATGCTTGGTCGTTTTTATAAGCATCTTTTGCTGATCTTACCACAAGTCCTGTTAAAGAAAAACCTGATTTTGCAAATGTTTCCAAAGGCTGATCTCTAAATGTGTCAACATAAGTAGCTGCATCTGCATCTATTTTAGATGTATATTGACTATAAAAAGAATCATCTTTTATATTGTTTAATGTTATTTCTAAATTTTCTTGTATGTAAGCTTTAGCTTCTCTATCAACATTCGGTTTACCAGTATCATATTTTGAGTTTGCTATACCTTGTAATTGATTAAGCATATCAACTTTAGCTTTATCTGATATAGTTGAATCTAATAAATAACCTTTTATATTTGCTTCGTTATATTCAGAGCCAGAAACAACTCCTTGACCTTCAGTTTTTACACCTGTAAATTTACCTGTGCCTTGTTCAAAAGTTGGAACAGCAACAGCACTTACATTTTGATAAGCTTGTGTTTCGTAATCTTTTAAATTTTGTGCTTCTCTAGTTAAAGCAGCAGCATCAGATTCTCTTGAAGCCGCAGCACTTTCCATAATTTCATTATAAGCTTCTTGATCGCCACCAGCTCCACCTTCAGCTACAGAATAATCCATAATAGATTCTGTTGCTAAACCTGATTCTACGTCTGCTGTTGATCTGTCTGAACCGCTAGAATCAGAACCTGAACCTGAACTCATGTTAGCTCCTTATAATATGATTGCTATGACAAAAAGAATGAATAATCCAATTAAAAACTTTGAAGGGTGTTTTTGGATATAGACATCAAAATCATAATAAATTTTTTGTAATTTTTTCATTATAATAATCCTCCTAATACTCCACCTAGTCCACCAAGTATTGCACCAGATGCACCGCCTAAACCATAACCAATGGCAGCACCACCTAAACCTGTTGTAAATGGATTGGGTGTGAATTGTTGTTGAGTTGATGTTGTTGGAAAACCTGAAGCTAAAGGTGAAACAATACCAGCATATTGTTGTAAGTTTTGAAATGGAGATAATTGAGCTTGTCTTTGTAATTGTTCAAGCTGTTGTCCTGTTTGAACTAATGTTGGTGTTTGTCTAGCAACTTGTAATTGTCTTCCTCTTTCAGCTTCTGCTGCTTGAAAAGCAAAAGGTAAAGCTTGTTGTGCAACTTGTGTTGCTACTTGTTGTTGAGCCATAGGAGATGTAGGTGTTCTTCCAGCTCCTGAAAATTGTTGTGCAACTGATGTGTAAACATCACCAGCAGCTCTTTGTATTAATGGATTTAAATATGGATTTGCAAAAGCACCAGACAAAGTATCAGATAATTGTTGTTGAGCAGCAGTTCCTAATGTTTCTTGTCCAGCAAGACCTGTTAAAGTTTGTTGTGTTGGAGCTACATATTCACCAACCCCTGATCCATAAATCTGACCTGCTTCTGAAATAATTTGATTTAATGCTGGTTGTGCTGCTGCATAAGGTTGCACTGATTGTGTTCCTGTACCTGCTCCTGCTGATGATGAACCGCCTCCGCCAAAACTCATTTTTTCTCCTCTTGTTTTATTTTTTTTTCTAACACAACATGGGTTCTTTTATATCCATAGTTGTTTAAAATTTTTTGCCAACCTGGTCTAGCAATTAACTCCATCATTTGACATTCTTCATCTTTTGCAAACTTCTCAATGTCTTTGACTAAGTATTGCCACTTATGTCTTTGTCTGCCAGTCATAATATAGATATGACAAACTTTACCTAACTTTCTTTTTATAAGTTCTGTAACTACAACACCAAAATATTTTTCTACTGATGTTGCTTTAGACTTATCCCATAAAACCCAGATTTGAAATTTACCATCCTTTGCAGTCTGTAAAACAAATTCTGAATCAGTAAGTTGACTTGAATAATGTAAGGCATCTCTAACATCTTTTTCAACTAGACCCCAAACTTTATCAAGTTCTTTGATAGGTATTCTAACTAATTCCATAAATACACTAATATTGTATATTTGTTAAGGACTTTTTTCATCAAATATCTCTAAATAACTTATCATACCTTCTATTTTATTACTTGTAGCTACTTGTATTTTAACTATATCTGCACTCTCCAAAACTAAAGGTGCAAGAACACCATTATCTGTAGTGTCTGCTGCTAAATCTTTATGATAAATTTTATAGGTAGCACTAGCTGAAGAATCAGTAATAAATATTTCAGTTTGTATTGCAGAGGCATCATCATTGTTTAATTGAATACTTTTTACAATAGCTGTTCTATTTGTAGGTACTGTGTAAACAGTTGTTAAATTTGTTGTGCTTAGATTAAAACCTGCGTTTTTATATATATTAGCCATAATAATTTGAAGGGATAAACAAGGTGGCTTGTTTACCCCATTTTTTATTCTATCATTATAAATCTATAGTATCAACTTTGATAAACTAGATGTTGAAAAAATATTTTATTTATTAAAATAAGTCCCATCTTCTATGTAATTCATTCCACACATAATTACCTTTTGGTTGTTCTATTGGTGGATCGTATCTGCAAGTATCTTCATTTAATATCCAAGAAGGATAAGGTTGAGGCTCTATAAAAGCATCTCTACCTTCATCATAAGTAAAACCTATACCTGCATAGTTTTTTCTAAAATTATTATTATATGATGTTTGTTTCCAAACATCATTAGTTTTATAAATATTATTTAAAAAATCAATACCTGCTTGTTCGCTTGTTGCTACATCATTTGATACAGCAATTACTTTTAATACTTTATTTCCTACTCCTAATTTACAAAAATGTGCCATAATTAACTATTATATCTTATACTCCCTGTTCCTGTAAATACATGAATTGTATCTGATCCACTTGTTGATGAAGTTGGTGAACCTGTTACAGTTACACTTGCAAAATCAGCAGTTGCTGCTCTTAAAATTACAACACCTGAACCTCCAAGTCCAAAACTACCACCATTACTACCAGCACCACCTCCGCCAGTATTAGCTGTTCCATTGCATCCTGAATTTCCTGATGCTCTTTCTCCATCACCGCCTCCTCCAGTACCACCACTACTACCAGCACCAGAACCTGATGCACCACCGCCACCACCTCTTGCGACAGAAGAACCTGTTATTGAAGAAGATAATCCAGCTCCTCCAGTTCCTCCAGTAGTTCCTGATGCATTTCCTCCTACAGCAGAAGCACCACCTCCGCCACCTCCGCCATTAGTACCACTTGAAGTTCCACCAGCAAAACCTTGATTAGAAGTACCAGCACCTCCTGTACCACCTCCAGTTGCTCCACCACCTGAACCACCATCTCTTCCATTATTAGGTGTTCCTCCAGATGAACTAGATATAGCACTTCCACCACCACCAGCAGAAGTAATGGAAACACCAGTTCCAATAATTGATGAATCTGAACCTTGTGTTGTTGCATTATCACCAGAAGCTGTAGCTGAAGCTCCTCCAGCACCGACAGTAATTGTATAAACAGTATCTTGTAGAAATGTTAAAGAACTTTCAGAAGAACCACCTCCGCCTGATGTTTCAGACGAATATGAATTTCTATATCCACCAGCACCTCCTCCTCCTGACCAGTTGTTTGAAGTTCCAGTTGCACCTCCACCGCCACCAATATTTAAAAAATCTACTGTTAAAGTTTGAGGAGTTTCCAAAGTTACATCATCATCACTAGTTGGAATCCAACCTTTAGTTGCTCCTGAATAAACTATATTAATAGCTTGACCATTTGTATCATATACTGGGTTAGGTGAGCTAAAACCTTGATAATTTAAACTGTTTTGATTTATAGTTAATGCGTTAGTTCCAAAATTTCTTGCATAATCAACAAAATATATTTCATCTCCAACACTAGCTGAACCAGGTAAAGTCGCAGTACAAGCATTTGAGCTTGTGTCAATCCAATAACCTTTTCCTGCTTCTGCTGTTAGAGTTGCGGCTGTAATAATTGAGGATTGCCATTCAATTCCTGCACCAACAAGTGATGCACCTGAAGCAACTTGTATTGTATCTCCTGATTTACCAATAGTAACAGTATTACCACTTTCGTTAATAATATTATTACCATCTACATCCTGAATTGTATTTACTTTTAATATACTTGTCATTTATTAAACTCCCATTAATGCTTTTATCTCATCATCATCAAGACCTAAATCTTTTAATTTTTGTTTACCTGATAATCTTTTAGCTAAATAATTTTCATTTTTTTCTTTTTTAGCTTGTACTCTAATAGCAGATTTTTGTTCTTCTTTATCTCTTAAAATTTCTTCATCTGCTGTCAATTCTATTTTTTTACCATTTAATATTTTATATCTTGCCATAATTAATCCTAACTATTTTTTAATCCTAATAATGTAAAATTACCTCTATCAATATTACCTGAGCCAAAAGCAAATTTTACTGCATTGATTGCTGATGTTGTGCTATAATTCATTCCCCCAAAAACTGATGCTGAAACTGTATTACCATTATCAACTACAGTTGATGTGCCATTAATTAATTTATGACCATCTGTTCCACTTGGTTTATGTAAATATAATTGTACAGATATACTTTCATCATCTGCGTTTCCTACATTTTGTGAACTCATATCAAAAACACTATCGTTTCCATTGTAATGAGATACTTCACTTCCCCCTGCTGTGTTTCCTTTGTGTGCAAAACCATAATTAGTAGATATATAACTTGATCCACCATCTGTTGAAACTGTCATTTCTAAAGGTTGTGCATCAGTTGCTGGGTGAACATCTGATAGTATAAATAAATAAGCATTATATGTACTGTCTATTCCTGAAGTAAATTGTACATTTGCTGTTCCACTTGTTACATTTGTTGTTTGTATATGAACAAACCCACCACCAGCATCAGAAAAAGTCATTGTACCAATACCAGTTGTACCTGATCCTGATACTGAATCTACTTTTAAAAATTTACCAGCAGTTACATTTCCAGATGGAAATTTAAGTGTATAGCTTTGATTAGCAGAATGTGGTGGACTTTGTAATTTAATTCCATGACTATTATTTTCGCAGTTAAGAATAACTGTTCCTGGATTTGTATTACCACCAATCTCTACAGCACCAGTACCATTTGGATATAAGTTTAAATCTCCATTTGATTCAGTAATTAGTTTACCACCTACAGTAACATCTGTTCCTGATCTTGGACTTACTTTATTTACTTTTATTTCACTCATATTATTATAATTCCCATTTTAATTTATTTTCGTTCCAATAATATATATCTGCCATTGGCTCACCATTTTCGTCTGTTAAATTTTGTGTAAATGTATTTGGATATGCAACAGGGGCTTCCCATTTACAAGTTTCATCATTTAATTTCCATCCCCTATGTGTTTGTGGAGATATAAAAGCATCTTTTTCAACACTATAAGTATAGCCTAATCCTGCATAATTTTTTCTTATATTTGAGTTATAAGACGTTTGTTTCCAATTAGTATCATTTCCATATAAACTTTTTAAAAAATCTACACCTGCTTGTTCAGTTGTAGCAATATCATTTGTTACGACTTCAACTCTTTCAACTATATTTCCTTTTCCCAATTTTGCAAAATGTGCCATTAGTTTGTATAACTCCCTGAACCTGTAAATGTCAATATTGTTTCCGATCCGCTTGTTGTAACAGTTGGACTTCCTGATGTTGTTCCTGAATATGCGGCAGTTAGCATACGTAATATAACTACACCTGAACCTCCGGTACCTCCAGTTGGATTTCCACCTGTGTTATTTCCTGTTCCACCTCCACCGCCACCAGTGTTTGCTGTTCCAGCAACTCCACTAGTATTGGATCCTGCGGAAGCACCACCACCGGCTGAAGCAGTTCCATTGTTACCACCACCTCCTCCACCGCCTCTTGAAACCGAAGAAGCTGTAATTGTTGATGCAACTCCTGCACCACCTGCAGTACCAGAACCTCCTGATCCTACAGCTGAACTAGCACCACCAGCACCACCGCCGCCACCTGAATAATTTCCATATCCACTTGAACCACCGGCACCACCAGCAAAACCTTGATTTGTAGTTCCAGCACCTCCTGAACCACCGCCAGAGATATGACCACCTCCGCCACCACCTGATCCACCTGTTCTACCATTTCCACCATTTTCTCCACCACCACCACCACCGACAGTAGTTACATCTGTAATATCTGAACCTGTAATTGAACTTACTGAACCATCCGAACCAGCACTACCATTTGATGATCCTGATCCACCAGCACCTATTGTTATTGTATAAGTAACTCCTTGATTTAAAACTAAAGCAGTTTCTGCTGATGCTCCACCACCAGAGGACTCAGAATTAAAAGCACTTCTATATCCACCAGCTCCACCTCCACCACCAGTTCTTTGATCTCCACTATTGATTCCTGCACCACCGCCTCCACCTCCAGCAATAACAACATAAGAAGCATTAGTAAATCCTGTTTCTAAAGCTACTGCCCCATCATTAATTGGAATCCATCCTTGAGTAGAACCAGAGTAAACAATGTGAACTGTTTCTCCATTAGTATCATAAATTGGATTTGGAACTGTATTACCTTGATATTTTGATCCATTCAAACTTACAGTAACTGCATTTGTTCCCCACTTCCTTGCAAAATCAGAAAAAATTAATTGATCTCCAACTGAAGGAGAACCAGGTAATGTAAGAGTACAAGCATTAGATGTAGTATTAATCCATATTCCTTGATTAGCAGATGCTGTATGTGTAGCTCCTGTTACAACAGTTGATTGCCAATCAATAGAAGCAAAACCAGTTGCTGTTCCTGCATTAGCTAAAGTTACACCTGAAGGAATATTAATTGTATCTCCAGACGTACCTAAAGTTAAGGATGTTCCTGATTGAGGATCTACCTGATCTACTTCTATTTTACTCATTAAACTATTACCAATGTTCCTGTTACTGTTACTGTGTTTGTAAAAGTTACTGCTCCTGCTAATACAGCATTTTCAATAACCATATTTTTATCTAATGTTCCTGCATGATGATAAACTGTTTCTGTTGCTGGTTTATCTCCGATATAATCTTGACCAAAAATATTCATCTATTCTCCTTATGTGCTAATTGAGTCAACTCTGCTAATCCAAACATCTACACTTGATGCAGCAGATGATTGTCCTTTTAAAACATCTGTATTCTGCATAACAACTTTAGATCCTGATTGGATAAGTTCAACTGAACTTGCCGCAGGTAAACTTAAATCTTTAACAAGGTATCTTGTTGTAGAGCCGCCTTCTAAAATAAAGACACTAACAGTTACTGCCGCAGCAGTTATGTTAGCTAATCTTAATCCAACAATAGCATCATCACTATTAGCTGTTAATAGTGTAGTTGCTGAGTTAGTTATTTGACCGCCATCTGATTCAAAGTCTTGTGCCATTTTTCCTCCTTATAAAGCTATTGCCATAGCAGTTGCAAATCCTTTTGAAGCTGCATTTGTTATTTTACTTACATTAATACTATTTACAGCAAGTGTGATCGTTCCGCTAGTAGTAATTGGTGATCCACTTACAGTAAATTCTGATGAACCTGCATCTGTTACAGCTACTGAACTTACAGTACCTGTAAACTGAGGTTGAACTTGTGAAAAAGTTATATTTGCACTACCAATACTACCACCTGTATCAGTTGTGCATAAAAATATTGTATCTTCGTTAGTTGTTCCTTCTTGAACAATAACAAGCTGACCTGCTAATTCATCAACTGTATTAAAATCTGAATCTCTACTAGCTGCACCGCTTGACGGAACAACATATATACCATTTTCAGTTGCTGTTGTTTGATTTTTTACTAAAACTTTATTACCAGTCGCTAATGTAATGCCATCTAAAGTATCGCCATTTTCTAAAGCATTAGATAAATTAACATTTGCTGTTGTTGCTACTCTTACAATAATTCTTGTTTTAAGACCTGTAACTAAATCATCTACATAACTTTTTGTTGTTACGTCTGAACTACCTGATGGTGCAGACATACCTGTAATTGATCCACCTGTTATAGCAACACTATTTGCTGCTTGTGTTGCAATCGTTCCTAAACCTAAAGATGTTCTAGCAGTAGCTCCACTTTCTGTTACAAAATTAGAACCATCACCTAAAATAAAATTACCATCTGAAGGAGTTAATCCTGCAACATCAGATAATTGTGCGTCAAATGCTTGAACATCAGATCCTATTGCTAAACCTAAATTTGTTCTTGCAGTTGAAGCTGAAGCAACATCACTTAAGTTATTTGCTTTTATATTTTTTGCGTCTAACTGAGTTTGTATTGCAGAAGAAACACCTGATACATAACCAAGCTCAGTTGATGTTACAGATGATACTGCAACTTTACCTGATGAATTTGAAACTAAAGCTCTTGATGCTGTTAAATCTGATGTAGCTATTGTTGATGCACCACCAGTAATCGGTGCTGATTTTGCGTCTATTTGAGTTTGTATTGATGAAGTTACACCATTCAAAAATTGAAACTCTGTATCTGATACTGTTCCGTTTGCAATTTTTTCAGCAGATATTCCTGTTGGTATAGAATCATTTGTTTTTGATAATGCACCAATGTAAACATTGTTCAATGCACCTGATGTCAAAGAACCT
>Ga0209232_1001345_pt1 | contig 13344 bp, 5 predicted proteins | sample ETNvirenome_2_60_FD_184066 | JGI IMG/M metagenome (GOLD analysis project Ga0209232, IMG submission 184066) | Marine viral communities from the Pacific Ocean - ETNP_2_60 (SPAdes) (version 2) | ecosystem: Environmental > Aquatic > Marine > Oceanic | place: Pacific Ocean | collected 2013-06-22
GATAGTAATTATACCATAGGTAAAAACCCACCACCATTTAGTGCTGGTAGACCATTGACTGTTTATGTTCCTAATCAAAGTTTTCCATTAGTAACATCATTGATAACTAAAATAGAAGCATTGGAAGAACCTAAGAGTGATTCAAATCAAATTACAATGAAGTTATACGATGGTGCTAATCTAAGAACATTTTATATCAGAGAGGAAGTATCGGTGGAAGAGTTTATGTCTACTGTCTTAAAAGATGTTCCCATAGAAGCAATTGAAGAACTAGATTCTAACAATCAAACTGTAAGTTCTTATCAAGTTGTTAAACCTGAATTGCTACAGAAAAAATCTCAAAACAAAAAGAAGAAAAAGAAAAGTAAATTTCAATTGTTCAAAGGTAAGGGAAAGAAAATAAAAACAAAGAAATCAAAGATACAGTCATCTGCACAGACAAGAAGTCAAGATGGTGGAAGATCAGCAACAACTCAAAGACCAGGAGGTAATGGTGGCAGAACTTACTAAAATAAAACCTGGAGTCAAATATAATATTATGGTTGATGATCCAACGCCTGGTAAGTCGTATGAGATTAGCTATGTTGGTCAAGTTCCACCACCCAATCCTTATTACGAAGAACCACCAGAAGAATTAATTCCAGCTAGTTTCCCACCTGCTTATCAAAACTCAAACAATGAAGGTGTTGAAGGATTATTAACTGGTAGAAAATGTGGTAACTGTCAATTTTTTGAAGCCGAAAGTGGTAACTGTTCTAAGTGGAATGCTATAGCTCGTAACTATTATTGGTGTGCTGCTTGGAAAACTATGGAGCCTGTTATTGCTCAACCAAATCAATTTACATCGTTTATAGATCAAACTACTGATTCAGGAACCGAGTTGTATAATTTTTTCTTAGAAAATGTAAAAGATCCAATATCACAAGAACCAAATCTTTCTAATTTACTTACAGCATTAGATGGATTGTTCTCTACCTATGGTGCTTATATCTACGGTGATGCTCTTAGAAGGATGGTGGATTCTGGTAATGCTTATGACTTTGACAATGTCCCATTGAATTTATTTTTCACAACACAAGAAGATTTTCTAAATGCTATTGAGTTTGTTAATAATGGTGGATTGGTTGAATTTGACACACCAACAGATCAGTATGATTCAGTTCAACAACATCTATGTACTTACACACTTTCTAAAAAAACTAGTTCAACTCTGCCTATGAATTATCCACAATCCCTTACTATAAATCTACATGGTAGTTTTATTGGCGAACCGATAAATATTTTATCACAAATGGATTTTGTAAATGGTAAGATTGCTTACAATCCAAGTAGACATGTTTTACTTGATAGTAGATTTATGTTGAATGAAAGTAGAGGATCAATCCAAATAGATTTAGTAAAACCAAGTGTTAGAGAAAGGATACTGAAATTTTTAAATGATAATTCCAAACCATATTTTCTAACTAATTCAGCAGCAGCTAGATTTAAACAATGGGTTGCTGATAGATCATTTACATCAGAATCATGGCAAGAACTTTACAATTATTTATTAACGATAGCTGTATTATCTTCTACAGATCAACAGTTATTGACGTTGATACAAAATACTTTAGGTGAGGAATTGATTGACAATCCAAGTTATACTGAAATACCATTGGTGTCTAATAGTGTGGCTGTAGCAGATGCTGGAGATGTGTAGATGCAGTGGGAGAATAGTGAATTAACAATTGACGGTGTAGTAACACCTACAAAAGTAATAAATTTTGCTGTTGATGTTACTGATATCGGTGGAACAGTATTTGCAAACTCAAATGGATTAGTTCCATTGTTTGATGAAGGGGGAGCTTTAACTGGTGAAACTGATCCATTTAATCAACCTATGTTTGATAGGTTTGATATAACAGTCGATCAGTTAGAAGGTGAGATAAATTTACCATATATACTTGAAAGAAAAGTTATCAATCCAACTGGTAATATTTTTGTACCTGTTACTAGAATTATTGTACCACATTCCTTACTAGGTGGGTTCACACAATTTAGAGTAAACTATCAGTACATACATTATCCAAATGATGTGGTTGCTACTGGTGTTATAGCAGACGTAGGATTTGTTATAAACGATAGTTTCACCACACCAAGAACAATTGTTCCAAGATTTACTCCACCACCACCGCCGCCTCCACCACCTGTTTTTACAATAGACGATGGTCAGATAAAAGAAGCATTGGCTGATAAGATATATGAAAAGTTTTTCAACTCTGATGAAATACAAGCAGATATATCTGATGTCTTATCCTTACAAACCACGACTTCTGAAGATGGTGTGGGGTATGGAACTGGTAGAACATCAGAAGATCAGCAATTAATTCTTTTCAAAAAAGATAGAAATACACCTGAAAATAAAAAAGATTTTGAAGGTGATGGTTCAGATGGTATACAACAAATTGCTAATATCATTAGTCAAAGTTTAGCTGGAACTGATGCTAATGGTGTGGTTGATCTATCGGATAAACTTGATGATGAATTAAGTATTCTCAGAATAGAAAGTGATTCGAGAATATCATCTATAGATCCAAATTATTTTGATCCACCAATACCTGTTACATCAAATGCACCAGACATACCAAAATTTTATGTAGGGATTACAAAATATATTTTGAAATATAGTGGTGATCAAATAATAGATATAGATTTTGCTGAATTGTGGCAATATTATCAAGAAGCTCAACCAGACGATAGTGGTGACGATCCAAAAGAACCTGGAATGAATGATGAATGGAAAAATAAATTAAATCTTTCTCAACTAACATTAGTAAAACCAAGTAATCGAATTGATCGTAATAAAGCCCTATCAACCTTAGATACAAATATATTTGAGTTACTACCAAATCAAAATCAAAGGCAATTACAAATAGATAATTTTTTTAATTTATTCAATCAGTTAATTGGAACAACACCAAGTTTTGATGATGCTAATGAAGACAACATACCTGAAACCATTACTGATGAGCCAGATGATCTTACACGTAGGATAACTTTATCACCAGATAACGCAAATGCTTTTATAACAAGAGCTGATAAAGATATACAACTTGGTTCGGAATATGAAGATCCAAATGATTTAGACTTTCAAGCTAGAGTCAGACAATCTGCTACAAATAATGAAGGACAAACATTAGAACGTATGAGAAATCGTTTAAATGATTTCCTACTTGATATAGATACTGTAGTTGAAGAAGTTGACGATTCAAGACCTGAATATCAAAATCAATCATCAGGTTTTTTAAAACTTAGAAGATTAAATCAATCTATATTAATCAAAGGTGCGAGTGCGACTCCATCATTTGGTAATTGGACAGAAGATGGTTTTACGATAACCATGTGGGTAAGGTTTCTCAATACAACTGGTGGTGGAAGTTTATTTACCTATGGTAATCCTATGATGAGAACCAACTCTAGTTTTAGATTAGAAACTATGACAGTTCAACCAGGTAATTCTATAACTCAAGGTGGAATCAATTATGTATATGCCAAACCACGAAGAGTGCTTCGGTTGTCTGTATGGGAAGATCGTAGAGAAAATGCGTGGTGGCAGCAGAGAATAATAACTTCTCAAATGGATTGGGCTAGCACAGTGCCTTGGGAAAGAAGAGCAGGATATCTATATGATAACTCAGTTCCATATGATTTACAACCAGAAACCTTTGTAGATGGTTTAGGTGACTTAGACTCAAGGGGTTTTGTAAAACGAGCAACTTTTCATGCTCAGATGCCTGCTAGTGATATGGCACAAAATAATTCAACCAGATCTCCATTTATTCAAAATTTTTTACAATACACTGATGTTCCCACTGATGATTTAGAGGAGTGGTTCTTTGTATGTGCTACATATGATCCTAATGTAAAAGAGATAGCAAGTTTTGGTGGGGAATTTGGAAGTTATGGACCATATGGTGCACCATTAGACTTTCATCAAACAAATCCCAATGATGATTTAAAACCAGGTACTGCGGGATTTACAAATAGTAACTCATTTCTTAGAGATGAATTATTTTGGTTAGGTCACAAAGACCAATCTAATGATATTGTATCTCGTAGTGGGTTTGGAAATAGATGTAAAGTAGAGGTGATAAGTCGAAGTGATTTATTGAGAGCTCGTGGTTATAAGGTATAGTCATGTCAGACATCATTATAGAAGGCAAAAATCTTGATGATATAACCCAAAGTAATTTTCAAACTGTTGGTGTTCGTAGTGGTTTTCATTTTGTAACAAATCCAAATCTTACAGAAGATCAATTAGATGTAAATCAATCTGTATTTAAATATGATACAATTGACATACATGAGCTTAGATTAGGTGATAATTATAGTAATTATTTATTTAATTTATTTCCAAAAGAATTAATAAAACATGTGACCATAGAACCATGGCAAGGTAGGTTACATTATGATAAAGATTTTATAAACGATGAATCAACAGGTCTTTCTTTTGTAAAAAAATATAACGAATTGGAAATTCAAGGTGATGGATTTGGTAATTTAACTCCAGAAGAGCTCGCTGAACTTATGAGCTCATTAGCAAATCCAATAAATCCTTTATTTTATTCTTATTTTTACACAAATAACATATATGATAATAATCAAACAAGATATAAATTAAATAATTTTTATTCACAATTACAAAATAATAATAGACTTGGTGTAGAAGAAAGAGAGTCTAATGTATCTATTGTAAAAGATGATAGATTTCCATTGGGAACATATACCGAAGAAAATAAACAGTATTGGGAATTACAAACAAGTGATCCTGTATCACGTAATTCACAATTCAGTTCAACGAGAATGCAAACAGCACAATCAACAAAATTATCATCTGGTTTGATTCGTAGTGAAGAAGAGCAGTTTTCAGTTGATGCCTTTACTTTTACAGAAAGAGATGGTGTTGTAACTCCATTATTTTTTTATTATGATAAAAAATTACATCCCATTGAGTATAACAATGCAACTACTGGTAAAGTCAATATGAAGTTAGAACTTCGTGAATCAGGTAGAAATGGTTTAGGTGAGTTAGATTTATATCAAGAAAGAAAAGTAGTTAGACCATTTCTTTTAGGTCTTGAAAAAGATGAATTAAGAAATGGTGGTTTTAACTTAAATGATCCACCTGAAGAATTAATTGGAACTGGTGAGATACATGGTGAAGGTTTATATTATGCTGATAACCTTATAACAATACAAGCAGAACCAGAAGACGATTCTTATCTCTTGGGTATATTTGATATACCTGATGATAACTTAGTAACACTTGGTAATGATTTAGGTACATATACTTTTTTAATGCCAAGTGACGATGTTCAGTATTTAGCTAAGTTCAGACCTAACCCTTATATAATTATGACACAAAGGTTTACCGATGAAAATGGCGATGAAACCGTAGGAGGTCCTGACTCAAAAGGTGAGATAAGACTTTGGCAATCTAAACTTAATTATGATAATGATGAAGACGAAAGTTACACCGTACCTATTGATGACACTCCACCTTTCAAAACAGGTGGTTCTAGATTTATTGAAAATAGTTTTCGTCCAATTAATTTTAATGGTGAACCAATTACGATAGAGCAAAGAGAAGCAACTAATAATTATAAATTTAAAGGATTTACATATCTATCGGGTAGTGATAATCCTCAAGAAGTACCGTTTCCATCTGAACCCATACAAATACAGACAACTGGTCCTGCTGGAGTTACTATAACAGCATTTGCTGATCAAAATTATGAAGGAATGGCTTATGGTAATCCTGGTACTGATGAAACTGGTATAAAAACAATAGAACTTTTAGAAGATTTTTATTATCCATCAGGTCGATTAAACATTTATGCTAATTATGGATTGATATCATTTCATATAGAAAACTTAAATAACTATGTTGATTTTGAAAATAATTTTGCTGAAGCTTTAAAATATGGACCTTTTAAATTTGCTACTGCTTTGGGTGGAGTATTTAATGGGGTGCCTACTCCTGATGCTTATAGATTTGATAATATAACTACCTTTCCAGCATATTCTCCTGATACATCAAACGTAAGATTTTATATATCAGGTCCTGGTATGGGATATGTTAACACTCCAACCATACCACCAATCGAAGAAGAACCTATTGGAGAGCCAAGCGGATGGACGCCAGTAAATCCACTGATAGGTACTCTAAGTCCACAAGGACAATGGATATGGAATGGTGGTGCTTGGGGAGAAAATCCTAATTATGATCCAAGTGATTATCAATCATTCTCAGATTATCTACCAAGTGGTGACTATGGTCATCTAACACCAATAGAACAAACTGGTTTTGATTTTGGTACTTTTGTATGGCATAAATTTTCTCAATATACAGGCACTTTACTTGAAGAAAAACCAATTGTAAACAATTCATTCTCCACACCCAACACTTTACAAACTGCAATAGACATAGCTGGAGAATATCCACCGACATATAATCAGTCTACAGGAGTTAATTTACAAATTAATGGAACAGAGAATAATCCGTTTTCCCCCTTTGATTATAACGTAGGTGACACTGCTGGTCCTGGTGCAATTTTTATAGTAACAGATGTTAGTATAGACTTAGGTGGTTCAGATCCTTATGAGGAGCCACCTTATTATGTATGGGATATTGAATGGGGACCAAATCTTTCAGAAGATCAGGTATTTGAAGGTGTGTCATATGATTTAAACACTAATGAGTTTGAATTTAATGGTATAGAGTTAAGAGGTGAAACAAGTGGCTCATCAACACTACTTACTAATTGGCAGATAAATCAAATCATATCAACTGAAACCACATCATCAATTAGTTATCAACCTTTACAACGTGGGGTTTATGTCAAGGCTTTTAATGATGGTCTGATAGAAACCTTTGTTGAGGAATCTCCTAACAATGCTGATCCAATAAGAACTAAAAATTTAAGTGGTGCTATAGATGCTGATATGTATGGTTTTGGATCACAAGTTCAATACAACATGACACCATCCATAGCATCCATGCCTCCACAGATAGAGGCTTACGTTGCACAAGCAAATGGAGATTTAACAAACTCAACTAATATACATCCAACTCTTAATTTGGAAAGATTGGGTGTAAGTATAGGTGATTGGAATGAAAACGGTGGAGGAAACTTTACCTACACTGTGCCTGAATCACGTGACGCTACCTACATGGCTGGTGATAATGAGATATCATTGTTTTGGAAATATATTGAATTTAGAATCGTAGTAAGTGAAACTGCTGAAGGTGAACAATCAGAAAGTGGTGAACTTGTAGATCCTAATTTTTACGTTGGATTAAATATATTTGCTGGAAGTAGTACGAAAGTATACCTTGAAGAAAGTAATGAATTGATTTCAAGTGGTGGTTTGTATAATTTATTTAATATAGAAGAAATGGTTGATGCAAATGGAATAATGTATCAAGAATTTTCTCAAATACCAATAGCAGATAGAACCGTAGCACTCAGAGTTAGAAGACAACTAATAGGAGGTGGAGAAGAAGGTTATGAACCAGGCGAAGAACCAATTGCTAGTTTCTTAGCAGATCCTGGACAAGATCCTGATGACATGGGTATTATTACTCAAGCTCTTGAAAATATTCCTGATCCAATAACTGGAAAAAAAGACCTGATGGTGTATATTAGGTTCAACCAAGAAGGTAACATAACTATTCAATTTTCATCAAATACAGGTGATGGAGATGGAGGTCCTTCCTAATGGCTATTATAAGAAATGCTAAGAAGAAAGATTTTGATTACTACCTAACTAATTTAGATTGGGACGATGGAAGTGAAATTGATCGTTCTATAAAACAGTTTGATCGTAATGATGTGTTTGAACACACTTATGAAAAACCTGGTTTTTATTCTGTAAAGGGATTGGCTTTTAAATTTGAAAGGGTGATGATTGAAGCAACGCCACCTAGAAGAGACTATCCTGAGTATATGAGCACAGATTGGAAAGAATCAACATCAGGTGATCAAAAGATTGTAGAAAGTCGACAAACTATAACTGAACTGAGTTCAAGTTTATCAGAAATCAAACTAAAACCTCAGTATATAAATTCAACATGGGCAATAACAAAAAGACATGGTGGTGATAATGATGTTAGACTTGGCACTGAATCGGTAATACAAGATTATGGATTACCTAACGATTGGATAAATTCAGTTGTTGCTCCTGTTAGTGAACAGCAAGATGGTATTCAAATTGAAATACCAATTAAAATGGACATATCAGACATAGATATGTTTTATTATTCCTTTGATCTTAATTTAGCAAATCCAAATGGTGAGGCTACTGGATCAGAATATGCTATTTTAGAAAGATCACATCCACCAAAGATATTAGAAAATGGAATTGTTGATGCTGATTGGGGAATACAATTTAATTCTGCTAAATTTGTTAATGGTATGGGTGGTAATTCAACCGATGAAAATAGAGATGTTAATGTAAAAGATGGTGGTTGGCAAACAGTCAGTGGATATGTTTTTGTACAAGAACCACCTAGTAATATAGCAACCAATGATTCTGATATAGGTGAATTAAATTTTCAAGTAGTTTATACTAAACTGATGATATATCCAAGAAGAGCTAGTGATGCTCCACAAGATGAAAATGTAACGACTTATATTGGTTTAAGAAATTTAATTATACGAACACCAAATACTGAAAATATTATTAGAACAAATGAATGGCAAAGATTTTACACAAATTTTATTGTAAATCCAAGAGATGATTATCAATCTCCATTGTATGAACTAAATGATTTTGCCATGATTGGTGGTGTTTCAGAAAAATCATCTCACTTTAAAACACTAGCAGCTTTAGCTTCCTTTGACAAAGATAATAAAGAGTATAGAAATAATTCATTGATATCAAGTTATAATCCATATGACTTTATTGCTATTTACGATACCATGGCAAAATATAATTCTGATTATTATAATGAAGTTTTAGATCCATATACCAATCCTATACATGAGGATTATGCTCCGTATTGGAAAAACGACCAAAATGAGTTTAAGAGCCTTTTTAACAAAAAAAGAATACATACTGGTATTGTTGATAGAGAGAGTCATGGAATACTACAAGATACAGAACTTGTAGATGCAGATGTAAGCACCACAAAAGTTCATAAAGGTGTTATACCTTTGTGGGAACAAATAGGATTGGAAGAACAAAACAATATACCAACTGAGCAAATCTATTGGAAAAATATAATACCAAAGGATTATAAACTTACTGATCGAAGCGGGTTTTCTCAAGAACCATTGGAAGATCCAACAAAAGGTTCATTGACTCCAAGAATACCAAGATCAGTATGGATAATTGATGAAGAAAATGATCAGAGCTGGGATGGTAATTATTACTGGCCAAATCTACCAAAGATGACAAAGGGTGGAGTGTTTGCTGAACCAGTAGATTTAGAACAATATGGTGCTGGTATAATAACAAGTGATCAACCAATTGATGAAACTCTATTCAATCTTACTTTCGATGCTGATGATGTAAACGAATTGTTGGATATTACTGATAATTATAATATAGAGTATAGAACCGATGGTATAATAGACCTTGGTGATAATAATCGAGTAGAACTACTAACTAATGATGTAACTGATACTCTAGAAAAAGATTTAGGCAGGCAGGCATTCTAATGGCATTACAATGGAAGAAAAATTCAAGATACCCATCGGTTACCAGACCAGGTGTGTTTCCAAGAATACAAGAATTTGATGATGAGGGAAATGACATACTTGAAGATACTTGGTTTGAATTAACTGGTATAGATGAAGAGGAGATGAACAAGTTTAAGTTTGCCTTAGGAACTTGGACACAAATCGGTAGAAGAAATAGAAAAATAAGAATTTTATCAGCTGATGCTGTAAATAATATTACATATCCTATTACATCTGATGAAGCAGAAGGAACAGTTACAGAACCAAAACCAACTGAACACCCACCTGGATTTTTAAATGATTTATCACCAGGCGAATGGGCGATGAGCATAGAGGATAATCTTCAAGATTTATTAACTTGGCCACGAGGAATAATTCAAGAGGGTTATAATCTTGACGGTGGTCCTGATGAAAATGGTGTATTGACATACGAAAACGAGAGAGCAGCTCTTCTTGGTGTGTCAAGTGGAGGACCTTATTTTCAAGATCCAATTGTTAAAGAGGTTGGAGCTGGGGTTAAAGGTTATGAACCTAAACCTAATAAGCCAAATGCTGATATAAAAAAACCTCTTCATTTTCTTACTGGTGAATGGGCAGAAAGATACGAAAGACAACCTTGGGTTGTATATAAATGGAAGAAACAAAAGTTTTATACTTTTACTAAAAATAAGTATATAACTTATTTAAGACCAAACATAGTAAAATATCCTGAGGATAATAAAATTGGTGCACCAAGTGCTGGGTATCAATGGGTGTGGCAACCAAGTAATTCAAGAATTACTGATTCTGAAACTGGTGCAAAACTTTTTGGTGAGTGGATACCAGGTGGTAGTTTAGTAGAAACACAAAACCAAGCCAGTTCTGATAACAGATATGTAGGATTAGTAACAAAAACAGCAAAAGAAAACGTGAATGATATTGAGCAAGAAGATTTATTTTTATACCATGAAATTGGTTCTGATGATTATAAAGAAATTTCTGCTCCATTAGAAGTATACTTTAGTTTAAATTATTTAGAACGTGATGATAATTTTTATAGATCATTGGATGTTGTAAAGTATCAAGTAATAGAATGGGGTGATGAGGATGAACAAATGAATGATCAAGAAATATTAGATAGTGAATTTTTTTATCTATATGAAAGTGATGATTCTATTTTTGATGGTACAAAATATAAAAAACTCTGTTTAATTGCTTCAGAAGCACATGAGATATACAGTTCAGAGGTAGGAGATACTGATGAGATATTAACTAGAGGAAAATTACACAATCATATCTATACTGAACCTGGTATAAAAACAATAAAATCAATTGTGATGCGATTTGATGAAACAGAATCTTTCTTACTTGAAACATCTATAGTTCATACAAATATTTTTATAGCAGATCCAAATCAAACCATGCAAGATTTTAGTATATTTGGTGGGGAATCTTATACAGTATTACCTTTAGAAACAGAGCTTGAACCAATCATAGGTAATGTTGACAAAGAATCAGAGTATGTTAAATCGGTTGAAAAAATTAAAAATAATGATTTATATGAAAGTTCTGATTATTTAGAAAAATTATATGCTGACGACTTTTTACCTAAAGTAAATCAAGATTTATATGGAGAGTATGCTGGTAATATGGATTTAGGTTTGACAAGAGTTTTTAAAAAACCTTATAACATTTTTGATTTTATCGGTGGTGATGCTTTACAAATCATAAATAATAATTTTGAATATCCACAGGATAGTTTACCACTCAATAGTTCTGCTACCGAGATACTTATAGATAATGGGGATTGTGTTGTTGAATTAAATCCAAGTAATCAAGACAATGGTCAGGTAGAAAATACTGGCACATCAGATGAAAGAGGGGTATTATTAGGTGATTACAAATTAGTAAAAAATCCTAATCAAAAAATTAGAAGAGATGGTAGTTTGAGTATAGCAAAGTTAAATACACAAAAGAAAAGACAGGCATTTTAGATGAAAATAGTAAATAATTATACGGATAAAGTAAGTAATATAATTACTAGTGGTGAAGAAACATATACAATCGCACCTGGATTAACAACTACTAATTATAATTTTGATGGTTTTGAAAGACCTGAAATAATTTTGAATGTATTATCTACTGGTGGCACATTTCAATCATCTTTTACTTTAGAAAACAACACTGATTTTTATATAAAGAATGATCAAATTTATCTAAAACCAAATGAGGTATTGGATAGAGAAGGATTCTTTGCTGGTGATTACAATCTAAGATTTGATTTTTTACATCCGATAACTCAAACAATACAGTCCGAATTATATTTAAGTGAAGTATCTCCATCAAGAAAAGAAATACGATTATCAACTGAGCCTCGATTTGAAACAGTAGATGCTGGAACTGAAAATGAAAGAGAGGTGTTAGTAGAATTTCTTAATAATGAAGACAATAAAAATAACATAAATAGATTTTTTGGTACTTTTGGTGATGATGCTACATATAATTTTGATTGTCATATAGAGCTTTCTCGTGGTAGAACTATACCGATAAATTCCTTTGCCTTTGATCTAATAACTGGTGGTAGAACATCTCTTATCTTAAAATTAAATCAAGAGTTTCCAACTGATATTGCTATACTTGATAGAGATTTTCGTTTAGTAAAAAAATGGTTTGGTTCACAAGAACAGACAATTACATTTGTAGATGAGGAAGGTTTAGCAACAGGTGGTGGTCGATCTTTACCAATAGATACGAGTTATCTTACGGAAAATACAAATATAGAAGATGAGATAACAACATATTCTGAAATCATAACTGGTTCAGAAGATGTTGTATCTTCATTTGTACAGAGAAAAAAAGATGTAAATCTAAACATTGATTTTTCAGAATTTTCAAATCATGTATTTTTTGGTTCTGCTGTAAGTAAATTAGAAAATTTTAAATCAAAGGTTGTAAAACTTGAAGGTTTTTATAATCAATTATCAGCATCCTTATCTATCAGTAGTAGTATGGATGAGATAGAACATAGAAAAAGTTTATTTAAAAAAATTAGAACTGAAAAAGAAAACTTTACTTCATATGAAAAATTTATGTATGAAGATAATCAAAAAAAATCACCAAATTCAGCACCTGGTTTAGGAGTTAATTTAGCTGGTAATAATTTTAAAAACAATTATAAAGATGGTGATGTCTTACTTAATAATTATAAAATTTTATCAGGTAGTTTAGCTGATGGTTTTGATAAACTTCATCGAAAAAGTGTTAGTAATTCTACTGAAGCAAATAGAATACATCTGTTTACTGATTTATATAATGTTGAACAACCACCATTTTTTAATACAAATAAAAATGTATATTTAAGTTTTATATTAAAATCAACAGGTAGCTTAGATCATCTTATTGTAAGTGGTGGTGATTCTAATGTTGCTATGGGTAGCACAAATTATTATAATTATGATTATGGACGAGATTATAAAATACCATTTAATGCTTTTAATGGATCTACTTTACTTAGTCCTGTGCCAACAGGCTCACACTACAGAAGATATATATTTAAATCACAACAAAATTATTTTAGACCTGAAGAATCTAATCCTGATGTTTTTGATATAAATGATTATAGTTCAACATCAACTGATTG
>Ga0209232_1001346_pt1 | contig 13334 bp, 4 predicted proteins | sample ETNvirenome_2_60_FD_184066 | JGI IMG/M metagenome (GOLD analysis project Ga0209232, IMG submission 184066) | Marine viral communities from the Pacific Ocean - ETNP_2_60 (SPAdes) (version 2) | ecosystem: Environmental > Aquatic > Marine > Oceanic | place: Pacific Ocean | collected 2013-06-22
GTTGTCGTAGCATCGCCAGATGCCAAAGCTTTAAAACTAGATGCCATTATCTGCCTTCCTTTATATCTTAATGAATCTAACCGGAACGTCGACTGTAAAGCCTGTTGTTACGCCGGTTACCCTAACAACTGCATCAATATGCTTAACAGCGGTACTAGCAACTGTTGAGGTGCCGCCCAACCTTGTAAACAGTGTATCACTACTATTTAGTTCTAGTGAGGATTTAATTCTAAACTCTAGCCTTGTGCCCCTGCGTCCGTTGATAGACGACCCACCGGAACTTAGATCTGTAATCAGAGATAAGATGGGCGAGCCCCGGCCAACAAAATATGACGCTATATTGTCTTCATCAACGTAGCTGACACTCAAAGGACTTCCAGATGTATTTGTGATTGTTCCAAACCTATTGTCAATTTGAATTTGATACTGTGTCTCAAGCAAATCGCCTGTTAATTGGGCAATCGCTAAAGTACCATTTGCATCCACACCTTGGTCTAACCTTATGGTCGTGCTACTAGGACTATCAGTATTTTCGCCATATATAACCCCAACTCTTTTGTCTATATCTGAACTCTCTTCAGTAGTCTGATTGACCGCTACCAGAAAGGCGTTAGTAGTGCTGTCTCTCGTTGTCAGACCAGTTTCATACATCTCTATTATAGGCATGTACAGAATGTCGTTGCGGCTTAAAGTGACAAGCCTGTGGTGCATTTGTGAGGTCTGGTTGGTAAACGCCTCTAGCACAGGGCTCTGGAGAATCTCTAAGTCGTAATAGGCCGAACCGCTTGCATGGTTTGGGTTAAAAAGACGATAATTAATTTCGTCGTCTCCGAGAGCAAACTTAGCAATCCGGAACGTACCATCGCCCCTAGCTAATCTACGCCTGCCTGCATCTGTTAATACGGCGTCCAATATAATGTCGCCACTGTTGTCCAAAAAAGCCATTTTTGTCTCTCTCCAATGTTTAATTAGTACGTATTATAAATAGTTTCTATTTATGTAGTTTTAATTCTTTTGTCTTGTTTATTAAAAGTTAAATTTAAATCTATCTTTTTACCTGTTTTCTTTGATGTTAATCTTACTTTAAATGTTTTGTCCCATATCTTATGGTCCGTTTGTATCGAAGCAGAACCGAGTTCTACTGCCGGGATATCACTCGGGTCTTCAAAAGAAGTATTAGCAGGAATATCAGCTGTGACTTGTGTGATAGAAGGAATAATTTGTATAAACTTCTTCATATCAATCGACGAGACACTGTTTAGTGTAGTGGGAAAATCATACAATTTGACCAATAAGTACACTGCGCCACCGTCGTCCACTAGTTCCACTTCGTATACAGCGGTAGGATTAGAGACGTTGCCGTGGTAATCTACTGACCTAAATGTATAATAGTATTTTGTATTGGGCTGAAGTTTTTCGTCGTGCGACACAGCGGTTGATCTTACTATCTGCTCTTTGTTGGGGAATATAGTTGATAAAGTATTCCGTAACATACCAGAAAAATCCGAATAGTTAGCCGGTGCATCTTCGGTTCTATAAATTTGGAAGAAAGAAGTTGTATCGTCAGAGATAAACTTTATTTTACCTCCTGGCATGACGCCCTGTGCTTCTCTTAACATTTCAAACTTTTCTGCGTCCCCTTCTTCGATGGATATTGGATATTGTTCTACTTCTATATTGTTAGCCGAAATGTTGAATAATAGTGTGTCGTTCACGCCACGGTATGGTATTATAGACACATCGGGTGGTGGAGGCGGTTTTGACTGTACCGAAGTTGTGGTTGTAAAATACGGCACTTCCACTATTTCGACTACTGGGTGCATTTGTATTTCGTATTCAGCCTCATAACCCGATGCATCCACCGTTACTGACTCTCCTGGGGTGGCGGAAATAACAGAGCCGTAAGTATACACGCCAAGTTCTGAACTGGCACCAAAGGACTCTTGGAAGAGGGTAAGATTTTCAAACCCAGTAGCTCCGTTTACTGGGGTTGTCGAGGTAGCGCCTGCTACATCTAAGGGTCGCAGAGGTGTCAACAAATGGTGTGCAGGGGGAAGCCATTGCTCCCTAAACCCGCCAGACCCAGGGAAATAACTCTCTGTGCCCATATTTGCTCCAAAAAATAATGCAAGCCAATCCTGCACTGCAAAAGTAGCAGGATCTAGGCCGCCACCTCCAACACCACTTAGGGTTCCCATTTGTATAGCAGCACTAACCACAACATCATATAGATTTGTATCTGGTGTTATATTGTATTCTTCACGCCATGGCCCATCTGCTGCTACGCCAAACCCAGGGTCAAAAATCTGTTGCCAGCTTTTATTTTCAGGAGGAGGACTGGTGGATCCAAAAAAGTAGTCGGTCCAGTACCTTGATGCAGGCACCAGCGTCCAAGATTTTTCTAATATTTCATTTAGCCTATCTATACTGATGTAGTATTGATTTTGAGCAAAAAAGCCTGGGGCGTCGTTGGGGTAATCACCAGCACTATAGTTGTATGACGGATCAAATAAGTTTGCATAAACGGCCCAGGGAGGGTCCGGTGATGCGGCTATTAGTTCGATTGCCTCCTCCCAGTCGGAAAAAAGGTTTGCAAAGCCTGTCCATCCAACTATAAAGCCAGTTGTAAGTCCACTAGCATCCACTACTGCTTCGACAATGCTAGCCTGTGGTTCCACAACTCTTTGGTACTTATACTTGAGGCCAAACACATATTTAAAAGCGCTAGTAACATATGTGTATTCTTGCCCAAACTTAACCTGAGAGTCGATATATGACAAAGGGGTCGTCATACCAAAAGTGCCAACGGCAGCCGGAATCCATATATTTTGTACAGGAGTTGTGGTGGTATCTCTACCAACATATTTTGCCACACGGTACATAACTGTTTCGTTGTGCGAAGCCAGCCCATCCTCAAACGACCCTGCGTACAGCCTGCCGTCTGCAAACCCTCCCATGTCGCTAAGTGCTCCTTCCGAAAACGATTCGTTAACTTGGTTTGAAAGGCCAATAAATCCACCTGAGCCAAGGTCAGAATATTCATCAGTCCCAACAAGAGAATAATCGGTTGACATTAGTGTGGTCTGGCTAATAAATTTTAATGTATTCGCCGCCTGGTCAAGATTGGGAACACCATCCTCTAGTGATAATGTAAGTGCTAAATCTGTCTCCCACGCTGAGATTCTACCAGTTGAAGCATAATCAGCATCAATAAATAATTTGTTGTCTGTGGCGAAGCTACTCACGGGAGATGGACCAGCATCTCCAAAGAGTGCTACTCCGTGCCACGTCAGGGCTGATATGAACGACCCGTTCGCATCGGTGTTCGGCAAAGAGGTTGCATAATTAACATAGTCATGAAGCTCTTCCGACGCCAAAAAGCGAACCTCTTGTGAGTTATCAGCGTCTATAAACGTCTTGCCGCTAAAAGAATACTCGGGCTGGGAGCCAACAGGTTCTATATAAGACGGGTCATAAACTCCAGCTAGATAAGATCCAAAAGTAGAGTACAGCAAGTTTACAGCCATTTCGGACGCAATTGGATTTATCTGCCCTGTAGACCAGAAGCCGGTCACCGTCCTATATTGCTCAGGTATAAATGTTAGGGCGGTGTAAAAAGGAAGCTTATTGTAAGTGGGCAGGACAGCGCCTCGACTTGTTCCCGTACCACCCTTTGGATCATCTTTTGAATTGACCGTAGGGCCGCCGACCAACTGGCTAGTTCCCACGATACCAGAGAAAATTATGTTTTTCCCCTTTTGTTCCAAATAGGATTGATCGCCAGATGTTAAATCAGTATAACTTCCCGGCCATGTATTAAAATAGTTAGTATATTTTAATTCCAAAGTTTTTTGTAAGTCGGCGCTCATATAGTCTTCAAACGTTAGTCCAGACTCCAAATACTCCGACTCAATGTAAGAATCAGAATACAACCCCTGATCTTTTATAGCAGATGCATCTATAGATCCCATCAACAAAGTGTGCTCAGTTGTGTCAGGGAAGGGCAAAAATGCCGACCCTTCTACTAGATTTGTGCTGTCAGGATCTCCAGACACATCGGAGATGCCTGTGATTGTATCACCTGACCTTTCTACAAGACTAATATTGTAATGGTTGGGGAGAATAGCCTCATTAACATTTTGTATAGCCGCTTCGTAAGGCTCCACTAGATAATTATAAGATGAGAATGATGTCCCTGCAAGCATCCCAATATCGCCTTCTGGTGACAGCATCGCTGGAACTGTATATTCAAATGTTCTGTCGAAGTAATATCCTAGATCGTCAGGGTTCTTGAATATGTTTTCTATGTCTTCCTTAAAATTTTGTATAGATCCATAGTTTAAACTATCACCCACCACCGTTGGTGCCGAAACATTTATTCTTAATGTCGCAATCCCCCTAGAAGCATCACGAACAAAATCTACATCACTACTATATGTATGCTTATAGAAACTCAAAGTCTTAGCGGATTGTCCTGGGTCTTCGGGTATCAGATTAACCTGCACCGAATCAGGTCCGCTACCCATCACGCGTGCTGGGATCTTCACTGCTTCGCTGTTCCACTTAGTGGTATTATCGGTAGGATCTATAACATAGTGGTGGCCCATGAGCTTTCTAAAATTATCTCTAATTGTTAAAGGAAAGACATCAGGGCTTATATATTTTTTAATTATACCGAAAACACTGCTACCGTAATCAATTTTAGTAGCCATAGCTGCCTCCTCCACCCGTACCGGTGTTCACCGTGGTCGATGGTGCTGTGGTGCTTGTTGTAGGTGATGACGTTGGGGTATTTGATGGCGCTGAAGCTCCGTTTGTAGAACGCCTAGTAGATACCATCGAGTTATCAAAGGACTGGTAAGTCTGCCCCGAACCGTATTCCACGTCCTCTGTGACTGGATCAGTGGCATCAATAGAATAAGCCATAACTTTAGCTCCTGGTACAGATATGCACGCGCCCAATTCTAAATTATACACATATCCATCTGGGCAGGGATCTTCTGTTTGGATCTGTGCTGCGGTCTCTTCAGGAACTTGAAGACTAATGACTGAATTGTCGCGAGGGCTTTCTTCTCTCAAATCTTCCTCCGTCAAGGTTTGTCCAGCTGATTCTACAACCCCAATTGTATCATTGGCAACTAAACCCTGCTTAGTTTCTAGAAGGTAAATAGAGGGGCGAGCTGAATGTGGTGCTTTTGGAGAGTAAATAGGACTCATGCTCTTATCAAATCCTATAATGTATTTAACTGTCGCTGTTGTACGCCTGATTGTGTCAGCCTCGGCTTTTGCATCTGGGGTCGCCGTGCTCTCTAATAAAGTTTTTACATATCTATCTTGGATACTACTTTTGGAGTCTATGATCAAATCTTTTGCTAAAATGTCCGCTCGTGAGCCTAATACTGCATCCGCCAGTCTATCCACCAATAAACCTGCCTCAACAATGTCACTGGTTCTGTCGGTGAATGAATCTTTTCCGCTTTGCGACAAAGGGAATAAAGCACTGTTTAAATTATCCCCCATAACTTCTGTCCCGTCTATCAAAGTATTTGCTTTCTTGTTTTTAGATCGCTTTGTTATAGTAACACCCAGGTTACTCAGTGCTTCAAGTTGGCCCGGAGTCTCAGAACCAGTTGTTTTATCACCCATAATTCTATTAATTTTTTGATAAGAGCCCTTTACCTTACGGCTAAGAATTGTTTCCTCACCCTGCGATAAGATAGAAGTTGGCGTTATGTTAGAGTAATAAACAGACCTAAAACCATTCAATAATTCGTTTGAGACCTGGTTCTCTCTCTTGCCAACTATCTCAGGAAAATATTTACCCGCTTCTACATTAAACCTGTTTATTAAAGTGTTTCTATTTATTCGAGCAAAGCCATATTGGCTTCTTTCTAGAGCGCCATGAAAATAGTCTAATCGATAGGAACTATCATGATATTTTGTTGCTTTCCAGGGAGTTTCGTTAAAAATTCTTTCCGTTTTTAATGATGTTTCTATACTTGACGGTTTTTTCGGCCCCGAAGAATTAAAGAATCCTTTGTTAATGTTGTTGCCGAGACTAGCCTCTGCTGGGAATCTCTGGAGGCTCTCCAGCTTTTTTAATAAAGTTTTTAGCAGGGCAGCAAAATACTCTGCCCCTCTTAAATCCCCTGTCGAAGGGTAGAGCAGCTTTTGCAAATTCTTCTTATCCGACTTAGGTATGTTACGCCCTAAAAGATTCTCAAGTGTTTCAAAATAAATCTTTGGCGCGATCCGCCAAGGGACAGACGCCTTGTTAGCTTTTTTTCCTTTTATAGAAATACTAAGATTATTCTTTACCTTTAAACCATTTAAATAATCATAACTAAATTCACTTTTCTTACTGTCAAAATTTCTTTTTTGTTTTGCTTCCTCAATGTAAGAAACAATGATTTTCCTTGCTTCTCGGATACCAAACAACTGCGTCTTAAAAAAGTTCACTGTCGGATCTTGTATTGTAAGCTCTACACCATAAACGTATGAACCGTTCTGATTATCACGCATATCTATATCAACAAAAGAAAAGCCGCGCCTGTTACCCAGTCCACTGACCGTTAACTCAGAGATCGTGCCGATAGTTTTTTCTGCTACGCCGTCTTTATTAGCATCTACTACATTAGCAGTTGGACTAATCCTGCGGTTACTCTTATCCACAGGACTATAAGACGCTATTGCTACTCTTGGCTTAATAGGGTTGCGTACCAATTCAAACTCGTCAGCTTCATAATCGTTTTTAAGATCCCTAAAAACTGTCAGGTCTTGTATCCTGGTGAGCGCCATAAGTTTTTTCATATTCTTCTTATTGATTAGTCCATTAAACTCACTATTGGATTTCAAGAAACCAACCATATCGAAAGCAAAAAATCCCCTTACGATACCGTTAGGGTCTGGGCTCATTAGCAAATCAGAATAAAATCTGTTGGTATCTTGATTCTTATCTTTAAACTCTAGTTCACTCTGTAATTTAGTAAATTTATCAAAAATCCTATAGTCTTTAACCTTGTTGGAGTGTTCTACTACTGTCAAGACATTGTGTGGCTTTGCTGTATGTACCCTGCCTTCCATAAGCCCTTTTTCAGGGTGTTGGTGTACCTGTCCTTTCCACTGGGTCCCGTCGGGCGAATAATAACTAATTGATTTCGTATCTACTTTATTTTCATATAATACTCTACAAGAATTTCTAGCCCCAAATATTTCAGGCACCTCCACATACGGGAAGACCACAAATCCCAGATAATCACTGTTGACGATAAAGCTTTCTTTAATTTTTATTGTACACAATATATCGTCAAATTGTTCGATTTGTTTTACCGTGTAGTCTTCCAACTTATTACCAATTGGTACTTGGGTCACCCTTTCAAAAATATGCTCTTTTAGGCTATCCGGTGCGTTCATGGCGCTGTAAAAATTGGATTGCTTTATCGTGTCAAAAGCCCGCTTGCTAGTAGCTTGTAGGATTTTTATCTTCAGATGTTTTGATGTTGAGGTATTAAACCAAACACTTTTTCTCAAAAAATCATTTAACGAAATAGTAATTGTGACAAGGCAAGAATCCATGTTTGTGCTTTCTGCTAAAGCGCTTGACGTGGCTAATTTGTTATTCCCAAACTCATTTTTAATATATTTGGGCTCTTTTGAACTGCGGACTGGTTGGTCCTCTGCAAACGCGTATGTGGATTTATCGATTGAAACAGATTCTAGGAACACATATGGCAGAGTTTCACCAACAAGTTTCAACCTCATATCTCTTAAAGTAGTCATTAGTAAACGGTTCCCGACTCATCGTCACATGGATCACTCAGGTCTGGGCAAGGGCCGGAAGATGCATTTGTACTATAAATATCAACGAGTGCAATATCTGTTGTGTCCTCGCATTCAAAGTCAATATCAACATACCTACCTTCTTTCCTGCTTTGTTCGATAGAGGAGCATATAAGACGATCACTTATTTGAGCGTCTGTCCGGATATCAAAATAATATTCAACGTTGTCAGGAGTCAAGGGTCCTTCAAAATATGTAATTTCTTGTGGATCTAACAATATATCATTCTGGACTAACGCGGGGGCTCTTCTAAACTTTAACGGCCTTAAGACTTCAACCATAGAAGCCTCCGCACCTACGACATTCTCAGTGGTTACTTCGTATACCTGTATTTCAAAGTTATCTTTGGTAAACTCTACATTTGACTCTTTAATTTGGGCTAGTAGAATCTGCGGTTCTATGTCTAATATCTCGCCGTTTGGAAATGTAACCGCTAATTCTGTGTCCGAAACAAAATCCTGATCGCTTATAACGTCGATGTTAAACGTCAAAGCTACATCAAGCTGGGGTATGTCTAAAGTTGGCCTGGTCGCTCCTTCGGCTACGTCAGTGGAAGTTGCTATCTCGCCCCTCAAGAGAGATACGGACCAGGCTGGCGAGGTAGTGCTAAATTTATCCGTGGTGCCAAGAGCGTATTGTGGCCCGTAAAAATGACGCTCAAAAAGAGAATAGCTTTTTGATAAATCATATAAATTTTCAACAGTTTGGGATACCCCTGGGTTATTAGGTGGATCTGGATTTGGCTGGGCACCAGAAACTCCACTACCGTCGCCCAGTGTTAGTCCTGCGGCGTCAGAAAACCCAACGGCATCTGTATCTACAACCGTAACTTTGTCAAAATTAGTGGATCTACTCGACCAAGTGTTCCTATCAGAAAACACAACCTGAGTCTCAAGTTGGGGGGTATCTTCTTGGATTCTCGGCTCTACATCATTTTGCTTGTCAGCATGATTTTGTGCCGCGTATTGTGACTCATAGAGTATATTATCATCAAAAAAAGCGTAATATTCTGGTTTGAATCTGCCATCTGCTAACAGTTTCTCACCATGAGGAGTCAGGAGAGTATCAAGAACTTGTTCTTTTTTATTTAAAAACTTCACTCTTTGCTATCCTTATCGCTTTTTGCTATAGGCGCGATGTCTATCTTGGCATCTATTTTAACTAGTTCTACAAGAGAAAAGAAATCATATGGCCAATTATAACTGTAATCAACTTGTCTGGTCTTACCGGCGACCTCAAATTCAAATTTATACCTTTTGTCATCCAAATTTTCGCCGCTCTTTGAAGCAACCTTTGAAAAATAGTTTTTAACTGCTTTTTTCTTAACTTTAAAGACCATCCATTGTATTTTATCGGCTAATGCCTCGCCTAATAAATCGTTGTCCAAGAAGTCATGCGACACAGAAACCGTTTTCTGTTCGACTTTTAATTTGGGTGAAAGGTTCTGCCAAATATTTATTAAATCCTCTCGATCAAACGTATAATTAAACTCAAATATATACATTGCAAACGGATCTACAGTCTTGTTGGTTACAAAATCCATTCTAGGCGGGAACACATATCTTCTCATCTTGTCAATCATTTGTTGTACTGAATTGTCAGGCCCCAAATCACCATCACGAGCCGCCTTATAGACTTGTTCCGGAATTTCAAAGAACTTTTTAGTGCTGCCATCTTGTACGAAGGGGACCGCTACAATCGCCTCACTAACCTCCTTAACCCTTGCAAGTTCGCCTAACCTGCGGGGACTCTGGTCGATTCCTAGCAAATCAACTAAAGACTTAATATCCCCGTTATTATAGTTGTCAGCACTAACATTTGGATGTAAATCTAACCATTCTTGTGGTACATCTGTGGCCTGTATGAAGATGCCCTTATCGGGGTCTGAGGGGGGTAGCCCGAACTGATGCCACATTCCCCTTGCCACTGATTCAGAACCAAAAGTCGGCAAGGCTATATCACTCTCTATATCCACTGGAGAGTCAGCGAAATTAAACATCGGCGTTTCCCACTTTGGCTGTATAACCAAAGAAGTATGATTAGCTGTTGGGTCATCACTAATCTTAATAGGGTTGCCTGTGACCGGATCATATTCAACACTTTTAATACTTGCTCGGCCATCTGTTATTAGGACATCTGACAAGTTTATAGTATTCGCCCGTAGGCCTCTAGGCTTTCCGCCTTGCGCTGCCGCATCCTGAAGAAACCCAGCGTCGTTACCGAAAGCCTGAGTCCTGTCAAACCTTAAGTTAAGGCCCTCGCCAACCGAACCCAGTATTTCTTCGAGTTTATATTTTTTGGTTTCTGTGGCTGTGAACTCTATGTCCATCCAAGCCTGCCCATGATAATAAGGAGGTGTACCAACCCAGTTATACCCACTGTAGCTATCCATAACTCTTTGGGCATAGGTTCCATCGTGTTGGGACTGGACAAATTCGTTAGTAGTTGTGGTGCCGCCGCGTCCGCTAACCGCAGGATAAAACGCAGACGGCCTGCTGTACATTGTAAAAGTCTCGTGTAAATCAGTCTGTGTCGGATCGTCCTGCGGTAGCTCGTATTCTGTGGGGAACGTCCTGGCTTTATTCATGCTCCGATACATTTTTAGTCTCATCGCATACACAGACCCTGAGACTGCATTACCGAACCTTGGATCACTCTCAGGCAATGATGTTATTGTTGTCATGTTTCCGTTCGGTAAGAAAAATTCAGCACATTCCCCAAAGAAGTTACTAGCCATCATCCTATATAGCGGATCTCCTTGACCGTTCCAAGAGGCCGTTATGTCCAAGTGTACATCAGGGTGGGGGTGCGGATCGTGAATAAAAAGATTTGCTAGGTATTTTTCGGGCTCCACAGCAGCTTCAAAATCAATATATTTAAACTTAGTTATGGTGTCGGCACTGCCACTTATAGCGTAAACGCTTTCCTCCGTGGATGCCCCAGACTCTATTTCTTGCCGCAGAAAACTACCAGTCAGAACGGGATAAGGCACGCCGATACCAGACTTAATTGAATTATAAACAACGCCAGGGGCGTACATTGTTTCTAAAAATGGCCTTATTTTTGCATTTAAAAGGTCTGCATTTGAACCGGTACAATAAACAAAATCGCCATACGAAGAGGAAAATTGAGCCGCCATCTGTAGCGTTCTTTCCGAGGGGTAGAAACCGTTATACGGTTGGAATTTCATAAGAGCGTTGCAAGAAAGAGTTATTTTTTTAGCTTCAGCTATCCCATCATGTTCTTCTTTTATAACGTCAAAATATTTTAAGAAGTCGGAGTTAGAATAAAGAGCAAAAAACTCGTCTGTGTCAGCAACCGATCCGATCGAGGTGGTTTGGCCACCCACAGTGTATTCCCCCATCTCATTCATCGGGGGGCCACTAGAAGCACTCGGTTGTGTCTGATAAATCCTTAACAGTCCTTTAGGGCTTTGTAAAAAATCACCCCCGAAGTCTGCTATATAACGCCGCATGAACTGGCTGATTCTAAACTCAGGCACAACAGAAAAATCTTTCCCAATCAACCTCATTTCCTCTGCATATTCTTCGTATGTGTCGTATGCTGGGAACGCAGGCTTCTTCTCAAACGTTGTCCCATCCGGCCCGAGTTTACCAGCCAAGTCTCCAGCCTGCCAAATCGCGTTACCATTGCCGACTCCGACACCCCCAAAGGTGCCAGACGCGGCAGGATGTGGGAAAGTCAAGGCTAAGCCAGATGGAGCCACCACTGAAGCGGTCGTTCTTATCCAATGTTTGTGAGCATACAAAGCGGACGCTGTGATCTCCAACAGCCCGGCACCACTAGCGCCCGAAAAGTGGCCCTGAGTTGTATAGTTTTGCAGTTCGCCAGCATTAAAAGTGTTATTGGAAGTGCTGGCCGCCTTTCGGACGCCTGATGTCGCAGCGCCATCAGAAGTGTGGAGTCCGTCACTGCCAACCCCAACCGAGACCGACCGCATATCGTCTAGGGCCCACAAACTATGGCGTGACTTCACCTTACTGGTGCGGTGTTCGTCGCCTATGCCCTGCTTCCTCCCTCTAAGGGGGCCATCAACCAAGTCGTAAGCAGTCGTAGCCGGGAAGACCAAAATCTTTCTCCCATCCTTGGAGGAGTGCCAAAAGTTATTTTCGTAGTTTACTCGCTTTCTAATATTGTTTTTATAAACATTTCTCTCGGCAGGATAGATAGTCTCCTCATAGGACAGACCAGCAAAGTCATCATATAAATCTTTAACCTTGTCATACACTTGCTCCTCTTGATCTTTGGGGGCATAATTTTCGTTCAATTCTTGGCTAGAGTAAAAGTTAATATTGTTACCGTAACTTGAAGCAACATCGTAATCTCCAATCATTTGTACAATTGGCTTGTACTTAGAGATAATTGGTGATTCCCTAAACTGCTTAAATTTGCCATATCTTTGTGCTGGTAAAACTCTACCCTCAGCAGTGTATGTTTGTTTATCATCTAATAAAACGGAGACTGTGTGGCTTTCTCTGAGTGCCTGTGCAACAGGGTGATCATAGCCTCTTATTTGTTTCCATGTGCTGTAGCCGTAAACATAGCCACGGTTGTAGAAGATGCCGGGAGTCATTGCTCCAGCCTGAGTGCCTTTGACTATAAGACCACTAGTAGCTTGGCCTCCATCGCCTACAGCGGGGTTTAAATATACCGAGTTTGGTGTCTCGGTTCCCACAAGCGTACCAAGTGGGAAACCTAAAGTTTGCGCCGGAGTAAGACCGTCGCCCTCGACGGTTACGGGCTCTGTTATAATTGTTGTTAAACGGGATGGAGATATAGTAAGATTTGATTGCTTTCCAAATACATGGCTCTCAGCGTTAAACGTAATTGCGTTCTGGAAGCCCAAAGAACTAGAAACTTCAAAGTCTCTTGGTGTATAACCAAGGTATACAGTTGCTCCATTCCCTCGGGATGCTTCCATTCCGACTCCTGGATCCCCAGGGAGCCTATGTGATTGCACCGACTCAAAGGAAGAGGTAAGCCAAGCATACTGCAAATCACTTTGGGGGATAGGGCGAGTTACAAATGCATTATCTTTTACTGTTGCTACAGCATCAGTTCCTTGACCGCCTATAAAAGCATTACTATACTCAATACGACTACGAGTATTTCTATTGACCTTGTGGAAGTTGGCTATACCAGAGTAATCTGCTGACGCTGCTGTGACTCCTGGTCTAAATCCAAATTGTGAGGTCGAGGAAGAAAGTAGTGTTCTAAGCGGTCTTCTAACCAGCAGATTTCTGTATGGAATGACGTTGTAGACCGTTAGCTGGGCTGTCGCAGTGTCCAAGCTACCATGAGAGGTCTCAACGCCTCCTGGGGCTGAAAAGCGCTCAATCATAGAGTGTGCCGAGCTAGAAAAGAATTCCATCTCTCTATCAATCATACCAGTAATGGCAGAAGAAGTTACATTTGTTACCTCAACACCCTCATTCCTAACAAACTGACTGTCAGCGCTAGTTCTACCAGATAAT
>Ga0209232_1001348_pt1 | contig 13318 bp, 32 predicted proteins | sample ETNvirenome_2_60_FD_184066 | JGI IMG/M metagenome (GOLD analysis project Ga0209232, IMG submission 184066) | Marine viral communities from the Pacific Ocean - ETNP_2_60 (SPAdes) (version 2) | ecosystem: Environmental > Aquatic > Marine > Oceanic | place: Pacific Ocean | collected 2013-06-22
TATATCTCGCGATGATGTCGCGATGCTTGGTAAGAAGTTTGACCAGGAAGCAGTCATCTGGGGTCAGAAGCAGCGTGACGGAGAAGGCGAGCCTTTCTATCGATTCGAATACATTGAAGGCGATAGGACTGTACAGACCCGTGATGTTAGTTTATCTGATCAAGGCGTGCAGTCGCTAGGTGACTTCTATTCAGAAAAGGGAGGTCGAAAGTTTGTCATACCATTCTTTGATGGCGACTATGAAAATGCCTCACCTGCTGATGGAGGGCGTAGGTTGTCTTTCGAGCCGGATGAGCTATCAGATGACGATGAAGCAAAAGAATTGGCTGAATCTATCAATAAAAGAAACAAGCACCTTCTCGATCCGAATCGGACAATCAAATCTAAATGGCATCATAGAAATATTATGAGAGAAGAAATGAAACGCCTGGAAGAGCGCCTCCGTTCTTGACTTCTCAATTCTCGTGATTATATTTAGCTCATGAAGAATGAAGCATATCAGTTGTACGCCAGCATGAAAGCATCCAAGCCAGCGCTCGGTGATTTGGTTAGAATAAAACCAGATATCATCGATCCAGAAGAAGCAGGAGATGTTTTTGGTGTTCTCGGAATAGTTATTGGTAAACAAGGAATCCGCTGTAAAGTTCAGTGGGTTACTGGCGAGCAAACATTGCCAGAAAGGTCTGTGCTAGAAATTGTGGTATAAGGGGAATTACATGCCAATTTATGAATACAAGTGCAAAGAGTGTGGTCATGTCTTTGATAAGCTCATGAAGCATAAGGATCCTATTCCTCCATGCCCTGCATCCGTGGAGGCTAACAACGAAACAATCTTAGAGTCCTGCGGCGGCGAAACAGAAAGATTAATATCAAAGACTAGCTTCATTCTGAAAGGTAAAGGGTGGGCAAAAGATGGTTACGGATGATACTTTCAAGGTAGGAGACTTGCTAGTTGATCATTACGGATATGGAATAGTTTTAGAACATATATGCGGCACGATGTGGGAAGTGAGATGGACTGACATGAAGCACAACATATCATATGACTCAAAGGAATGTTTGAATGGCAACGGATGCAGAAACATGGGGCAAGGTCGGAGATCTGATCAAAGAAAAATTTAGTGGAGACTTGGGCATAATTGTATGCGAACCCTATCTTCTGCGATCATTTCATACAATGCAAGATGTATGGTGTGTTAATGTCTTATGGCAAGGATCTGATCACCCGGCAAAGATGGACGTAACGGCATTCCAGAATGGTGCGGTGAGTTTGGTTAATGAAGGCGGGTGATCTTGTAATAATATTATATGAACCACGCAAATACTATATTGCTATTGAGCCCATTGACCTCCAGGGTTATCCTGAGCAGAGATGGGCACTACTAGGACCACGGGGAAATATAAGATATATTGTCAAAGCAGAGATAAGAGTTGTAAATGAAAGTGGGTGACCTTGTTAGAATCAGACCGGAATATCAGGTCTTCGCGCCAAAACAATCCCCAGTTTCATGTGTTGTAACTGCCGTTTTTGAAGACGAAGACGGTATGACATACTGCCGGCTCCACAGTGAATATTGGTATAAAGATTATGAATTGGAATTACTCAGTGAATGTGGGAGACTTGGTAAGAGTCTTTGACCCAGATGAAGAAAGGATGAATGGAAATCCTTATAGCACGGTGGGCTTGGTGATAGACATCCAGCCTAAAAGCCCACACAAGCATGCTTGGCGTGTCTTTCATGTACTAGCAGAAGGAGAGCACTTGGTTTTTGACGAGCCATTCTGGGCTGCGGAGGTTCTTAGTACTCACCATGAAAAAAATTAATTTTACCCCTTGACTGCTAAAAAACGGTTCTTATTGTTTATCCGAGTCGCTTTTTAGGACTCGAAATTTAACTTGCTTATATAAGGAGAAAATAAAATGACAAAAGCACTTACAATTTTTAATAATCACATTCCAAATCTGATTGGACGCACAGTATGGGATGATATTTTTAGTTCAGCGTTCCCTGAGCCAGAGGTGTTGGTCCGACGCTCAACAGAGGGATATCCATTGACTGACATTTACCGTGACGACAACGATAACCAGATTATCGAGTTGGCATTGGCAGGATTCAAGCAGGATGACTTGTCTATTGAAGTTAAGGATGGTCACATCACAGTCAGTGCAGACAAGAAAGAAGATGCACTTCGACAAGGGCGCAGGATAGCCAAGCGCTCTTTCAAGAAGACTTTCGTAGATCACTCCAACAAGCTAGATCTTCAGAGGTCAAGCGCAACTTTCGAGGATGGATTGTTGAGAATTGCAGTTCCCCCGATTGAGGAAGCAAAGTCCTTATTCATTGAAATTAAATAGGTTTTTGCGGGGGGCATTTTTGCCCCCCAAATCTCTTGAAAAAAGATGCTCTGAGCTTTACTATTCTTTCCGCGTAGCTACTATATAATTGTAGCGACGATAATCTTTAATAAGCTAAGAGGAAAACAAGATGAACTCGGTACCGATGAAAGAAAGAGTAGAGAGTCTCCTAAGTAATCCCAATATAAATAATTGGGAACGAGGCTTTTCAGAATCTGTGCTACAGCAAATTGAAAAGGGACACACTCTAAGCCAGCGCCAGAACGATACCATCCAGAAGATTGAAGCTAGGTACTCGGATGAGAAGATAGCCGAGCGACTTCAGTGGGCGAACTCTTTCACTGACGCTATGAGAGAGAACATGAAGATTGTGGCACGATATTATGTCAACAATCCTCCTTATTTTGGCGACTTGGCCTACAAGGTACTATCTGATCCTGAGTTCGTACCAACCGAAAAGCAATACATCGCCATGACGAGCAACAAGTACGCTCAACGTGTGATAGAGAATGCAAATGCTGACCCAAGGTTTCCTGTTGGGACGATTGCAAAGTTCCGCAAGAACGCACAACCGCGCTTCATTAAAGTAAATGGCAAGCCAACGCGCTCTTCAGATGTACAGGTGATGATTGTTGAGCACCCAGGTGATATTCGCAGCGCTGCAAAGGGAGCAAAGACAGTAGTTGTGCTTCCTTTCGGTAGCGAATCAACCTACACAACAGAGGAAAGATACCTTAAAAAGTAGTTTTTCTTCTTAACTTTCGACATACCGTCATTATATTGATGGTGTAACACAAATTGATTCCTAGTTATTACTGGAGGCAAGAGAGATGGCAATCGATTTCAAAACATTTTCAGAAGTGGTGGGCTTTGTCACTGACACCAAGAAGCCTGTGCTTCTTCGAGGTCGTCACGGCATTGGCAAGTCAGAGTTAGTATATCAATATGCGGTCCAGGCTGAAATGCCAGTTGTGGAACGTCGAGCATCTCAGATGACTGAGGGTGACTTGCTTGGTATGCCTTCGCCTGATGCAGTTAATGTTAATGGTGAAGAGGCTTCTAAGTTTCGTCCCTTCGCATGGCTCATTGAAGCCTGCACTAGCCCTGTCGTTCTCTTTCTTGATGAGATTGACCGTGCTGTAACCGAGGTGCGTCAAGGGATCTTCCAGTTGACTGACTCTCGCACGATTGCGGGATGGACCCTTCACCCCGATACTCTTATCTTCGGTGCCATCAACGGCGGGGAAGACGCTTCGCAGTATCAGGTTGGAGAGATGGATCCTGCCGAACTTGATCGCTGGACTGTCTTTGATGTACAACCTACGGTCGAAGACTGGCTCAACTGGGCTCTAGAGAACACCGATACTATCGTTTGGGACTTCATCAATCAGAATCGTTCACATCTTGAACATACTTCGGATTTTGAGCCCAACAAGGTATATCCTTCTCGTCGGTCTTGGAAGCGCCTGAATGATTGCTTGGCTTCGTCTGGGTTGCTCAACGAAGAGGAATCTTCTGATAATAAGATATATCATCTCGCTAGCGCCTTTGTTGGTTTTGAAGCAGCGATTTCCTTCAATGACTTCTTCGCCAACTATGAGCGACAGGTTACAGTCGAGATGATTCTCGATGATGGGAAGCACGAGAAGATTGCCGGTTTCGGTATCAACGATCACTGCGCTCTGCTCGAAAAGATGGATGCATCCGATCGATTCAAGGATCCTCTATCTGAAGAGCAAGTACAGAACCTGGCTAAGTATTTCATGACTCTCCCTTCGGAAGCTATGATGAAACTCTGGACGATTGTTAGTCAGGGTGATAGCGCCAACGTGATTGCCCTCCACAAGTCAGAAGTGGATGGTGAGCTTGTTTCCTCACTGATGGTTAAAATGCTGACAGGGAAAGAGGCAAAGTAAAGCAGGGTAATACTATGAGGACTTATAACTGACGTTCAATGTCTATTACGAACGCTTTGTCAGTAGACGATAGGCTAGGTTTTGGTACTTTTCTGAAGAAAAAAGTACCTTACCCTGCTTTACTTTTATTAAAACGGAACTATATTTATATCGTAACGTCCACTTCAAGAGGAGGCACGCTGTGTCTGAAAAGAAGTTCAACCTAAATGACCATTCTCTTCGGCTCCTGATGGACGAGCCGTTTTTCACGTCAATCTCTCGTAGGATTGAGAAGCGCGAAAGCAGTGCGATACCTACCGCTGGTGTACGTGTGCGCGAAGATGGCTACTTCGAGTTGGTTTACAACTCAAAATTCTTCGAGCAGTTGACTGATGACCAACGCTCCGGCGTCTTGATTCATGAGTTCTATCATCTTGTCTTCGAGCACCTAACAGGACGTATGCCCGATGACCTGAAGAGTGTGATGAAGACCCAGGACGGAAGCTCAGAGCAGCGGCAGGATTTCAAACTTTGGAACATCGCTGCTGACCTCTCTATCAACCAGCTTATCGGCGAAAAGCGCCTACCTCCTAAGTGTTGCTTTCCAGGCAACGAACCGTTCGAGGACTTCCCTCTCAATCTGAATGCAGAACAGTATTACGACCTGTTAAAGCAGAAGCAGGAGCAAGAGAAGCAGGACGAGCAAGACGGTAAAGGCAAAGGGCCTCTAAGCAAGATGCTTGAAGACCCTAAAGGTGCAGGTCAGTTCGACGAGCATGATTGGGATAATGCTGAATCAGGCGCAGCCCAGGAGATTGCACAGGAGCGACTGAAAGAGATCCTGCGCGATGCTGTTAACGAATCGACTAAGAGTAATAGTTGGGGTACCGTCTCTGCTCAGTGTCGTAAAGACATCATCAAGAGCATCTCTTCAAAGATTGATTGGCGCAAGGTACTTCGATACTTCATCAAGACTTCTCAGAGGTCTGATAAGCGGAGCACAGTAAAGCGTATCAACAAGCGATATGCGTATATCCATCCAGGGCACAAGGTAAAGCGCCATGCGAAGATTGCAATCTCCATCGACCAATCGGGCTCCGTATCAGATGCGATGCTGACTGCTTTCTATGCAGAGTTGAACAAACTATCTCAGATTGCTACGTTCACGGTTGTGCCTTTCGATACTGAAGTTGATGATAGCAAGGTATATACCTGGAAGCGGGGAGAGAACCGCAAGGTTGAGCGTGTCCTCTACGGTGGTACGTGCTTCAACGCTCCCACAAACTATGTCAATGAGCGTAACTTTGATGGTCACATCGTGTTAACAGACATGTGTGCGCCTAAGCCTGTTAAGAGCAACTGCCAGCGCATGTGGGTCGTCCCTTCAGAGTATGCTTCGCGTCCATACTTCAAGACGAATGAAAGAATTGTACAAATTGATTGCTAAAATGAAATTCAAAACCTAATTATTCTGAGGGTTTCCTATGTATGTTATATCTATCAATGATGAAGTCGTTTCTGAACTTGAGACGTTTTCAGAAGCCTATGAGCAGGCTCGCCTTATCTTAATAGAGAATAATACTTACCCTGACACAGTTGTTAAATACTGTGCAGGCGAACCGTTCCAGCGTCCAGAATGGCATGAGTATGACAACTCAAAACCGGCTGAAGATCATGTCGAGAAAGAATTAGAGCTAGAGATTCATATTCTCAGAAAGTCGAATGGAATGGAGCAGTTCACAGGAAACATCGTACAAATCAAAAAGGTGAATGGATAATGAAAGATTTCTTATATCATTGCCTCCTCGCTTGCTTTGTAGCAGCGTTGGTGATGATGGCTTATCCGCTTCTTTGATTTACTTTCAAGAAAGCGTCATTATAATAGAGGAAACAAACACATGCAGAAAGAGAGCGTAGACCAAATGGCAGCTAAGACGATATTAAACTATACACTTCAGAGTGCAAAGGACATCGCCAATTCTCTCGATTCAGGGAACAAAGAAGAAATTGTCAGCGATATTGAGACACTAATGGAGAAGATCAAACAATTTGAGTCGCCTACTTCAAGACACCAGGCGATTCACATCGACTTTTCAGAGCAAAAAGAGAAATGTATAGCACCGTAGAGGATTAGATGAAAAAGAAAGAAACCCTTCATCTCTTAGAAGAGATAGCACAAGCACTGGACACTGTAACAGATTTAGCTTCCAAGCTGGAAGATGCAGTTCTCAGTAGGAACATAATCAACGATATTGAGCCTGTATCATGCACCGTCGTGAATGAGCTTAAAGAGGCAACGTTCGGATGGCAGGTCGTTTAGACCTTTACTTCCAGTGAACTGTAACTATATTAGTATTGGAGGAGATTATGCCTGTACTTAGAGACATTGTGGGGATCAAAGGAAAGCCCGGTCGCAAAGGTATATTGCGTAAATTTATTAAACACGAAGGGGTCATGCACGCCGTTGTCATGTGGTGGCCGTGGGAAGGAAAGCCGCAACACACGACCTTCGTAGATTTTGAACTATTAGAAACTGTCCAGCCTCGTGAGAAGAGGGGAAGACCAAAGAAACCTAGTTAGGGGGATCTTGTGGGACGCAGGAACCGTTGCAGTTGGTGCGGAGAATTGGGACACAACCAAAGGACATGCCCAAAGAAGAAAGCACGCATCAAAGAGATTTATGCAGACAACCCGAGAGCCTTGAGGCAATACCAGAACTCAAAGAAGAGGCGAAGTCCCCGCTGCGGTTACTGTGGCGATCGAGGTCACACTTTCAGAACCTGTGAATCATTCACAGTCATGGTTTCAGAGCAATCTCGAATAGCCATCGAGCGACGGACTAACATAAAGAAAGTCTTTGAGCTTGAGGGTCTGGGTCCAGGCGCACTTATGGTGTGTCCTTCTGACTGGGGTGTACGTGGTCGCGCCGCCTTCATCAAGAAAGAGAATGGAGGAAACAAGCAAGACTTCATCGCGATGGTCATGGAGATTGATTACAGCCAGATTTTGAATGATGAAACTATACCGGACGCCTATGGCTATTCTGCTTTCCGCCCGGTGAAGATCCGCGCACTAGAAGACCCAACGTTCTTTCAGTGGGTTCAGCTTCCCGGCAACATTTTCGGTCGTGAACCGCAGGAGCGAGCCGGATTCAGGGAGATAACTGAAACTCAATTAGTCAGTCCCGCCGTGTCTAACATTCCTGAAGACTTTTTGGACAAAGAGGTAATATTGAAATCCACTTACAACTGGGCTCGTTCTCGATTCACAAAGAATAGGTAAGGTCTTTACTCTCTTTCGGGTGTCACTATATTATAAGCGGAGGTTAGGTCATGCACTGTAGAATTTGTGGCACAAGCAAAAAGGTGAAGTACCGACGTGGACCGAGGATGAGTCTTTGTCCTGACTGTGCAGCCGGCACGCCAAAGAAGGCAACTTATGAGGGCTTCACAAAGAGATACTGGGCAGATCCTGCCTTAGTTTCAGAGAGTATTAAGCGAGAGTTTTATAACGACTACAAGACATCGAAGTGCACCCTTCATGAGTACATCGATGCCACATCATCTTGGATATCTTAAGATTAAAGGAGCGAAAAATGGAAGTTACACTAACACATGAAGAAGCAGAATTGTTACTACAAGCTGCGCTTGAAAATCAAACTGCTTTATTGACCGACATTCAGGATATGAAAAAGAATCCTGATGTCGATAGGAGCGATGTATATCATTTTCAGGCTAAACACGCTAGGTATGAAGACGCAATCGTTGCCCTGAGCGCAAAGCTGACGTTTCCTTCTTAACTTGTGGGATTCTGTTGCTATATTTGAGGTGTATTGGAGGAAAGAATGAATATTGGTGACCTTGTTAAAGACTTTCTAACTGAACGAATTGGAATTATAGTTGAAAAGGGTGACGATTCATTTCAAAACCCTCTATACCGCGTTTTATGGACAACACAAGGTCTATCACTCTTTGGACCAGGATCCAAAGAATGGATGATGTGGGCGTCTTTGGAGGCACTGTAAATGAAAGTCGGTAACTTGGTGCAGCTTCAAAATGGTACGCGGATGCACTGGGATTTGCCCACAGGCGTTGCCCTATTAGCCGAGAAATTACCGAGAAATGATTATCTTGAATACGATTGGCGAGTGATTGTTGACGGCAGGTCCATAGAGCTTGGCAGACAACTTGAACAATCGGCTGTGACAGTCAGTGAGTGTGAATGATTAAGCGACAAACAGAATATATTGAGGATGCAAAAGGGGTTGTATATCTTCCTCGTCCGACAAATTGGCTTTCTGGTTGGCTACGGTCGCGATGGTTTAAACATCACACGCAAGCTAACAGTGTTATTGCGTCTCCTGATACTTGGAGCACCTTACAGCGCCTTTACATAATACGAACGCTCACGGAATACGAAAGCGGCGAGGTAAAAATAGATGAAAGATCCTGAGAAAGTAGTGCGTACAGTAAAAATTATAAGCACCCTGGGAGCAATCGCAGCGATTTTGGCTGCGTTGTCATATCTGATATGAAAGTCGGTGACCTAGTTAAACGTGATGTCTACGGAGACTACTATCAAATCATGGAAATCTATGATAACCAATACCGTGCAAAGAGGTTGTGTCTTTTGAACTTAAAGACCGCCACTTACCTGATCGACATCCGACCATCACACGTAAAGGTCTTGAGCTAGTGGACCAATACAAACCCCAGCGCTGGTATCTATACGTCGTTAAGTGCAGCGACAACACCCTTTACACGGGCGTCACAACTGACTTGGATCGTCGCATAAAAGAACACAATGCGAGCCCCAGAGGCGCGAAATACACTAGGGCACGCCGTCCAGTCGAGCTAGTTTACTCTTATTCCTACCTTTCTCGCTCCCAGGCACAGAGAGCCGAATATAAATTCAAGCGCTTGTCGAAAAAACAAAAGCTCGATGTGATACACGACCACAATCGAGAGATGAAAGTCGGCGACCTAGTGAAAATAATTAGATACGGCTCCCGTTTTGCTCCAAATGGCACGGTAGGCATAGTCATCGAGAAGTTGCCTATTCCTGAGCCTAAAGCGCGGTTTCACCAGGCTTACAGTGTTAGATGTAACAACGGACATGTTGCCCGTCATGCTGATTTTTGTTTGGAGGTGGTCAGTGAAGGTGGGCGAGTGTGATGTATTTTATTGTTAATAATATTGCCGCAGTAGCGATTATTGCGGTTCTTTTGTTCTTCGAAGGAAGAGATTAATGAAAGAAGGCGATCTCGTTCATTATGTTGGTCCAAATGGTAAAATTTATAATAGAGTCATGGGGATCGTTTTAGGCTTTCACGATACGAAAGAGGATGCCCGCGTCAGGTGGTTCGACCATCAATCTAATTCATATTCAGTGGGATATTGGCCAATCAAGCATTTAAGGACATTGACATGAAGAAAGGAGAGCTAGTAAGACTAAACGTGAATACTTGCTTTACGAAGAAGCAAGGAGGAGAGCTAGAATATCCTTTGACCAACCATTACAACGATAAACATGGCGTCGTTCATGGCACTCGGGAGTTGTCAGATAAAGAGCGAGATGACTGGTATGACGAACTTAAAAAGGATGTCAAAGCCGGTACACGCTCTTCGCTTGATGATGCGGGTGAGCCTAAATTAGCTCCCAACGCTGCATCGGTTGAAATGCGTCGTGATCGCTACTATCAGGTTTTGAGGGCAAGGGCTCGCTGTTATCATCACAGCACACCCATCGGAGGGATGATAAAACTTCTATGCCTTCACACGGGATACGAGTTCTACGTGAAAAGACTATTAGTTGAAAAAGCTGAATAAAGTTCTTAACCATTCAAATTTCGTTCCTATATTATTTGTGTAACGGATTAGAGGAGAAACAGAGTGCAGTCACTGTCTCAAATAGCTGATATTATTGAAGAAACCCTGGTCGAAAACCAGGGCGGATATGACCCACGAGCCATAGCAGAAGAATGCGCTCGGAACCTGATCACTGCCAGTCTTCAACAACTGGCATCAACACTCGGAACGGACGTTGATAGCGATATGATTGAGCAAGTCCAAAATTGGAATAAAGAGGGATAATCATGACAAAAGTACAAGCAGTCAGTCTATTCAAAGAAGCGATGATCCCTGCTCTCTCTGCGACTCATGAGAGGTTTGGCAGAAAAGATGTTGGAGCAAGACGAGAAGCGTGGGCTTTCTTTACGGATGGTCTTTGTCGCGATGGTCAAATAACAGATTGGCAGTACATGAACTGGGTAACACCCAAATGCTGCGAATAGGAGAAGATAGGATGAAAAAGTTCTTAGTGCCAGTCACTTTCTCAATGAGCACTTACGTCGAGGTCGAGGCAGAAGACATCGAAGAAGCGATTCACGAAGCCTGCGGTGTTGATCTTAGCATCGATTCGGCTGACTCTTGGGAGTATGTCGGAGATAGTTGGGAAGTAGATGAAGAAGGTATCGAAGAGGTACCAACCAAAGACAGTGAAACCGGCGACTTTTCCGCATGGAAAGATATGCCTGGAGGATTCTAACAAACATTAAAGATTTTCGGTGGTGCCTACTGGCTTAATAGGCAACCTTTCAAGTTCTTAGCCTGCCTGGTCGCTCCAGGGAGTAAGGAAAACGATGAAAGCTAGACCATCGACTCGGACTGGCCAAACGAGCGCCGAAAATCTTTATTTTTTTTCTTAACTTTGGTTTAACCGTACCTATATTAGTTGTGTAACGAAAACAACTAGGAGGCATCATGCTCCACGAGAAAGCAGTCAAGAGAGTTGAGAAGGCACTAGGTGTCAAAGTAGAAAAGATGGGTCACCGATGGGGATGCGTCTATGGTGATCACGTTGTCTCTTGGATATCGAGCCCAGGCTGGAAGCGCGAGGGTGATCGGCTTGTTGACAATGGCGTCTTGGATGCATCTAACTGGCACGTTCGACGCATCGACGACCAATCGGATCCGATGACTGATTACTTTGCAGGGTCTTGGCTGGACAACCTAACTCAGCTTATCAACTACGTTAAGCCTCCTGAGCCTAAGTTTCCTGCTGGTTCTCTTGTACAAGCTAAAGACAACAAACGAGCGCAGCGACGTGGTTACGCTGGAAAAGTTGGTACTGTGATGGTCGCAGGTCAATTCATGCGCGTCCACTGGGCAGGCGAGAAGTGGTACCCGAACTTCTATCAGACTTTCCCAGAGCGCGACTTTACTCGCATTTCATAAAACATTCTTAAAAGAAGGAAAAAAAAGATGATTGGTACAAAGACAATATTCCTAGCGCAGTGGGACCATAAGCACGGTCAAGATGTTTCAGCACACAGGACCGAGAAAGGAGCCTTTGATCAGTGCATTGTTTGGATGCGTGAGTGCTTAGGTGAATGGTACGCACCCGATGACGAAGACCATGACCGCTATTCTCAGATGTCCGATGAGGATTTGTTTGCATCTTGGACTGACATCACAGGCGAAGAGTATATGACCGTCGAGTCAGTCGCATTAAATGGTTAAAGTTTAAAATAAATGATTTATTTTCTTAACTATCCTTAACCCGTTCCTATATTAATTGTGTAACGGAAACACTTCTTGGAGGAAGACATGACCCGCAAAGACTTTCAAATGATTGCCGATGTAGTCGCATCCACACTGGCTGTGGTTAAGCCCGAAGCTCGACAGTGCCTAGCACTCGACTTTGCTGCACAACTTGCAAAGAGCAATACGCGCTTTGATTCGACTCGTTTTGTCAAGGCTTGCCTTGTGAATGAACTTTCTGACAAGGCTGCTTGGTAAACATGTTTGGCAGACTGATTTTTTTCCTTGCTGTGTTCTTCGCTGGGCACATGTACGGAGCAAAAGTTATTAATTGGTTCAAAGAGGTTATTTAAATGTTTTGTTCTATTGAAGAAGTTTTAGAAGCGAGCCGACAAGAGTTGGTTCAATATCTTGAGTCCTGGGGTACAGCTTGTTACGACGATGAGTCAACGAGCGAACTTCGAGAGGCCGCCATCGACACCTTTGAAACGGAGGGTTGCTAATATGTTAGTATTTAATGAAACAAGTGAAGATCCTGTACTCGAAGAGGGTTCAGCCTGGATTACAGTCGGGAACATTAGCGTTTACATTCGTAAGAATGAATCCGGCGTTGCAGTTGATTTGTACTCAGCAGGCGACGAGATGGGAGAATCTCTAGCCGGAACGTGGCTCACTTATGCAGAAGCCGAACCAGTGGAGGACTTTTAAGATGACTACCGACATCGTTGTTAAAAACGTTGATGTTCCTATGCTGCGAGAGCAGCGTGATACTCTAATTAATGTAATCGCAAAGGAGATTGGGCGAGAAGACCAGGCTGACAGCCTTGAGGGCGTCGTCAACCTTCTTGATGCGATGCTAGACACTGCGGAGGGGTTCTAAGATGACAAGAGAAGAAGAACTACGCCTAATGGCTGAATTTATTGAGAAAAAGGGAATAACGATGCTTCCAAAAGTCATCGCGCCAGATCCCTCCGAGGCACGTTTTAGCGCCTGGGGTGGGAAGAAGAAGAAAAAGAATGACGACTGACACAACCTACAACGGATGGACTAACAGAGAGACGTGGAACGTCAACTTGTGGCTATTCAACGATTATGACCGCTATCAGTGGCTACAGGCTATCTTCCCATCGGGTTGCGGTGGTCCAGCGACAGCCGAGCGCGTGTGTCGAATGTTCTTTGGTGACAAGACACCGGACAACTGTCTTTTGAGTAAAGTTAATTGGCAAGAGGTCTGCGATGCCATCAATGAGACTTAGATGGTAATCACGGCTTATTTTATTGGTTATGCAGCCGTCATCGTGGGTGGCTCCTATCTCATGGCGAAATACTTTGGCGAAGAAGGTTAAGAATGGCAGATATCAGATTGAAAAATGTAGATCTCGTGGCGCTACGTCACCAGCGGGATGCAGTGCTAGACGTTTTAGACGATGTGGAGGACATAAAGTCTTTTGCACCGGCGTTCTTTGATCGATTAATTGAACCGCGTGTGAACCGGCTAGAGGGATTGGTTAATCTTATTGATGCG
>Ga0209232_1001351_pt1 | contig 13303 bp, 11 predicted proteins | sample ETNvirenome_2_60_FD_184066 | JGI IMG/M metagenome (GOLD analysis project Ga0209232, IMG submission 184066) | Marine viral communities from the Pacific Ocean - ETNP_2_60 (SPAdes) (version 2) | ecosystem: Environmental > Aquatic > Marine > Oceanic | place: Pacific Ocean | collected 2013-06-22
CTGGTGTTATTCAAAGATTAGAACTTATAAAAGCTGAACAAAACTTCGATACATTAAGTCAAGCTATCGAATACATGTCAGAAGATATTTTAGCTCTTGTAGAATCAGGAGAGTTAACTGTAGCTCAAGCTAGAAAATTTGAAGCAGTTACTTTTATGCATCGTGGTAAAAAAGGAACTCCTACAGAGGAACTTCTCGCATCACATGCTAAAGCTTTTTCAAAAACTGGTTGGGACGATAGATTACATGAAGCACAAAAAGCTGCAATAAATAGAGATGCAGAAGAAAAAACTTTATATCAAAAAGGTTTTAATAATGCAATAACCCAAATTGAAAAGGAAAGGGGTTATCTAATGTCTGGTCCAGAGTTAGCTAACTATATAAAAGAAAATTATGATATGACCCAAGGTGGTCCTATCAGTGATGACATTAAAAATAGATTAACTTTTGAAGAACACGAAGATGATCTAACAGTTCCAATGTTAGAAAATTTATGGAATAAAGGTTTATTAACTGAGCGTGAAGTTCGTAAATTAAATAGTGAAGAACTTAGAGAAACTTGGTCAAAACGAATAGGTAGTGTCGGTCCTGATGGTATAAGTAACGATGATTTAAAAGCTGCAATAAAGCAAGCTGAAGGATTTGCTAACGCTAAAGCTTCAAGTGAAGGTAAACCAGCTGGTAGAAACAATTCACAATGGACAAACATAGTTGATAATGCTGGTTATTTGTTCCCAAGTATTTATGCTGATGAGATGAAAACAGCAGAAAGTGAAAGACAAGCTTATGTTAATGCAGTTGGAAGAATGCAAGCTTTAATAGAAGCTGGTTCTTGGGATAAGTTAGTAGTACCAGAATCAGAACCTCTTAAAAGAAAGAAAGATTTACTTTTTGGAGAAAAACACCTTGAAGTTGACCCTAATGTATTTCAAAAAGATATTATTTATGGTTCAGAAGACATATTAGATCAGGCAGAATTGTTGCACGAGAAAGGTGAAGCACATCTTTATTACAAGCAATTAGCTTCCAAGATACAGATTGATGGAGTGCCTATACACCCAATGAAACTTCAAGAGATTCAATTAAATATAAAAAGAAAAAAAGAAGGATTAGGTAAACTACCTAAATCTGAAATCCTTAAAGCATATGAAAAACTACCACCTTCAGTCCGTACAACATTAGCTCAAAAAGTTACACCAGCTAAATTAATACAAGCTAAGATTGATGCTTTTGGCTCAGACAATGACATTACATATAACGAAGTAGAGTTTCTATTAGAAGGAGTACTTGACCAAGAATTTAATAGAAAAGATTATAAGATGACTGAAGAGGTTGAAGAGAAACCTGAAGTTATAACTGCCCGTCAAAAACAAAGACTACTAGCAAGAGAATCAAGAAGAAATGACGCTGTTGCTTTAAAGACTAAACAAATAATTTCTGACTTCTTCCAATCTCCAGGAATTTATCTTCAAGATGTATTCGGAACAGAGCTTGCTGCCTTTGATATTATAGGAGAAGGACTAGAGGCAAGAAGAGAACAAGTTAAAAAAGAAGGCAGAGTAAACAAAAGAAAACGCAATTAATTACTAAGGTAAAAAATGAATCCTGAAGATTTTCAGATCGACCCTGCAAGTATCACTATCACTGATGATATTGTAGATTTCGAGCAAGAATATGAAGAGGGAGAACAAAGACAGGCGTATCAAGAACAACAAAGGCTTGCTCAAGAAGAGGAAGCAACTCGTGCTAAGGCAGAGCTTAATGACCCTCGTACTAAAGAAGGTGGGGGAGGATTAAAGGGAGTTGTTAAAGAAGTCCAATCTGCCATAGGTGGTGGACTTCAGGATACAGCCTCGTCTGTTGTAACTCTCCCAGAACGTGCCATTGATATGTTCAGTGGTGAAATGCAAGAAGAACAAAAAACTGAAGAAGGTTATGGAGCTGAATGGGACGATTGGTTTGTAGATGACGCTAACCCTATTGAAACCAAAACTTGGTGGGGTGGTGCTATACGAGGACTAGTTCATTTTGGTTCATTAGCTGCTGCTATTATTCCTGCTGCTAAGGTAGCTGGAGTTACTGCTGCAACAACTGTTGTCGGAAGTCTTACAAGAGGTGCTGCGGTTGGTGCTGCTTCTGACGTTATATCCAAATACTCTCAAGAAGATAACGGTCTAGCAATTTTAAGAGATCGTTTTAATTTTATTGATACACCCTTATCAACTAAAGATACAGATCACCCTGCTATGAAAACATTGAAGAATGTTGTCGAAGGTATGGGTATTGGTGCAGTATTTGATGCTGCGGGTATGGTAATTGGAAAAGGTATTAAAAAGATTAGACCAGCTAAAGTTGACCCTAAAGTACAAGAAGCTAAATTAGCGGCTCAAAAAGCAGCTAGAAATAAATCTTTAAGAAGAATAGACGATATTAATGATGAATTAAGGCAAATAACAAAAAGCCCATATAGGGAAGATTTGTCTGCAATGGCAAATGAAATCTCTTATTTAGAAGATGATTTATTAAAAGCTCAAAGACCTAATCAGAAAAAATTTGGCAATCCTGTAGAAATTGAAAAACAATTAAATTCACTACGAAAAAAAAGAGAAAAACTTTTAAAAAAGCATAAAGCTTATAAACCTAAGTTAAACGCTGAAACTCAGAAAAAATATGATTCTTTAATAGCTGAACAAAATCAGCTTAGGCAACAAATTGAAAAAGAAGTAGTCCCAGAATCAATACAAAAAGCTGCAAAAAGAGAAGTAAGTGTAGAAGAACAAATACAAGAAAGAGCAGTTGAACAATTAGAAATTGAAGGACTTGGTGGTTATAAAAACAAACCAATAGTTGATTCATGGCAAGGTGCTCCTACATCTAATGGCAAACCATCTGAAGTAAGAACACAACTAAACCGTATTCAAAATGAAGCCGGTGCAGAAATGGGATCAACTGATTCTGTTACTAGTGCATCTCGATTAGGAAAATATACAACTCCTGTAGAAACTGAATTAGTAGTTAGAAGCTCAGAAATGGCTGAGGATCATGTTCAAGAAATTCTTGGTGAATTTATGACTGATGCTCGATTACAAGCTGAGATACAAGCAGCTAGAAAACAAGGTAAAACATTAGCTGAAATATGGGGTGACTCTGCTGAACTTATTAAAGAAGTTTATGAAGGTAGAAATACTTCAGAGTTAACACCAGATGAATTTTGGGAAGCTTTATTTCGTGATCCTACTGTTATCAAAAAAGGAGCACCAGATGAATTAACTATTTGGGACCCTGAAAAGATAAGTGCAGCTCGTTTAATTATTGGTTCTTTAACAAGAGAACTAAGAGATGCTGGTATAGGTGCTAGAGAATTAGCAGATATTGCTGACCTCAATAGTATGGATGGTCCAGCTAGAGCTATTTATGAAAAAATAATTGCTGGTTTAACACAAATAAAGTTATCTACATTAAAGACTTCAGGACAACTAAGAGCATTTAGAGCTGGAAAACAATCTTTAAAACAGATAAATGATGTCGTTGATAAACAAGTTGCAGAATCTATAGATGCATTTAGGTTGGCTTTTAAAGTAGCTGGCGATGATGCTAGTGGTGATTTGTTTAAAGCCTACATGGAAGTTGTTTCCATGAGTAATGACATTCGTAATGTAACTGACTTTGATAACTGGGTACGTAAGAAATTAAAAGGTGGTGATTTTAATGGAACTCCTAAAACAGGTGTACTTATAAAAGAACTACAGGGAATGATGATACATAGTGTACTTAGTGGTCCTAAGACTTCTGTCAGAGCGATCATGGGTACTGGTACTGCTACATTCTTAAGACCTATTTCTCAAGTACTTGGTGCAACACTTACAGGTGATAGAACTACAAGAAAAGCTTCTATAGCTGCTTTAAGTGGAATGATTGAAACAATACCTGAAGCTTGGAAACTATTTAATACAAAACTAAATTCTTACTGGTCAGGAGATATTTCTACTGTTCGTTCACGATTCTCTGAATATACGAAAGGTGATGAACAATGGGCAATATTTGGTGATTGGATTGAAAACAGTGGTAAAGCAACATTAGGAGATAAGGCTGCTTATTACATGGCTAATATGGCTAGATCTCTAAATGACAATAAGTTTCTTACTTATTCAACCAAAATAATGGCAGCTACAGATGATACCTTTGGGTATATCTTAGCCAGATCTAAAGGTAAAGAGAAAGCTATGAGAACTGCTATTGATGCAGTAGCTAAAGGTGATGTAGTAGAGATTACTCCTGAATTATTAAAAACATATGAGAATAAATTTCTTTCTGAGATTTTAGATAATGACGGCAATATAACTGACGCTGCAACTTTATTTGCTAAGAAAGAAGCTACACTTACAACTGACTTAACAGGTTTCTCAAAAGGTCTAAATGAAGTATTTGAGAAAGCTCCATGGGCTAAACCTTTCTTTCTATTTGCTAGAACTGGAGTTAATGGCATAGCACTAACAGCTAAACATACGCCAGGTTTTAACTTATTAGTTAAGGAATACAATGACATTGCAGCTGCCACTGTTGATAACTTACAAGATGTAGCTATATACGGTATAAAAACAGCTGACGAACTAGCTAATGCTAAAGCTCTACAGATGGGTAGATTAGCTATTGGTGGTTCAATAATTACCATGGCTTCTATGCATTTTATGAATGGAGGTTTAACAGGTAATGGACCAGCTGATAGACAACAAAGACAAGCTTGGATAGATGGAGGTTATAAACCTAGAACTATTACTATTGGTGGAGTACAAGTTGGATATGATTCGTTTGAACCATTTAACTTAATACTTTCAACTATTGCTGATATTGGTGATTACAGCCAATTAATGGGTGAAGAATGGACAGAGGATAATTTACAGAAACTAGCTCTTGTTGTTGCTCAGGGTGTTACAAGTAAATCTTATCTTGCTGGAATGCAGCAGTTTGTAGATTTGTTTGGAGGTAGTCCTGGACAGGCTGAAAGAATTGTTGGTGGATTAATGAATAACATAATACCTATGAGTTCTATGAGAAATGAATTAGGTAAATTATTCAACCCACACATGAAAGAACTTAATGCTGGTATATGGCAATCAATTAGGAATAGAAACCAAATAACTGAAGGTTTAGCTATTAACGAGTTACCTACAAAGTATGACCTATTAAATGGACAACCTATTAAAGACTGGGATTTCCCAACTCGTATGTTTAATATGATTAGTCCATTCACTATTAATTTAGATCAAAGTGAAGGTAGAAAACTTTTATTTGAAAGTAAGTACGACATGAGAATGTCTACTCTTTCATCACCAGATGGATTAAGTTTAAAAGATTCTCCACGCTTAAGATCTTTATTTCAAAAAGCAATTGGCGATCAGAATATAGAAGCTAAATTAAATAAATTAGCTAGAGATCCAAAAATTATTAGATCTCTTCAATACATGCAAGCTGATTTAAATGCTGGCAGAAGAGAGATGAATCCAAGAACTGCTTATAGTCATAACCAAATAATTCATCGAATATTTACTGAAGCTCGTAAAAAAGCTTGGGCTACATTAATGCAAGATCCTGAAGTACGTGACCTTATTGAAGAAGAAAGAAGATTAGACGCTCAGAATTATAACTCTTTAGTTAAAACATCAAGTAACATAGTAGGAATGTACAAATAATGGCAACAGAAGTAATTTATAACGGGGATGGATCAGATGTCACTTTTGACATCACATTCCCCTTTTTAAGAGAATCAGACGTAAAAGTCTCTGTTGGTGGGACAACTAAAAACTCACCAGCTGATTACAGCATTACTGGAACTGTTGTCACTTTTGTCACAGCTCCTCCTAATGCAACTGGTAATGTAAGGATTTACAGAAACACAGATATTGATGAACCAAGAAGTACATTTGAAACTGGTTCGTCAATTAGAGCAAATGAATTAAATAGAAATATTAAACAACTTTTATTTGCAATTAAAGAAGTTGGTACTGTTACTGCTAACGATTCAGGTCTAGGACTTGTTGCGGGTAGTAAAGGTGATATTCATGTTAATACTGCAACTGATTGGTACATCAGAAATGATTCAGTAGAAAATAACATGATGGCTGATAACAGTGTCGGTACTAGTGAGATTATTGATTTAAATGTCACTACTGCAAAAATTGCAGACGATAATGTAACTGCTGATAAATTAAAAGATAGTACATCAACAGATAGCGACAGAGCAGTAACTACTAATCACATTAGAGATAATGCAATAGTAGAAAGTAAAGTAGCTGGTGATGCTATAACTCATGTTCAGTTAAAAGATAGTACATCAACAGATAGTGATAGAGCTGTTACGACTAATCACATACGTGACAACGCAATAACTACAGCAAAAATTCTTAATGCTAACGTAACTAAAGCAAAAGTTGCAGCAGATTTATCTGCCTTTTTAGTACCAGTAGGTGGAATTATTTGGTGGCCGAAAGTTAACATACCAACAGGATTCTTACTATGTGCTGGACAGACTATACCTAATGGATCTGGAACAGTAGATGTATTAAGTTCTGACTGGAATATACAAGGTGGTCAATCAGTAACTCAAGTTACCGCTGACTTTTCTGCATTATATGCAATTGTGGGAGCTACGCTTCCAGATTTAAGGGGAGAGTTTATTAGAGGCTGGGATGCTTATAGAGCTATTGATACTTCAAATGGACAACCAAGTGGAAGTAGAAATATAAAGACGGCACAAGCACACCAGATTGGAACTCACAACCATGAATACAACAATAACACTTCATTAACTACCGCTGAATCAGCTAACGAAAGAACTAACCTCTGCCGATACAACAGTACTGATACTACAGGTGATAATAGTGCTCCAGAAAATAGTGGTGAAAACAGACCAAGAAATATAGCTTTAGCAGCAATCATTAAATACTAAACAAGATGAATAATGGCTACGACAACACAATCCTATACAGGGGATGGTGTTAAAGGTGTTGCGGGTCAAACCCAACTAACCTTTGACTTCCCTTACATAAAACAATCAGACGTTAAAGTCTCCTTAAATGGAGTTACTTTAGATACAACTAAATACACATTTCCAACAGCCACATCCATCCAATTTAATGCTGGAACAGCAACCAGTACACAAGAAGCTTCTGGTGCACCAAAGAGTGGAGTAGATATATTATTTTATAGACAAACTGATGTAGATAATGCGAAAGCAATATTTGCAACAGGTTCAGGTATTAGAGCAAAAGACCTAAACAACAATATAGATCAAGCTTTATTTGCTCTACAGGAAGTACAAGATATTATTAGAAGCGAAGAGATAGAAGATTCAGCAATAACTAGTGCAAAAATTAAAGACGACAGTATTGTAAATGCTGATGTCAATAGTGCAGCTGCTATAGATGGTACAAAGATTTCTCCTGATTTTGGTTCACAAGTAGTTCAAACAACTGGCAACATTGTTGTAGGTGGAACTGTTGACGGTAGAGATATAGCGGGTGATGGTAGTAAGTTAGATGGTATTGAAGTTAATGCAACAGCAGACCAAACAGCAGCGGAGATAAGAACATTAGTAGAAGCTGCTAGTGACTCTAATGTATTTACAGATGCTGACCATACTAAGTTAAATGATATAGAAGATAATGCTACAAGAGACCAAACAGCAGCAGAGATACGAACTTTAGTTGAATCAGCTAGTGATTCTAACGTATTTACAGATGCCGACCATTCTAAATTAAACGATATAGAACCTTTAGCTACCGCAGATCAAACTGCTGCTGAAATAAGAACTTTAGTTGAATCAGCAACAGATTCTAATGTTTTTACAGATGCAGACCATACTAAACTAAATAATCTTGGTTCTTTAAACGCTTTATCAGATGTAAATACTGCTGGAGTTGCTGACGGTAAAATACTTAAGTACGAAGGAACAAGTGGTAAATTTGTCATCGCCGATGACGGTGGTGGAGGTGGTGGCGGTAGTTCTACATTTACAGGATTATCCGATACACCAGCTAACTATGGTAGTGCTGCTAATAAAACATTAAAAATTAATTCAGCTGGAGATGCAGTTGAGTTTGTAGATGTAACAACTTCTTTTGTAGGATTAAGTGATACTCCATCATTGTCTGGACAAGCTGGTAAAGCAGTTAAAATAAATTCTAATGAAGATGGAGTAATTTATGAGACTATAAATACTGATCTTGTAGTTGATACCACACCACAATTAGGTGGTGATTTAGGTACTAATGGTCAAGACATTGTTTTCGGAGATGACGATAAAGCTATATTTGGTACTGGTGGAGATTTAAAAATCTACCATGACTCGACTACTGGAAATAATTATATAAAAGATGAGAGTGAGGTTTTATCAGACGGTACTACCGATAGAGATTTAATAATACAAGCTTCACATGATATTAGATTACAACCAGCTGGCGGTGAAAATGGTATAAATATACTTAGAGATTCTAGTATAGAATTTTATGCCAATAATCAATTAAAATTTGAATGTTTAGTAGGTGGACCTAAATGGCACGGTACTTTATATGCTGGCGGTAACCTATATTTTGGAGTTAATGGATCAGGTGCTGGTGCTGGAAGAAAACTAAATTTTGATGATAATTTATCTCTTTATTCTGATGGTAATAATGGAATTATAAGATCTATTAGTGGTAATCCTATAAAATATGAAATTTATGATCCTAACGATTCCTCAACTGTTACTTTTACACTTCCTGACACTGACGGTGGAACAGGTACATTCTTAACAACAGATGGTTCTGGTGTTTTATCGTTTAGTAATAACTTGTATGAATGGAAGAGTGGTACTGTTGGTGATATGTCTAATGGGGATATTATTTTTAAAGGTGTAGACGTTTCAGGTGGCGGTTCTGTTACAAGCGATGAATTTTTGCATTGGGATACAAGCCAGATTGCACTTAAGATGGGTAAATATGGTAAATATACAGCTGGATTTTCACAGTGGTATACAAAAACTAATGCTGCTTCTGGTGATGAAATAAGTAATAACGGATCAATACTTAGTAATACTTCAGCTGGTGGTGAAGTAGGTATCTTTGGATTAGGTGATATCTCCATAGGTGCTTCTGATAGTGCAAATACCCAACTAGCTAGATTTAAAGTGCCCGGAGCACCGGGAGGTGCTGAAGGTAGTGTCGAACTTCAATATATAACAAACCCTTATGCTGGAAATAAAAGTTCTACTACAAAATTAGCAACAACTTCAACTGGTGTTACTGTAACCGGTACTGTTACTGCTACTGCTGGATTTAGTGGTTCTGGAGCTAATTTAACTGATATAGATGCCGGAGCAACCGGATCGAGTAACGATAAAATTTTTTGGGAAAATGGTACGACAGTTACACAAAGTTATACTGTCGGAACTACTTTTGGTGCAGCATGTAACGCCATGTCTGCTGGACCTATAACAATCAACAACAGTGTGGTCGTAACTGTTGAAAGTGGTGATACATGGACAATCGTATAAATTATGGCAGTAACAATAAATGGAAATGGATCAGTTACAGGACTTATTTTAAATCCGTCAGATGATTCCATAACAACAAGTATGTTGCAAGACAGCGTAATAACTAATGCAAAACTGCTTAAACAGTCAATTGCATTTTATGGCAGACAAACAACTGGAGTAAGTTTATCACCTAGTAATTGGCATGATCTAACTGGTTTAACAACTAATAGCGTTAGTTCAAATACTGGTAGTTCTTGGAATACTACTACTGGAGCATTCACTGTAGCATCAGGACAAGAAGGAAAATATCTTTTGTTTTGTGGTGTTGGGTGGTCTAATATACACAGAGTAGATCATGTTTTGGCTGGAATTTCAATCAATGGAGCAGATCCTACCGTTTCTTCACGAAACGTGTCTCAATATACAAGTGGGAGCTCTACTGATGTAACCGCCATGGTTAATCACATGGAACTATGCAGTGTAACTGTAGGTGATGTAATAACTGCCAACGGATATCATAACTATCAAAACAATGAGGATCGAACGTCAGCTAATACTCACACCTTTTTTGGTGGAGTACGAATAGCAGGGTTATAATTATGACAATAAAATTAATGGGATCCTCTTCGGGGTCCGTATCATTACAAGCTCCTACCACTACAACAGGAGGAGCTGATCAAGTAATAACATTACCTGATGCTGGTAATGGGACACTACTAACTAGTACAAGTGGTGGTCCACTACAAGTTTTAGAACAATTTTATGTATCTTGTGATGGAACTTCGGTAGTAACTAACAAAGGTACTGTATCCATAGGTAATGTAATGTCTACGCAAACATTAGAGACGACATTTGAAGAGGTAACTGGTTCAAGTATTTCTTATCAACCACCAGATAACACAAAGATTGTTATTTATAGTTTTACTATGGCTGGTTTTTATCACAGTGCTGACCCAATAGTTTTTGGTTACATTTACCTTGATAATGTTGCTGTATCTGACCATCCTTTTACTGAAAGGGCAGATGACAATTTGGGAGTAGTCACATGGGATCACGCATTTAGAATAGAACCAAATTTAACTGCAAATGCTGCTACCGGTAGGGTACAAACTTGGAATGCTGCAAAAACTATAAAGATTAAAGCAAGAGATTATAGTTCTACTTACCATGGAAGATTACATTATCTTAATAACGCAAGTGCTCCTGATAGTTCAACTAATACAAATCTCAATTGCAGACCAAAGATTGGAATTACAGCAATAGGAGTGCCGTCATAATGGGAACATTAGCAACAACAAACATTAAACATGCATCATCTACTTCTAATAATATTATTTTAAGTTCTGATGGTTCAACAAACATTACTAATATAGCAAAAGCAGCTGGTGAAACTATAGAAACTTTAACTGGAATTTGTGATGGTAGAACTATAACAGTAGGTTCTGGAAATTACACGTTAAGTAACGTAGTAGATGAACAGACTTTAACAACAAGTCATGCAGCAATAACTGGGAGTACCATTTCTTATACACCGCCTAGTGGAACAAAAACGTTAATATATAGATTTTCTTTTCAATTTGCACCTATCGGTACTTCTGGTATTTCTCATTATACAGTACAGGTAGATAATACAGACATTAATCCAAGTAAAATAACTATGGCTGGTGATTATGTAAATTCTAGTCATCACCACTCTTTAAGATGTCAAGAATGGATTTTTGATTTAACAGAAACTAGTGATGATATTGCTAATGGGAAAATAGCTGGTTCTGGTTGGACTTCTAATAAAACTTTAAGAGTAACGGCTAGATTATACAATACTTCTTCTTATCAAGTAGCAATTCATAGAAACGATTACTGGGATGGTGCTACTGCTACAGGAGATTTACTTGTTGTTAAACCACGAATGTTTATACAAGCAATAGCTTAATGGATTTTCCAACTTTAGTTTTACCTAAAGCTCCATTAATTCCAGAAGTAACTCTAGATATACCAATAGGCAAAGTACCTTATTACAAACCAATGGTGATTCCTCCTAGTGATTTGGAACCACCAGCTGGTGTACAAGCTGACTCAACAGATGAAGCACCTAAAGGTATTAGAGAAGTAAAGATACCAATACTTGATAAGAAAGTACCTTTACCAGAAAACGAAATACTTATTACTGCTAGTACAACAGCAGTAGTTTCTGTGGCAGCCACCCTTACAGCTACAGCTGCATTTAAGTGGGTAGTAACAGCACTTAAACCAATAATAAAAACAACAATCAAGAAGATAAGTGGAAACAAAACCAAAAGAAAATAAAAGTCTTCTTACTAAGCTCAAAGAGAATGTCGATGACCATGAAGAACAAATGGCAATACTTGGGGCAGCAGTGCGTCTAGGTGTTGTTATTTGGAGTGGATTTATCATCACTTTAAATTATGTTGAGCTGCCTATGGTCAAGAAGTCAAATACTTCAGCCGATATCACGTTCGTAGCCAGCATCTTTACGGGGGCACTAGCCACTTTTGGGCTGTCTACAGGTAACGGTAAGAAGAATGGAAACGGTAACGGAACTACAACAACAAAACCAAAAACATGAAGAAATGGATTCTTCTCTTAGCACTGTTGTCACCCGCAGTAGCGAGAGCAAACACAATTACTCCTCAGTTCACACAAGGGAGTATGAACTCGACTACCACCACAACTCAGACAATATCAGAAACAATAAGCCAAGAAGTATTTGGAGCAGAGGTAAAAACTTGGTCTGGAACAAATATAACTCCTTCAGGAGATATTGCAGACACAGCAACAACCTTCAGCTTAACAACAGCTGGAGCAGACTTTCAGTTAGAGATAACAGAAAGAGCAGCAGGACTAATCGAAACAATCGACACTATCCGCACTATAGATACAGACTCCACTACTACTTCTTACTCAGTCTTCTCTCAATAACTCCAGCATACGCTGATACAGATCCAGAGAATAATAACGTAAGTAACCCTGTAGCAGCAGCGACCGGAAATGTGACAAATCAAGCGGTGCAATTCCAGAACAATGGAGCACCCTCTCGTCAACAGTACGGAGGAAATATAAGCTGCAACGGATCTACTATGACTTTTTCACCGTTCTATATGGGCAACCATACAAAGCCGTGGGAAATGAATGAAGAAACTGGAATGAACCCATCTAGCTACACGTTAGCTGAGAACTGGGGTTTCCAAGTTAATTTTATGGTTCCTCTGGATAAGCGTGGATTAGAGCAATGCAGAAGAATGGCTGCAAGACAAGAAGAAAAAATGAAGCTTGACTATGAGCTTACACGTGCACTCAAATGTGCACAATTACAAAAATCAGGGTTTACCCTGCTACCGAAGACACGTGTTTATCACATGTGTTCTGACGTAGTACCAATCAAATCATTAGTAAAAAAAGAAAATGTTAGCAATCCTAAAACCACTCGTTTTAACTGGTTTAAAAAGCCCTAAATTTAAGGTCTTTGTAGTTTCACTACTTGAAAAGCTAGTAGAACAGACTGATAACGAACTAGACGACAGAGCATTACAGATCGTCAAAAAAGGTTTAGACATCCAATAATTGAAGGTACAAACATACCTAAACAAAATTACAAGCCCCTTACAGGCGATCCTGGAGGGGCATTTTTTATGAAAATCAATGAAAAAGGCAACTGAAGAGCAATTTAACGAACTCCACCAGTTAGTCACAGAAGAATTTTTAAAGAGAGTTAAAAGCGGAGAAGCTACTACTCAAGACTTAAAAGCAGCCTGTGATTGGCTGAAGTCAAACGAT
>Ga0209232_1001353_pt1 | contig 13252 bp, 17 predicted proteins | sample ETNvirenome_2_60_FD_184066 | JGI IMG/M metagenome (GOLD analysis project Ga0209232, IMG submission 184066) | Marine viral communities from the Pacific Ocean - ETNP_2_60 (SPAdes) (version 2) | ecosystem: Environmental > Aquatic > Marine > Oceanic | place: Pacific Ocean | collected 2013-06-22
ACCGAATGAAGCCATTTGGTATAAAGGCATTTCTACCTTTTGCGTCATTGCCCACAGATCAACTGGACCCATGTCCATTGGTTCTGCGTTACCTAACATACTTGCTAAGTGATAAGAGTCAATATGTGAACTCGCTTTGTAGCTTGTATCTCTTAAGAACAAGCCGTTGTTTAAAACTGGAGTTGCCATAATTTAAATCCTTTTTTAGTTAATAATTGTTTTTGTTGTTGTTTTTTTGTTTTATATTTTTTATGCTAGAACTGGTAAAGTTTTAACTACATCTGTAGTTGCATTTGCACCAGATGATCTACCTGTTACTGCCCAACCTGCACCTGTCCATGTTAATTCTACTCCTTGACCAAGTGTATCAAATGCAATTGTTGAATATGCACCTGATGTTGAGGTAGGTGTTAATGTACCTGCTGGTGTACTTTCTGCAACTGTTACTATTATTTGTATTGTAAAACCTATTTCAGTTGAATCAGCTATTGTATAAGCTTTAGTTCCAGTTACATTTAAAAGAACAAGAGGAATTTTAGGATCTATTGCTCCTGTAGATATAGCTTGTCTTGATTCTGTTTTTGGACAAATACTACATCCAGTTTTAATTGCTGATACAGCTGTTGCAGTTGTTACTTCTTGTTTTACAACATCCTCTCTGGTATTTAGTTTCCATAATGCTTCCATTATATTTATAGCATTTCTTTTATCTGTATCAGCTGCATGTGTTAGCTGTACAGTACTAGTATCTGTACCAGATTTATAGTATATGTTTGTTTTTGTATTTGCTGATGAATCTTGCTCAACTAATACAATATCTGTTGCTGAAATCCAAGCCATGCCGTCACCTACACGTCCTGTTACTGGTATACCAAGCCATCTTTCAGAATTAGTAAGGTTTGAATATTGAGTATTTACTGCCATTTTATTTTTGTTTTATAATGTTATTAAAATCTTTTAAATATATTTCCTCTTGAAATTTTTCTTTTTGCAGGTTTACTAGAAGATGAAGATGTTGTTGATCTTCCTGTACTTGATGCACTCTTATTTGTTTGAGTTGTTTTCAATTTTCTTACAGTCTTTTCAACAGCTTTACTTTCTCCTTTTTTCATTATCTGTGCTTTATAACCATTAGGATCAGCTAACAACCATAATGCTTCAGATACTAAATTATAATTAGGTTCTACAAATTGATACTTCTCTAAAAGATGTCCTAGTAAATTTGTATTCTCACCACTAATTGATGGATATGCAGGATTAACTAATCCATTATATATAAGTGATTGTACTTTTTTATCTACTTTAAGATCACCTATTGTACCACCTTTTAGTGTATTATAAACATTTGCCATATAATTTTGAGATGCTTGTTCTTGCTGTTTCTTTTTCATTTCCTGCTCTTTAAGTTTTGCAGCAACAACTTTTTCTTGCATCTTATCTAATTTTGGTTTAAACTTGGATGCTTGTTGTTCAAGCTTACCAAGATCTTTCCAAATTTCAATTTCTTCATCAATTTCTGAATCACTACCATATCCAGTAGCACCTAAGTATTCTCTGATAATATGTACTTGATCAGCTTCAGTTTTAATATCACGTTGATATGATTCTTCAACATGTGATAAAGCTTTGAATAAACCTTTCATATCTTGTCCACCATCAGCAACATATTTTGCTGCTATCTGTAATTCTTGTGGTAAACTATTAAAGAACTGTGCTGGTGTTTCTCTTCTTACTGCATTTGCTCTTTCATCTAAATTAGCTTGAATAAGTTCTTCAAAATCTTTTGCACTATATTCTTCTAATGGTTTTTCATCATCAAAGCCTACTAATTTATCCTCAGAAATTAATTTATTAACTATGTCAGCCATTCCTGATATAGGTTTTCTTCCTCTTTTCTTTGGAGCTTCTTCAACTTCTTCATCTGTTTCAGGAGCTAATAGTTCATCAATTTCATCTTTTGCAACTGGTTCTGGAGTTTGTTTTACTTCTACTCCTTCTTTAGCTTCTTCAACTTCTTCAGTTTCTTCTACTTTTTGATTAAGATCTGTTGATTCATCTTTAGGTTCTTCAATAACTGGTTCTTCTTGTTTGCCTGCATCTTCTTCATTAAGGAAGGACATATCTACTTTTCCTTCTCTTGAAAATACATTAGGTTTTTTTTCTTCTGTTTCTTCAGGTAGAGTCACACTGTTTGCTCCAGGTGCTCCACTAAAGATTTCGTCCAAGTTAATATCTACATCTTGAACATTAGTTTCTACGGTTTTTTCTATATCTGCCATAATTTTAAATTTGTTGGTTTTTAATTATTACATAAATAATATACAAAAGTTTTTTATTATAAACCTTAAAAATTTTAGATTAAATTCATTTTTTTAGGAGTATATAGCTAACTCTTATTTTTTCTTCTTTTTAGTATCTTTTTGTTTGCTATTTTTTGCAGATTGCACATCATATTTGTTTTTATTTTCACGTGCAATTTCAAGATTTGTATTGGCAATATCACGTTGAGCTGTTATTTTTTCACGTTCAACAGATAGTTTATCTTGCGTAGCAGCTCTTTGATTAACTGCTTCTTCTCTTTTGAAGTCCATTTGATCTCTATACTGATCTCTTTCTTGCATATCTTTCATTGCATCTCTAAAATCACTTTGTTGATTCTGATCAAAATCAGACTGTGCTCCATAACCAGCTGCTCTAATTTCAGCAACCATAAGATCTTTTCTTCTATCTGCTTCTTTTTGTTGTGTCTCAAAGTCACGTTCAGCTTGTTTCTCTGCAGCTTGTGCTTCAAGTTGTTGTTGTTGCATTTGCTGTTGAGATTCTTGTTGAGATCTTTGCATAGCTTCTTGTTTTGTTTCAGCATCTTTAAGAATGTCTGAAACTTCTGCAATAGAATCTGCTTTAACAATACTACCAAGATCATATATACTTGCACCAGAAGTATTATTTTGTAGTGCTAATTGTTTTAATTGATCAAGAGTAGCTCTATGATTTGTTTTAGTTGTACAGAAAATATTAAAATCTCTCATTAATAATTCTGTCCCATTTATTTGAAAATTAACTTTTTCTGCTTCAGAATTTATATATGTTAATCTTACACTTGGGTTTGTGCTATTATAAAATTGTGCAAGATCTGTTCTCATTTGATGTACACGTGGCATTAATTGATCTGAATGTTGTACAAAATATATTTCAGTTTGTGCATATGATTGATTCATTGCATTAATAACACCAGTTGCCGTTTCTTGTGATATAGGACTTCCTAATCTTTGAGGATTAATACCTATTGCATCAAATGCTTGTTGTTTAAAATGATTAGCTAATTGTATTCTAGACATTAATCTTCCTGATTGTTCAAGATTTAATGTTTGATAATGATTAAAGTTTGTTGCATTTTCTGTATTAGTAATTGATGTATCTAACGGCATCATACCAAAGTCTTTCATTGCAACATATGCTTTAGCAAGATTATTCTTACCCCAGTCTTCACCCATTGAGTGACGTGGTAAAGCATTTTGATCAAACATAATAACAGTTCCTAATTCATCTACTAGTATATCTGCTATCTGGTTATTAACCATATTATAACCAATTTGATATGGTTTCATAAGATCTACTAAAGAAGTTGATCTTGTATTTCTATCAGAGAATACTCTACCTTCAACAGGAAGTTTACAACCATATAAGCTATTATCACCTTTAAATTGAAATGGAATTCTTCCTGGTTTAGTTCTATTTATACCAATATAGATTGGATTAAATTCATCACCTTGATTATTTTCTTTCCAGTACGTAGGTAAATTAGGACCAATTTTAACACCACCCCACACTTCATTAATCCATATCCAATCAACATGTTCTCCTTGTACTAAATTCTCTTTTGTTTTTTCTTTAAATAAGTTTGTATTATAAACAGGTTTTTCAGTTACTTTATATGTTTCATCTATTATTTCTTGTGTTACATCTCCGTTTTGATCTATTCTAATTAAATGTCCCACTTTCCTTTGAGTTTTCCAATATGTTGTAGTAACCCTCATCATATCCCCATCACCCCAATTATATATATCATCACCTTCTCTAAGTATCCAGTTAACAATATCTCCTCCTGTTGATGGATCAGAATCCCAGTTACTCATAAATTGTCTGTATTGTAATGATGGTGCGCCAACATTCCATTTGTGAGATTTACTTGCATCATAAAATGAACCATCATTTTGCACACCTGTTTGCATATACCTAGCTGAAATTGCTGGGTAAATTTGTTGTAAAGAATGTAATTGGTTTTCTGTCATTAAGTATCCATACTTATCAACAACATCTGAAGGAGACATCATATCACATTTACCTACAAAGTTAGAATCAGATATGTATCTTGAGTCAGGAGATTTATGATAAAATGTTAATACAGGATTCCATAATTCTACATCATAATCATCTTCCATCATTTTAAAATGCCAAAATTCTCTATCTGAAATAAGCATGTCTCTAAATCCTCTTTCTTCTAGTTCATTCATATGGAATCTTTCTTCATCAACAGCTAATTGATGTGATGCCCATTCTTCTACTACACTTCTATAATCTTTAGAAAAGAAGTCTTCTATTTCTGGTAATGATTTTAAATTTTCTTTTGATAGTTTTTCTTTTGCTTCATCTGAATTAGGATCTAATCCCATCTCAAGCATTTTCATTAGCATTTTATTTTCTGCATCTGCTAATAGATTTTCTTCAATCTGTACTCTTTTTGCCTCAAGCATTTCATTATATGATAAATCATCTACTGCTCTAAATTGTACTTTATGAAATCTTTTTGTGAATTCTCCTGTTAATACGTTTATTACATTTGGTATTATAGGATAAAATTTAAGTTCTAATGCTGACTCATCTTCTTGAGTTAAAATATCCATTAAATCTTTATACTCATTATTTTCTTCAACAATATAATCTTTTTTATCAATTATACCTTTTGCTAACTTGTAATTTTTTAAAAGTTTTCTGGCATTCTTTCTAAGGTATTCCATACCTCTCATCTCTATCCAATCAAGATTCCAAGCAGCCCATTCATCATCTTTTTGTTTTGCTTTTATAAATTGAAGAGGTTGCGTAAGACTACTGCTAGTTAAACCTTCTCCTTTTACCTTAGCACCATTCTTTAATTGAAGAGCATTATATAGTTGCATATTTCTTAGTATTTAAATTTAATGACATTACCAACTTCCACATATACATAAGTGAAATAGTCTGAGTCAAATGTTGTATCTGTTATCCAATAATTATCCATTACTTTAGGTTTTTATATGGTGACTTCTTTATTTTAGTTTTATGTAGAGCGTTTCTTTTGCCAATGTTTCTAAAAGGTCTCATATTTAATTTATACAAATTTTGTGACTTATCCAAGTTATTTGAGTCCTGATTCTCTCTTCTTTTAGTATATCCTCTATTTGATTGCTGAATTCTTACAAAAGCTACTAATGCTGAAAACGCTACAAGTCTATCCACGTTAAGTCCAGGATAATATTGCATCATTTCAGTTAATAGCATTTTATCTGGTATTCTTTCTACTCCAAATGTTTGAGATAGTACTTCCCCGTCTTCATTTAATTCTTCATCTATTGCTTCTCTAATGTACTCTATTGCATAAGAAATTAGATGGCTTTTAAATAACGTTCCTGTATTTTTCCAACCATATTCTTGGAATACATTTTGATTAGATCCAAGATCTTTTAGAAATAGTATCTGTTGTTTAGGAACTAAATATTTTTGTTTTCTTTTAGCAATCATATGTTGTATGAACAAAGATATATTATTTTCAACTAATGTCCATGCTTTATACCACTCAATTATTAATTCTAGTTGTTCATGTGTTTTATTTATATCATCATATCTTCCACACCATGAAGCAACTATTTTTTCTCTTTCAATAAATGTTTCTGTTTTTCCATCTTTATCAGTTCTTGTAACTTCACATGCATTTTTATATACAAAAATACTACATAATGAATCTGATGTAGTTGTCTTTCCTTCTGACACAGGGTCAATAGATGCATAGTAAGTTCCAAAAGGTGGATCATTAATTGGTCTTTCCCATACTACTAAGACACCAGTTTTATCTTCCAATTTCTTCTTGACAGGGAAATCCATTATAGGTAACTTTCTGCTTTTATTAGCTTCTATACCATCTTCTGTTCTTTCTAATTCAAGATGTTCATATCCATATTCTTTATCTTCAATTCTTTTTAATTGTTTAGATATTACTCCTTGTGGAAATATTGCTGCTTGTCTATATGCAAATGCTTCTGCAATATTAACTGGTTTCTGAGATATACGTAATTGATATTGTTCAGGAGCTAAATCTTTTTGCCATTGTGATCTTTCATTATATATAGCTTTTAAAGCTTCTTTAATTTGAGAATTACCATAGTCATCTATAAAAGGTGGCATTGACCATTGTTCTGGTATAAACAAACCAGCTATACCAATTTTACCTTTATCATCCATTAAGTCTGTTTCTACAGCATATATATCATTAGCTTCAGGATTAAGTATAAATTCTTTTAATGGGTTACATTGTGCAAGATCACCCACTGATCCTGCTGCAATAAACATACCTGTTGTCATCATACCAGATGTCATTGCAGGTCTAATATACTCATAAGTCTGATCCATCTTAGGTGCAATACCAGCCTCTTCATGAAAGAAATAAGTACAAGGTCCACCTACACCTGTTGTTGCATTCTTCTCAAAAGATGCACCTTGTATTTTAGACATAAGTCCTTTATTGGTTTTTCTATTATTTATTCTTACTTCTATCTTTTGTTCCCATAATAAAACTTTCTCAGGAGTACATGGTCTATACCATGCTGTATGTTCATTAAGAAAAGTTTTATATTCATCTAAAAATTTCCAAGAACCTTTATCATTTATATAGTCTTTTAGAGATGCACCTATCTTACATATTGATCCTTCTTCAAACCAAAATTGATTTATAATTTTACCCATATGAAAATAAGAAGATGCAATCTGTCTTTTCTTTAGAATGGCTGCATGTTTATAATTTAATTCTGCTAACATTTCATATAATGCCATATGATATTGTGCATCTCTGACTTTAGCAAAACCATACTTCTTCTCTTCTTTATCAAAAATAGGTAAGAAATTTAACCACATATAATAATCTCTAGTTAAATACCATGTGTTTTTCTTTCCTATAAATAATGCTCCTTCTTTACATTTTTCTTTTTCTGCATTCCAATAATTTATAAAATCTTTTGATCTAAATGGTTTATCACAATAAAATCCTTGTGAATTAAATAAGACTGCTTGTTCATTAAATAACAATGCAGTCTCATCAAATTCATATTGTCCTGGTTCTTTAAAGATGTTTAAAAGATACTTATTAAAATCTTCTCTTGTTTCAAACTCTTTATAATCCCATTTACCATCTTGATATTTTGGAATTTTTTTATACATCCTTTATTATAGCAATAATAGCAGCTTCATCAATAATGATATGCTCTTCACCATCATGCATCATTTCTACAGTGTTTATTTGATCAGGCCATTGAATGTAATCACCTTCTTTAGCTTGTTCACATTTAGGTCCTGCTGAAATTATAACACCTAATGGTGGTTGATGTTGTTGTGTTTCTGGTACATAAATTAATCCACTTTGTACTGTTTCTACTTTTGGATCTTGTTTAACTAATACCCTTTTTCCCATTGGAATAATTTTTCTCATTTTGTTGGTTTTTAAAATTAATAATTATTTACATTTGATCATAAGCCAATCCTTGTCCTCCACGAACTTGGCTTTTTTGTTCATCTTTCATATCATTATAAGCACCTTTGAATGATTGTCTTATTTGATCAAACTTAGCTGCTGTATTTACTAATGATGTTAGATTCCCATCTCTTCCATGCTCTATAGATGTGGTTTCCATATATCTTGCCAATCTATCTAGCATTGTTTTAATTCCTTTATATGCTCTAAAGGTTGGAGTATGATATAAATCTTCACAAAGTTTTATTGCGTTTCTTATACTCTCATCTTCAGGAGATTCTTCAAGATTTATTTCATCTATTATAATATCTTCTTTTTCATGCTCAGGCATATTAAAAAAAGGATTCATATCAGGATCAGGACATGTCATATAGAATATAAATAAATATACAGACATATATGTATCAGGATATTTATCCATTATACTTTTTAAACTCTTTATAGAATAGCAGTGTTCTGATGGTATGACTTTACCATTTTGTACATCAAATAATTTTACTAGCATTGCGGATTATCTTTTAACCACATTACAAGACTTGTTATCTCATCTTTTAGATATGGTAGTTCATACATTTTAATTTCTTTAATTATTGGTTCTCCTTGATCATTGTATTTAGTAATAGGATAACCAAATTTATTCTCACCTTCTTTTTCAAATGATACATGTTGAATCTCTAATTTACCTATTTTTAATTTAGGATTATGTTTTTTTATTATATATGCATATAAACTTAATTGTAAATTGTAATGCTTTAAATTACAATCATCAAGATGAGAAACTGGATTATACATTTTAGATGTAATACCTTCCCAATTTGTAAACCCAGTTTCTTTAATTTCTTTATTTGTCTTAAAGTCAAGTATATTTATCTTACCATTTACAATAGATACAAGATCTGCCTGTCCGCATATACCTAATGATTTTAAATATACAAAGTGTTCAGGGTATACACCATCTAATAATTTTTGATCTGGTGCAATCTTAATACCATTATCATCTGTTATTGGTCTAATAATTGGAACTTCTACTCCATCCCTTTCTATTGTATTAAACTCACAAATGTTTTCTTCTCTTTGATTATGATACCAATTACCAAGTGTTATTGCTCTTTGGGTTTCTGAATCCCAAGCATCTAGTATTTCTTTTTCACTCATACCATACCATTTTGATCTTTTATTTTTACCAGATTTTTTGGCTTGAGCTTTAGCATTAAATTTTGGTTTAAATTTTCCTACAAAACTTGTAACGCTAGTCCATACAATTTTATCTTTTTCAAGATTTTCATCTAGGCTTTCATAGATGTGACCTTTTTCTTTAAATATAACTGCCATAATTTTTTATTTATATCCTGTTTCATTTTTAAATCTGTTTTCAAGATCTTCAGATAATACTGCATCCCATTTACCTTTAGGGCATGATGAGGATAATGCTCTAAGTTTAAATCCTAATGAACAACCACAATCTGCACAACAAGGTTGTGTTCCTGGAGCTGCACAATTTAAACCACTATTATCTAACATTTTACACTCTTTGCATATTAACCATCTTTCATCAGCAAGAGCTTCTATAGTATCAGATTTAAAAATTTTATTTTTAACTCCTTCTAGAATTTGGTCTACATTTTTAATTCCTTTTAGTAATTTACCTATTCTCATCTTTAAAAGTTTTTTTATTATTTAATTCTTCATTTAAATTATCTAAGGCTTTTTCCATAGATTCTATTTTTTCTTTAATTGGTAAATGTTTACCATATCCTTTATAGGTATTTTTTTGAATATTACCTAAAATATCTTTATTTCTCTTTATACTTTTTTCAAGTCTTTTTTTTCTTAATGAAAAAGTTCCTAAATTTGGTAATAATATTTTGTTTCCTTTTAATTCTGATAGAGCATTTCTAACTCTACCATAATAAAAAGCTACTAAATCATTAACCAAATCAACATGTGCATTACACTCTTCAGCAATTTCAGGATAAAAATCTTTATAATTCTTCGGTTTCAACTCCTAATAATTTATAATCCAATAATATAGTACCTTCAGTTTGAATTTCTATTTTAGGATTTAATTTAATAATTTTTTTATTTACTCCTGTCTTTACTAATAATTCTTTTTTACTTGCTTTAGTAATTGCATTCCTACAAGATTGTGGACTTTTAAATATCTTTTTATCTGATATAAAAGAACAAAATTTTGTAAGCTCAGATGATTCTAATTTAGCTAATTCAGTTAAACATAATAAATCAGATAAACTTATTTGTATTTCATTAAGAAAGCAGTAAGTAAGGATTTGATATTTGATTACCTCATCCTTACTTGTTTTTACTTTTTTTTCTACTTTCTTTACTTTCATTATATCCAGGTTTTAGTTTTATCAGTATCCTTACTCTCTATTAATGTATAAGAAAATGAATTACCCCAAACTTCTCTAGCTTGTTGGCATATATCTAAAAATGCATGCCAATCATCATTATCTGCAATTACCTGACAACCTGCTGACCATTTATCTACTTGTGTAGATTTTTTTCCTGGTCTTGCTGTTGCTCTATGAATATTAATTCCAAATAAACCTGTATCTAAATTTTCAGTATTAAGATTATATACATCATCTCTATTATTGTCACGGTAAACTGTAACTGGTTTACATTGACCTAACGCTAAGTATTTACCTTGATGTAATCTTAGCTTATGGGATCCTCTATATTGACCTGGTTTTAAAACTGCTGTTCCTTTTTCATCAACAATAGGATCTTCCATATAGAATTTTCCTGGATCTGTAGTACAATCAAATTCAAGATATTTCCATTCTCCATTATCTTTGTAAGATAAAGTTATAGTATCATCAAACTTATTTGTTACTTGATCTGCAGTTGCAGAATTTCTAATACCAATGATGTTTAAATTAAAATCACCATTTTCAAAATATTTGTAGCCTTTAGATTCTATAACTCTTTTTATAACTTTTCTTCCGTATTTCATTTTTTTTTATTTTTTATTCTGCACGTTTTAAGGTTCTTTTTCTAGGAGGAGCAGTATTTTGTTCAGCATTCCAATTTTCTGCTGCCTGTTGAGTTGCTGCTGCTCTTGCCGCATTGATTTCTTCTGGTGTACCTTCTTGAGGTCCTGCCATAGTTTGAGCAATAAACATCTGTGCTTGTATTCTTTCTGCACGTGTTTTCTCAATGTCTCTTAAAAGTTCTTCATATTCTTTTTGAACTTTAAGATCTTTAATATGATCTTTGTAATAAGCTGTAACTTCAGCTCTTCTTTGCTTTAGTTCTTCTTTTGAAAGTTGAACTTCTTCCTCAGTATGATTTTCTGAGTTTGTTTCATTAGTTGCCATAAAATTTGGTTTTATATTAATAATAAGTTAATTATATGACAAAGATACAAAAAAAGTTTAAATAAAAAAAGTTTAAATTAAAAAAAGATTTAAATACGTCATGGGTGACGTTTTATATATTAATTAGATAGATTTGATTTAAATGCAGAGTCTCCTCCTTCATTTCTTTTTATATCAGGCAACCCTTCATACTCTTTAGTAATTACCTGGTCCATATAAGTACCGCATTTACATTTTGCTTCCTTACATACTAACTTACCATCTTTAATTACTAGACTTCTCTTATAGATTTCTAATGATTCATTACATTTTTTACATTCATATTTTGCCATTGGTTTTGTTTTAGTGATACCCATTTAGTAATTCTAGAAGATCATCTATAGCATCATGTCTATGACTATCCATTAGAACTGTTTTATATACAAACTTTGAATTAGTTAGTTTAGCCATATCATGGTATGCTGACCAGTTCTTATCTTTTAGATCTATTTGATATGAGTCTCCACAGAATATCATCTTTGAATCTTTACCTAACCTTCCTATACACATTGCTAGTTGAGATCTACTAAGATTCTGAAACTCATCTACAATAACTACTGCATTATCAAATGTACGTCCTCTAAAATGTGCCAATGATACCAATTCTATACTTTCTTCTTTTTCCATCTTTTCTAGTATAGCAGATTTATTATAGACTTTACGCATATTAGAACGTATAGGAACTAACCACGGTTCCATTTTTTCACGTTCAGATCCTGGTAAGAAACCATTATCTTCAGTTGATATAGTAGGACGTGTAATAATAATCTTATTATATTGCCTTTTGAAAAACTGATCTAATGCTACTTGAACAGCTAATAAAGTTTTACCTGATCCAGCTTTACCTACAATAAAATTAAAAGGGTGTTTTAATATTTCCGTTTTAGCTCTTTTTTGTTCTGGAGATAAACTAATAGAAAATCTTACTGATCCTTTAGGGGGAGTCTTTTCTTTATTTGTCATGTAATTACCTTTTACCTCCAAAATACTCTACTGCATGACCATCTTTAATTAGTTGATCATTTATACAACAGCTAGGATTTTTTTCATCTTGTATTTCTATGTGGAGTTTTCCTAGAACTCTTCCAAATTTTCCTACGCTTTCACTTTCTAAAATAAAATAGTCATTTATATTATCATTTGTTAGCATATCTATTAACGCTTGCTTTGCAGCAAGGCCACGTTTCTTTTCTTCTAGGTCTCTTGTTCTAGATTCTGGGGTATTAATTCCTACTAATCTTATTCTTTTACGAACAGTGACGTCAAATCCTAGATCTATATTTGCATCTAAGGTATCTCCATCTACTACTCTATCTAGTTTTGCTTTGTATGTATACATTACTTTGTTGTTTTAAATAATTTAGGATTTAGGTCTCTAATTGTTGCACATTTCTCATATTCTTCTTCATCAATGAAATGTTGCATCATATTCTCTAATTCATAGTCTGTAATACCTTCATCAGGGTTATGTGCTAATAAAGCACCGTTCTTAGACTGCATTACTTCATCAAAGGTTTTCTTTTTAGTGACGATTAAAAAAGAATTTCTAAACGCTTTATCCATTATTAACTGTTCTGCCTCCCATTGTTGGGATTCATTTAATTTATCATAATTCTCTAGTGGGTCATTTACGGACATATGTTCTATTTTTTTGGTGTCAAAATTAATAAAAAAAAATCTAAATATTGGGTGTAGTTTCAATGAATTATTTTTTGGCATCAATCTTTCTTTTAAAAAAGAGGGCTTGTTCAGGGCATCCCCCCTACATACTCAATATACAAAAATCCCCCCACATATGAAAGTCCGTGAATTGAAAACTTATATATATGGCATGTACGTTACCTCCTACTGTTCTGCTCCCCAGCTTAAAAAAGACGGGAGTGTACCCCCATTGGTACACATTAATTAAAACATATATCATGTCAGTATTTTTTCACAAAATCCCTGAGGGGTCAAACACTATCGTTTGTAAATCAACAGTAGAGGACATCAAAGAGGTAACAGTCCAAACACCAGACGGTCCTAAGACAGTCAAGTCCAGAACACAACAAAACATCCAATTTGGATTATTGTGTCTTGTGGATATTGACCCAAG
>Ga0209232_1001354_pt1 | contig 13248 bp, 12 predicted proteins | sample ETNvirenome_2_60_FD_184066 | JGI IMG/M metagenome (GOLD analysis project Ga0209232, IMG submission 184066) | Marine viral communities from the Pacific Ocean - ETNP_2_60 (SPAdes) (version 2) | ecosystem: Environmental > Aquatic > Marine > Oceanic | place: Pacific Ocean | collected 2013-06-22
TCATTGTTGATTGTTCCGAATGAGTCGTTAGGTTTGTTGGCACGGTGGCCTCTTGCTTTTGCCATTTTATTACCTCTTGATAGCGGGGCTACTTTGGCGTGTAGGTAGCCGCTCCGGTTGTGCTGGGGCCGTTGTTAGCGGGTAGCCAGCGAATCTTGGGTATTTAGTCGGGCAGGGATGCCGTATATCCTGACCTATACGTAGGTTTTTCGGTATCTACAAATAGTTGAGCTACTAAATACTTAAATTTATCAGACATGTAATCGAAGGAAGCGTGATATTCGTTTCGTGCAATTATATCCTCACGCGTAGCAGCATCTAAAAAACTACTGTCGGGTGTTACTCTTGGTTGTCCCGGCCCGTAATAATTATCATCAGTGATAGTTAAGAAACTCCCACCGGGAATAGTTTTACTTCCCATTTTTGCTTCGGGATATGAAACTTCTTCAATAAATCGGTTTAGTTCTGGATATTTTTTAACGTAGGCCGCAACTAATTCACGGTTATCTGTAAGAGCTAGATGTTTGGCGAAATCCTTTTCATAACTAGCCCTATAACCCCTCAAGGTTTTATCACCTTTAGGAAAAAGACCACCTACAACAGATAGAGCAAAATCTTTAGCTCGAAGTTCTTCGAGATAGTCTTGTTCTTTTTCAAAGGTCCGACGATTTACTTTGTGCTTTTCAGGATCGTACTCCTGCCTATATTTTAAGGCATCGTGATGAGCTACCTCTTCTGCAAGAATTGCGAGATTTAAAAGCGTAGGCGTCATAGGGACGTTTACTATCGGGTCTGCAACTCGTTTACGTTTGCCCGTTGCTGGAGCCTTTTTCATTGATCTCGAAAAAAATCCACCTTTTTTAGGCAGAGTTTCGTTCAAACGCGCATATTCATCTTCGTAACGCTGCCGTTCAGGGTATCCGGGTTCGGCTGTTAATCCTTTTGTATCTGCCGTATAGTAGACAGACTGTACATCAACATCATCCGGAAGACTTGCAACGAGTGCTTTCATCTTTCGACGTACTTCGTCCGTTATAATACGATCTTCGTATTCTAAGTCTGCCTCCCCACCATTAGCGAACTTTTTTCTGGTGAGAAATCCACCCCCTGCAGCACCTGCTGGGCGTTGGCCGTTCTCTTCGATGCGTTTCGATGTCTCTTTCTTGCCGCGATTGTTGATCTTTTCGAGGCGGTCATAGCCAATGATCTTGGCGATGTGTGGAGGTATGATGACTTCCCCGCGAGATACGGCTACGTCGATTTCTTCCTTAGACGGTGTACGTCCCATGACTTCCTTGCCACCACGAACGCGATAGTTTTCGTATGCCTTGTTGAGCATCTTGGCTATGTCTGCTTCACCGGCTATTTCGACGGCTGCAGCGTTGATGACAAACGTGCCCTCTGGGACGCTCATAGGCTTGTCGTCAGCCACAGTAGCCGCTTCGGATACCTGTGATGGCGGACGCTCTACGAAGCCCGCTGGTGCGTCAGGGGTACCGCCCATCTGCAGGCCAACACGGCCACCCCTCGCAAACAAGGAATCATAATCAATTCCAGCATCGTCATAATCGTATCCACTTCCGGGGTCAGAAAAGTCCTGACTAGAGCTTCCCGCGCTGCTGCCGCTGCCGTCATCATCCTCGCTATAAAATCCACTGTAGTCAAATCCTGCGCTATCATCGCTAACAAACGTATGCGCCCTCCCAGTCTCTACTGGCGTAAATTGTTCTTGTTCCTTAAATGATGGGTCTGTGCTTTTACGAACTCCTGCAGCTTCTAACGTATCTTCTTTACGTGCTGCGGCTCTATCCAATATAGACCTAGCAATCGCACTTGAAGCGGCACGGCTGCTAGTCTCTGGTCCGACATTAATTCCAGCCATTCGTGCAGAGTCTATTACGCTGCGAGGTGTACTACGTGGAGTATAGCCCATCCCGTAGTCAGTCGAAGGATCGTATGGAGTCCGGCCTGATCCGTGCGTATCCATCACGTATTTGTTGATAAAAGCTTGCGCTGTTCCCAAATTGGTATTGTAGGTAGAACTATCCTGTCGGCGTACAGTTTCGAAGACTCCTATGCGACCTCGTGCGCTTGCATCTAGGGCTTGTTTCATTTCAAGTGCAGCAGAAGAAACATTTACACCAGACAGACTAATACCTGCAGCTTTCATCGCGTCTACAAATAATTTTTCACGCAAAGCAGTGGCTTGGCTTGCTGAAGCTGGTCCTCCAGCACTGTGGATGTTGCCGTATGCGTCCATAGCTGCGCCATCGATGCTGGTCAAATATCCCTTGCCAGTCTGCTGCCAGCCGCCTCCATCCTCGTCGGAAACTTGGTTTTCCTGCATAGTGCCGGGTATAAACCCTCGTTTTATCGCCTCAACATTTGCAACTTGTTGTTGCGTCATTCCGCCCAGATTGCCGCTATATATTCTGCTGCCGGGGGCACGGCTAATTGTTTGGTTGCCTACCTTGAACATACTCCCGCCAGTTCCGCCGGTTTCTGATATCTTGTTGGCGTTTTTTAATTGTTGTTTTCTATTAAGAGAAGCACCTACAGCTGCTAGCGCACCGGCTCCGGGAATACCCGTAGCTATTCCTATCGCTATCTCTGGTTTTCGCTGTAGTTCATTCTTGGCCCACTCTACAAATCCACCCAAAGACCTATCTTCTCCAGCCTTAGATTTTTCATCTGGATTTTCACTAAAATCTTCTAAGTATTTCTTATAGTCAACGTCGCCTACTTTAAAACTGGGTGCGCCTGTACCTATGTTCACACCACTGAAGATGTTTGTTTCGTCATCAGCAGTTCCCACCGGCTTCATAATGTCAGGCGAAGCAGTTGTAGGTTTTATTTCTTCACCCACTTCAGGTGCCTTGCTTGTGTCGATGCCTCCGAATCCACCGTAGAAATCGATGAAGGATGATTGGTACTCGTCGGGCGTGTATGTTCGTCTGTCAACCATTATTTTTTACTACCGCTTCATAGCTGTTCTTCAGTTTAAGAAGTGTTTCCAGTAAAGCCAGCCTCCCCTGCAACTGGCGCAGTTCCGACTCCGATTGTGCCGTTACCACGGCCCGAATCGTCAAGTCCTTGAGGTCCGCTAGGTACTCCCTGAGAGGCTCCCATTCCTTGCTGTTGAGCATCGGGGCCAGCATCCGGGCTTGGTCCTTGTTGAGCATCTTGCATCATCCCTTGTAGCATCTGTGCGTAGACTTGTGCCTCGTTGGCATCATTGACCAAGCTGTCAGGATCGATGTCCTGTGAGATAGCCAGTTCACGCATTAAGTTTGGTATCTTTACAAACGGAGCAAGCATAGGGTTTGCTACGGTCTGCAGTAACGAGGTAAGACGCTGTGTGCGGACTTCTTTTTGCATGACGGCTGCTACGCCACGCGGTTTGATTTCTAGGTCGCCTGTGATGTCTTCGATGTTCTCTCCGAATTGCATATTCCACTGAAAGAATGCTTCACCAATCGGCTTCAACAAGTAATCATCTATATTCTTGATTACTGTTTTCATGGATAATCCGGCAGAACCCATCAACATAGACAATCCTGCAGCAGTACGTCCGGTGCCGGTGACTCCCGTCTGACCGTGCATGATAGACGGTATGCCGGTTTCTTCGTCGGCAAGCTGACGCGAGATTTGATACATTTGAATGTTTTCACCGGCGGTGTTCGGGAACTTGAGTCCGTTGATAGCCGTGCCGGTGACGCCCGACTGACGACGGAATATCTTGCCGGGGAAGATGTCCATGTTCTGTCCGGGAACAAGGGACGCTTCGTCCACATCAAAGACCAAGTTACCGGCGAGAGCAAGATTGTCGATTGCCATGCGAACATGCCCATTCATCAGCAACTGTGCATCTTCCATATTCTCCGCTACGCCAACACCCCAGATTTGATAGGGATTGATTTCGAACGGAAATGACTGGTACGGAATACGTGCAGGCGTAAACGGATTTACAACGCAGCGAAGGATCATCGTGCCACATACCCAGATGTTGACCTGCATCTGGTCGAATTCCGACATGTCTTCGGCACCCTCGAAGCCAACTTCTTTCGCGAACTTTGCGTCGAGAACACCCCAGTATTCTAGGACTTCGTAGCGATTTTCAGAGATGTGTGGCTCTGTCTCATCCTCACGAATCGTATCCTCATAATACTTGTCCTCGTAGTTCGGACCCTTTGCGAGACAATCTTCGATTGCTTGTGCATCAAAGTGAGGACGCATAACAAGACTGCGAAGCTGCTGCCGGTTCATGCGGTGACGTTCGATGACGTACTCGCAGTCCTCTACGGATGTGGCGGAGGGATCGGGATGAAAATCCCACACAGACACGTACTCAATACGTGGGACTGTGCGTTCGTAGGGATCGTACTGTCTCTCACCGTCGTCATCTGTAGTCCAGCGATGAACACGCTTATAGAAATTGAATGGGCCTTTGATAATACCTGTGCCGAATAGAGAAGACTCAAATATAGCCTTGCGAAACTCACTTACGGCATTCGTGTCGAGAAGCTGATCGTGTATGCACTTCTCCATCTTACGTGCTTGTTCTTTTGCAGGTTCGAACTGTGGTTCACCCGCGCGGGACTTACCCGCTAGGATCATATCACCAAAGTCTTTGCCGTAAGAACCTAGCTTGTGAGGCTGATTGGCCTGCATCGCTCCGGGTTCGAGTTCACGACCATCTCCCGGAAAACCATAAGGATCACTGGGGGCTTGGGTTGCCTCATCTATGGGTGTACGCATATGAGCAAACTCTTCGATACCTTCCGGCATCGGAGTCGGCTCGACAACAAGGGGGAACTTCTTGTTAGCAAACAAGATGTCTATGATCTGACCGTACGCAGCTAGGACTTTGGTCTTGGTGATCTTGATGAACACCCGCGATTTTTCACTGTCGCGATACTGCGTTGTCGAATCGTAGATGCCACGAAAATTCTTATACGCCTGTAGCCATCTCTGTTCGTTTGAGAACCGTCCGTTTTCTGCGTCGTCAAACCGTGCCCTGATGTGGCCCGCAAGTCCGGGCATCTGCTCATCAGGATTCGCTATCGGAATCGCTTGTTCTTCATCCGGTTCTAGGAAATTATCGGCCATGTCGCTTCCTTAGTAGTCGCGTTCGTCTGCCATCTTAAATAGTGAAGCTTCCACAGTCGGCTTGGTTTGCTTCTTGGGCATAGCTTCGATTATCGGGCCAGTTACGACACGACCATCAAACTCTAGGCTTTCGCGATAGAGTTGTGTTGCACCCTCATCCTTATCAACGCTGGTCTTGTCTGCGTTCATGATGTATGATGCACCATAGTTATAGTTGTTACCGGGCATGAGATTATCTCCTTTTCTCTATAAACCCACCGGAGGAATAGGAAAATCCCCCAGTTATTTTAGATACGATTCCTCGTCCTAAATTCTTGTCAGTTAATTTCATTCCTGTTTCTTCTTGGAATGGCTCCTTAGAAGCCTCGACGACTGCCTCTGCACCTGCACGAGAAAGAGGGGCTAGTACTCCTATTGGGGTACTAGCTTCTTCTATGAAGGCTTGACCTGCAGCCTGCGCGGGGTCCATTCCAGAGGCTATTAAATCTCTTCGATTCATCTCAAAAGAAACTGGTGGAATAACAGACATTGCTGCTTTTGCTCCGGTTGTTAGCGTTGATAAAATCGTAGCTATCAGTGCCGAATTACGGTACTTAGACACATCTACACCCTTTGCCTCAAGCATATCTAAGTAATTTCTAAGTTGTGTCGGATTCTTTTTTAGTTTTTCGAGGAGTTCGGGCGAAATACCGCCTTCTGCTGCATCTGTCGTTACTTTGATAGGACTAGCTACAGGTGCATCAGACACAGCGGGGCTATCAAAATACTTTTCGTATCCCGGCGTTGCTCTGCCCACTCGCTGTGTCGGAACTCCTAAAGATTCGGGTATACTAAACCCTGCATCTTCTGCGGCTTCCGCAAAGTAACTAGAAACTACATTGGCGTTTCGAACATCTGGTCCTTTAGCTTCGAGATCACCGGGGTAGTCTTGTGCGTACGTGGTGACTTCGCCTACACTGCCTTCTGCTGCAGCTTTTAAGCTGCGCCCTTGAAGATATGCTATACGCTCGAATGGCACTCCGTTACGTTGTGCTATTTTAGTATGTATGTTTCTTATGAGGGGTGATCCCCGTTTACCGGGAACTGTATCCCTCTGTCCTTTTTCGTAATCGGGAGCGAGACTGTTAAAGTACTCTTTTAAACCCGAATCGTAAATTAGTTTTGGTATTTTTACTTGTGCTAAAATATCTGTGATGTCATTAGACTTGACAGGGTTTCCGTTCGGCTTTACAAAGAAATAACTTTCTGATGCCGCTCCCGACTGAAGGCGCATCTGCAAAATAGAATCTGCAATATCGTTTAAGGGTACGTTTACTTTACGTCCCTTTGCGCCCTTTGCTTCGGCAGGAATATATATTGCACGACTCTCTGGGTAGTACGAGTCTGTTCGTAGCATTCCCGCTGCATTGGGCCGCAGACCATTCTGTAAGTTAAACAGAGTTGCCATAGCGGCAGCTTCTTGCTTTGGGTCTTGTGCGATTACCATGATCTGTCGGAACATCTCCTGCATGGTCGCTTTATCAGTTAAAATAGCCACCTCTGAAACAGATTTTGGTGGCTCTTTTATACCAAAAATGCCTTCGTTTTTGGGAGTGTCAGGAGCCTCATCAGGTAAAAACGGAAGAAGATTGCTGTTGGCAGGAAGGTCTTTTTTTAGTCTTAGACCCATCATTCGAAGGGCTTGCATAGAGGTCTTAGGATTTGTAACGTCTAAATCTAGGCTTGTAAATACTCCTTTGAGGAGCGTATCCCCATCGTCTCCCGTCATAAATGCGCCTAGTGCCGAACCGGGCTGGTCTGCGTATCCTTGAGGCAAGTACGAGGCTGCAAGATTTCCGTACGCTTTCGGAGACATGTCTAACTTTTGCTCAGTTGCGTAGAGTTCAGCAACCTCTCTGATAGTGGCTGTTTCCGGATTTAATTTTTTTGCCATGTGTTAGTATCCGAATACTTCGTCTTGAACTTGGTGAACTTGGTTCTTGATTGCGTTGAGTTGCTGGTGTATCGAGGCGTAGCCGCTCATACGTGTCATCATTCCGTAGCGCAGGGCATCATATGCGTGATCCTCTGCCTTCGTGTCCACATCTTCGCTATTCGTCTTGGAGAGGGGTATGCCAGCAATCTGCTTGACGATGTTCTGACACGATGAGAAAAAGCGTAGGCGCGGCTCCTCTGTGTAGGGATCGTCAGCGAGACGGCGATGTATCTCCATCTTTCCTTGAATGCGGTTGCGGTCTGCCGGAGTCCACCGCACACCCTCACGCATCATCACTTCTGCGATTGAAGGCCCAAAACCCGTCTTGTTCCAGCAAGACGAGTCAAGGACCGTGTAGTGAGGTATGGGGTCTAGTTGTTCCGCTTCTAGTATTCTACCAGCTAATTCTTCTGCTGTCAAGTGTTTTTGGTATAATTCCCTGTATATCCAGATGTTGTTGTCCCAGTCGATAGCACCCCAGAGAACACAGGATGGTGCGGCGTATCCGTAGTCGGCCATACGTATGCGGGGCCAGTTCGTCGGAAGTTCGAATGGTTCGACAACGTGGCGGGTACGTGAGAATTCTGGGAAGGCCGCTCCCTCTGCCACATCCCAATCCCCTTCGAGAAGTCTCTTTCGCTCGACATCCGGGAGCGATCTGAGCATCGCCTCGTATTGGCCGTCTGCCATCAGATGGGGATTATCGGTCAACCGCGCAGGAACGAACTTGCGAAAGAAGAGCGGCTGACCTGCTTTCTCGTGGCCGGTGGGCCACACAAACGGTTTCTTTGTTTCTATATCGAAGGCAGGAAAAGGCTTATTTTCGGGAGTTCCTTCGATGTAGGTTTTCTTGACCCACCAACCACCCACTCCTCCGGGGTTGGCTGTGCAGCGCATGTACAAGTGTTGCTGGAGTTCAGGATCAGTAGTACGAAGGCGAGAACGCAGGTAATCCCAGACATAGGGCGTAGGATACTGAGTAATTTCATCGATGCCTATCCAATTGAATGCCTGCCCTTGAAAACGAGTTACGTCCTTGTCTTTGTCGAGATAGGTGAACCAGATGGTTGCACCGGAGGGAAACACCCACGTAGACTTCGACTCGCGGAACTTCGCACCGGGAAACGCCTTCGTATATAACTGGCGTGACTTGTCGATGAGTTCAGTTAGCTCGTCGAGAGTACGCCTAAGAAGAAGCCCACGATGATTAGGGTTGTGACAAAAGCGCAGAGGATCGGCCAAGAGAGCGAAAGACTTACCGCCTCCGGCTGCACCGCCATAGAGTACATCTCTTTCACCCGCGCTAAGAAATTCTTCTTGCGGTCCCTCATTCGGCTTAAATACGATTTCAGCATCATCAACCAAATCTGAAACGGCTGCAGGAAGTTCTGCGAGGTCGCCTTGATCGATGACATTAGTTTCTTTACCAACAAGTGCCTTTTCTACCTTTCCTATCTTATCTTCGAGTTTGCGGGCGTAGCGTCGTTTGTCCTCTGCCGCCTTCGTTGTCTTGGCTGCACGACGCTTTGCTCCGTTGAGTTTCTTCTGGGCAGCACGACGGGCACGTTCCTTTGTAGAGAGGTTGTACGTGGCTTTGGGTGCGTTGGGGTCTTTCTTGGGACGACCTGCCACCTATTTCTTCTCCGCGCTTCCACTAGCCTTGCGTCCGCGACAGACCTTGCCGCCGTGTGCCTTTTCTATCAAATCAAACCCGCGAATCTTATTGCCGTAAATATTTGCTGAATTATTGATGCTGACTAGTCCCATCTTCTCGTCGAACGAAAGACCGTTCATGTAGTCGAGTCTTTTTACTTCTGGCCTTGTGAGAAGAGAATAGTTCTTGTCAGCAAGGAGATATATTTCACGGTCAGTCCGCATCAATCACAACCTCTTTCTTTGGGGGGAGCAGGACAACGCCGTGTACTGCAGTTACATTGTGGTTGATTGTCTCTTGTTGCTTCACACCTACACGGTTGAGGAGGCTCTCAGCAGCCTTGAGACGCAGATCATCACCGCGTTCGGGGGCGGGGTTGTCAATTGTGTCTACGAGGCGTGTAGCGGCCTTATAGGCATTCATAGACAGGACATCTTTCGTGCGATCTACGATCTCTTCAGCGAGAGTTTTGCGTAACCAGACTGCACTGCCCTTCGAGTAGCCTGCATCGACGGCTGCGGCAGTTACATTGCCGCCGTTTTCGAAGAGAATGTCGAGGAATTGCGTCTGTTGGGGTGTAAGTTCCCGCTTTTTCGGCGTTTGTTGGGGAAGGAGGTTCATACTCAGGTTGATTCCTGTGCGATTACGGTGCATTTGGCACCGATAATGATCTTTCCGGGTGTGATATTGCGTATTTCCCTGATCATCTGCACGACACGGATCGAACAGTCGCCCTCATTGAGGTACGGACCCTGCTTATCGATAAATTGTGTGCATTCGCTAGGGCTGTGAAGCCAACAAGCAAGTATCATAGCTGTGAACATCGTATATTCTACCTAGAAAGGAAAAGGGTGAGACGCACTTATGTCCTGTACCACTTGGTTAGTACAACGTAAGTGTCGCGTAGTGGGGTGGTCCGACATAAAAATGCGGCTCACAACAACAGTATAGGCTCTTTTTACATGTGTGTCAACTTTTTTTCTTGACAAAAATGAAATTCGACTGTACTATGGACATAAGTCCGCCGGGGTAAACCCCATAGGTACCCGCTGACCTCCCCACTGACCTCCCCTACGCATCCTTTTTACGCATATCGATAACTATCCTGCCACAAAATCGAGGGCGGTATTGCTAGCATATGCGGGGGTACCCCGGTGGCCCATGCGTGCGCCCGCGCATGGGAATATTTTTGTTTGTCTGTGATGCACAGTGGCCAACGATCATAGAAGGCCAGTACCGATTAATCATATATAGTCCCGATCCGGTACTATATCATCCCGAAATTAGCCACATCGCCGATGTGCCGAGGTAACCCCCTGCATCCGGCATGGCCAGATTGGCACATAACCCCGCTATATATTGCGCCTCACATATACGCGCGTTCATCCCGTTTGCCATTTGAGTTACTATAAAAAGCTTTCATGGCGATGAAAAAGCCCAGCCTATCCCGAACAACCGGCCCGCCAGATTATCCCGCCATATCAAACCGCAAGGCTATTAACTGGCATGCGGGCAAAAAAAGACCCCGCCAGCTAGTGACGGGGCAAGTTGAGGGAGGAAGCGCCGTATTAACCCCCGACGCAGGGTAACCGGTTAATCGTCTTTCTTGATGGTAAATTGTGCCTGTCCAATAGAGCGGGCGTTGTCCGATCCGATCCAACGCTGCAGCCCCATCGCATCCATAAACTGATCAAGGGCCTGAATGTTGTTTTCAATGGCATTGATCATGATCCGGATCGTGCGGATTTCCTGATCTGTAATTGCCAGTACGTTCTTTGCCTCGCTGGTGGTCAGTTCGTTTTTGATCTGTGTATTCATAACGTTTCATCCTTCGTTGTGGGTTGTTGGAGCGGGCCAGTTGCAGCCCGCCCCCGATTATAAGCACAAGCTATGCCGACTTGGCAAGCCGGTAGATATTCACATACCCGCCCCGCCGGTTACCCGTCGATCTGATTTCGATCTCATATCCTGCTTTCTTAAGGCCGGACAGGTAGGTATAAACCGAAGCTTTCCGGATGTTGAGATGTCCGGCAATCGTCGGAACAGCCAGAAACGTGCCCTGCGAAAGATAGCCCACCAGTCGCCTGTGCGTCTCACAAAGCCCTGCCTTTCGGGCCAGTGCCACCGCATCATTATATGCCGACGACTTCACTTCGATTTCCTGCACTGGCTTGCTGGCTTGTTCGGCAAACAGGGTGCCGCGCATCTTGTTAATGAGGCGGTCCCGCTCGTCTGCGCGAATGTGCATCTCAAAATCATCAGCAAGCTTTCTAAAGCTGGCGATAAGATGAGGCGGGATATTTCGGTTGTTGTTCTGTGTCATTGTTTCGTCTTTCTGCCCGTTGGGCGTTGGTGTTACCAGTTTATGAAAATTAATAAGCCCAGTATTAGAGCGATAACAATCAAAATCCGGTAGATAAGGAAAAATGCTTGTAAATACTCTTCCATCGTTACGCGGGAAACCCTTCTAGATACCGCCATGATGGCCCGTCGACTATCTGCCGGACTTGCTCGTTGCGCTGGTATCGTTTGCGCTCGTTGCGGCCATTGTTGGTTGCATCAGGCAGATGGGTTGCCCAGTGCGTTAAAGCATTGTAACCGGCCCACATCGTCAAGCCCAGTTCCTGCTTTTCCTCTTTGAAGCGTTCCAGCATCCAGTTTAACCGCCTTTCATTAACAGCTAGGTTTTCATCTACTCGCGCTGCAGCCGTGTTCTTCTTGCAAAGCGTTTCCTTGAGGATGTCCGCAAACTGCTTTTCAGTCATAGGAGCAGACCGCCACAAGCGCATTTGTTCCTTCTGGCCCTGCCACATTTCCAGACCCATCGTCGCTTTGCCAATCATGGCTTCGGGCGATACGGCCCCCTTGTGAATGCGCTTCTGGTGGTAAGCCTTTTCCCCGCCGAACACTAACGTATTGCGGCAAAGGTCACGGTAAGCCCCGCTGAATATCTGCAAAGCCCATGACATATCTACGCTGTTAAATATGTCCATCCGGCACCTGACGGCGTCCTGTTTGCCGTCCCGTGTTGTGGTCAAATCCTGCAGATCATGGAAGTAGATGGTGCGATGAACCCGCGCCCCTTCTTCATATATCCTGTCGCACACTTCCACATTATCAAGCGGTAGATCGGATGCGGCCAGTTGTTCAGCCTGTGCCCGAAATAGCAGGTCATGCGGAATAAGTGCATATGTCTTGCCTACGGGCCGGACGTTCAGCAGCCCGCCCGTCGCCTTGTTCTGCAAAGCGTGGTAGTTAGCAACCGGCACAGGTTCCACAATGTCCCGTATCACTTCACCGGACGGCGTGAGGTCAGGCGTTGAGGTCAAAGCCTCGAGTGGCACCCGCCGAATCTGTCCGAATTGTTCGTATAAAGATACGTCGTCGATCCGCTTGTGCGTGGCCCAGATGTCCCCGCCCTTTGCCTTTGATCGGCTGGCGGCCTGTTCTTCGATTGGTATAATATCAAGTGGCATAACGTGCCCCTTTCGTTGTTGTTGTTGCTGGCATCGTCGCCAGTTCGTGAATCATGGCACAAGTTTTGCACCAGTTGAACCCCCGCGCCGAAAAAAGTTTTGGCAGAGGCTGGCAGGCTAGCCCCTTCGTCTCGCTGCCTGCCCGATCAATCCGCCAGTCCTATGCCCCGCCCCCGAATAGGCGCACACAAGAAACCTTTGATTAATCCCCGATTATTTAGCGTCAGCCAGTTTGTCATATTTAGCGTCAGCCGGTTTGTCATGTAATCCCGTGCCGGTCCCGCCAGACGCGCCAAGTGATCGCCTGCAACTGGTAGGGCATGAGGCCGACGCGCCGCGCCGCTTCTTCGTATGCCGCTTGCAAGGCGCGGTATTCACGGACCCCGATATTGGTGCGATCATCAGTCAATCCAATGCGCTCACCGTAGGCAATGTTTCGCGCGTGGCCGTCGATGGTCACGTTGAATTCCCCCATGATATCCATGAAAAAGGACGTGATTTTCTGTCCCTTTAGCATCGCTTTTGCCCCGTCGTAATCAGGACGCGCCGCTAAGATGGCCCAAGCTTTGCGCTTCATCGCGTGATAGGTTGACACTTTCACGGCGTCGATACCGTCGCCCCGTATAAATGCAGCTATTAGCGTTGCCGCATTTGTCACGTTGCGCGACCATTTGTTATTCGGTGAAAGCGCGGCGATAACAGCCACCACAATATAGACCGCGATGCCGTACTTGGCCGCGATATGATATGCCGCCTTCTGTGCGTTATCGTACCACAACAAGCCTTCTGCGTGTTGCGTTTCGTCAGCGTCACGGTAAACGCTGGTGATGTTGTGGATCATTCTTTCGTGATCGACTAGCGTTGCCTGCTTTGTCATGCGATTACCATACGGTCACGAATCAGGGTATATTTTTCTTTATCTAAGCCGTGCAGCGTTACCGGTGCGTCAGTCTCAATCCATACGCGGGCACCACAAGACAATGGTTTATCCGGTGAATACACGACGGATGATGGCCCGTCGATCTCTACCCGAT
>Ga0209232_1001355_pt1 | contig 13237 bp, 17 predicted proteins | sample ETNvirenome_2_60_FD_184066 | JGI IMG/M metagenome (GOLD analysis project Ga0209232, IMG submission 184066) | Marine viral communities from the Pacific Ocean - ETNP_2_60 (SPAdes) (version 2) | ecosystem: Environmental > Aquatic > Marine > Oceanic | place: Pacific Ocean | collected 2013-06-22
TATTTAAGTATTAGTATTTGTTTATTATATTATCCAGTTTGAGTTTAGTTTTGTTTGTAAAGTGTATATTTGTTTAGTGTATAAAAATTAGTTAGAGATGTAACACTACACTTCAATGTGTGTATTAATAGTGTTAATCATATTAAGTAATTCATTTGAAGTAAACATAGTTAGATATTGCATAGTAAAGTGATTTAGTATATTAGTTTTTATTTACATTATTATTATCCAAACTATATATTGTTTTGTCTGTAAAATATAATAATTAGTTTAGTACATGTGGAAAAAAGCGTGAATATCTGGGTAAAATCATATAAAACACGTATATATAACGCGTAAAACCCTGAAAATCAGGGGGCTGCGTAAATATAAAACGATTTTACGTAACTAGCTGACAGTCAAAAAGTTAGGTGCAGTACTATATTCCTCTATATTTAACGTAATTTTTTGTGACACTAGCCTTATAAGTAGTATAGTAACGGGCTTATGTCACACTGAGGTAAAATCTTAGTGAAATCTGTGAGTATATAAGATATAAACGAATTTTAAAAACAAATATATGCCTATTATTTTTTCATACCCACAAATCAGTACGGTTAGCAACCAGGATTTATTTGTTATCAGCAGAACTTCTTCAGGTATACCAGAGACTAAAAGCGTAGAAGCAGATGATTTAGCATCGTTTGTGACAGCTCGCGCTAACTTAAACTTTGGAGGAGACACCGGTGCTGCCGTTGTAAATCTTGATACGCAAAGCTTGGCTATTGAAGGTACTGCAAATGAAATAGAAACAGTCGCCGCGCAAGGAAATTCAAGAGGAATTCTAACAATTGGACTTCCGGACAATGTAACTATAGGAAACAACTTAACTATTGGTGGTGATCTTAATGGCGATAGAGGTATTTTTTCAGGATATGTTCAAGTTGGTGATGACTTAAGTGTTTTAGGTAGTTTAGATATTATAAAAACGTTAACAGTATCTGACAACCAAGGTGAGGGTAGTACTATAGATGGTCTGCTCTCTATGAGTAACAATAGAATTACAGACTTATCTAACCCCGTCTCTTCACAAGATGCTGCAACTAAAGTATACGTTGATACAGCTGTAACTGGTTTACTAGAATTTAAAGGTACATTTAGAGCTGATACTGGTGAAATACTTTCTGGCGGAGACGCTGGCTCTTATGTATATAACTGCCCAGGTGGTGCAGGTACAAGAGTTGCTATTAACACAGGTGATTATTACATTGTAGCAAACACTGGCGGACAATTTTATTGTTCAGGTGATCTACTACAAATTGGTGATAGTATTTTTGCTGTAGCAGATGCTGCTGCTGATAGTTCGACCATAAGTGATTGGGGAACATTAGAAGGTAACAACGTAGAAGGTTCGGGTCTTATAAATAGCGTACCGCTTTGGACAGACACACAAACGTTAGGTAGTTCAAACATTACTCAAGAAGCAACAAAAATATTAATTGATGACGATCTTGAAATAACAGGTGACGCTACGTTTCCAAATGCAGTTAATATCACCAACGCAACAAGTAGTAGCGCTGGTATTATATTTACTCACCCAGCAGGTGGAGCGTCAGGTATAGTAAATATGTATTATAATGGTACTACTGCAGGATCAAAGTTTGTAATATCAAGATCTGCAACTGGTGGACCTGAGATTGAGTTGCAGTCTAACGGCGATATTAATTTAAATAAAACTGGCAACGGTAACGTATTTATAGGAAATACTCTTGAAGTGAGTGGAGATATAGAGCCTGGTAATGACGTCATTATGGGTGGTGGTAATATATTTATGGCTAATGGTAATATAAGCTCACTTGCTGCACCATCCGCCGGAGATGACGCAGCTACAAAAGATTATGTTGATGGTTTAACTACTGCAAACGCTAACGCTATTACAGATAAGGTTGCTAAAGCAGGCGACACAATGTCTGGTGATCTTACTATATTAAAAACTACTGGTAATCCAGTGCTAACAGTAAAAACCCAAGAAACTACTGGCGCACTTAGCCAAACTGCTTTAATTAACATACGTGCTGAAGAAACGAGTACAGGCACATCGACCAATGGGCAAATTGCCGCTTATGGAACAAACAATACAACCACCATGGGCGCAGGAAATATTGCTATATTAAACCAAACTGTAACCGGAGGTCAAGTTTTAATAGTGCCTAGATCCGCGCCTGTCGGGAATCCTCCACAAGGAATTGCTTATTTTAACAGGTTTAAAGAAAACGGTCAGGTGCAATTTCCAGGGTACGGGTCTGGTACGTTAACAGGGACAGCTGCACACAATATAAGCGTTGATGCAAGTGGTAATTTAATTGAAACGCCTAATTCAAGTGGTGGAGGCGCGTGGACAACTTTAGAAGTTAATTTATCTGGAAACGTTTTAGCTAACGCTTTTAACGGAAATTTAAGTGATGCTATAAGTCTGGTCACGGTACCTGCTAATCATTTTGCTAAAATACTAGAAGTAACTGGCATTATATATGGAGCTACATCAGGCACTACAGATTACAACGCCAGCAACAGTCTTTACGTTAAACGCGCAGGCTCTATAACAGGTGGAAGTTTTAGCGCACCAGAAATAATGGGAAGTTTTATAAACTCATCTGGTGATCGCATGACTAACTCAAATGGTCAACCAGTAGCGGCTCAAACAAACAATTTAAGTACTTATGGTGGTTTAGGTTCAGATATAGTTTTAGGTCCATCAACAACAGGTCCAGTTACAATAACACAAGGAGATAGAACTATTAAATTATCTATAACATACAGACTTATAGACTTTACTCCGTAATTAAAAATTAAAAGCACATGCCTAAAATTTCATCGTACGAGAGAATAACAACTCCCGATCCGTCAGATATTCTGATAGGAACGGATGTAACTAATGGGCAGACTAAAAATTTTAGTATAGCTTCCATGTCGATAATTGTTATAAACAATTTTCTAAAAAAAACGGCGTGGCAATTTATAATTAAAGATCCAGATCCTGATCCAAGACCAAAAGGCACTATATCTTTTCAAAACTACGGAGGGCAACTAACCCCTTGGGGTAACATAACTAATTTATACATAAACACAGTTATGCCCCAAGTACAAGAAGACACGTTACCATATTTACAAAGATTTATAGGTCACGATATAATTATACAAGACAAAAGATCTTTAGGTAGCTTTGGCGTATATACGTTAAACTCTTTAACCCAAGTATCTGGAACTGTATACGATATGCAGTTAACTTTTGTAACAGGTAATTCTAATATATCTGCACTTCAATATTATTCAATTCAAATAGACGAAGTAGAGGGTTTTGATTCTCACTTCGAATTTATACAAGGTGTACCAGCTACAACTTGGGACATAACACATAATTTAGATAAGTTTCCTTCAATATCAGTTGTAGATACAGCTGACACAACTGTTATAGGTAGCTATGATTACGTAACAAAAAATAGAGTAATATTAAACTTCTCGGATGCTTTTGCTGGAAGAGCGTTTTTAAACTAAAAAATAATGGCAATACAATTTGTAAATAATGTAGATTTTAACGCGAATCAAGCGCAGTCTATAAGAATAGAAAACGTCGCAACCGATCCTTCTACAGAATTAGTTATCGGTAGAATTATATTTAACACAGCTGCAGATACACTTAAGCAGTATGTTGCTGACGCTGGAGGCGGTAGCCCTGGTTGGGTTGAGGTGGGTAGCAGTAGTGGCGTTGAAACTTTAACAGCTACTCAAGGTACGTTTATATCTTTTACAGCGGCTAGTTCAGCAACTGGCGACGTTGATTTAGGTACGTTTGATATTTCTGCAACAGGTTCACCAAGCGCAACTACATTTTTAAGAGGTGATAACACTTGGGCGGTTGCAGGTACAGTAACGTCTGTTGGTCTTACAATGCCATCTGCTTTCACTGTAACAAACTCCCCAGTAACAGGCTCTGGTACTTTAACTGTAACCGGTGCTGGTAGTACATCCCAGTATATAAGAGGTGATGGAACTTTAGCTACATTTCCAACTATACCAACTGTACCTTCTAACATTGTAGAGACAGTTACTACTACAGATGGTACGTATATAAATTTAACACCAAATACAGCTACAGATGGAGCGGTAACAGTTACAGCTGATTTAAGCGCTACAGATGGCACAGCTTCTTCAGGTGAAAGATATTTAACTAAAAGCAATACCTGGGCAACGATTGCTTCAATACCTGGTACTTATGAATTCGAAGTAAGTGCTGATACAGGAACCTCTCAAGATGTTCAAAGTGCAGATACATTAGGTATAAATGGTGGAACAAATATAAACACAGTAGTTAGTGGCGGACCAGACATTACGATAAACCTAGATGATAGTATATCTTTATCTGGTAGTTTAACAGTTGGAACAACAGGTGGTTTTACAGGTCAAGTTACAGTACCAACTGCAACAGCTGGAACAAGCGCACCTAACTTAGCTCAAGTTCAATCTTTGGTAGCTGGAGTTGGTGTATTCCAGGGTGGTTATAATGCTATAACAAACTCACCGGCTTTAACAGGTGGTAGTAATATAGCGTTAGATCAAGGTGATTACTTTGCTGTAACAGATTCAAACAACACTTCGTTTTTAGGTACTATTTTAGAAGTTGGTGATTTAATATTTGCTGCCAATGATATAACAGCAAATTCAACACCAAGTGCTTCTGATTACACAATTGTACAATCAGGACAAAGTATAGCTGGTGAAGGCGCAACAGATGGTGCTACTATAAAAGGTATTGCTGGTTTTAACTCTGCACACTTTAGCGTTACATCTAACGGTTGGGTTTCAGCTGATATAGCAACCGCTAGTGCAATTGGTATTGGTAATGTTAATGCTGCTACAGCAAATGATTTACTAGGGGTTGATGTAAGTTATTCATCTGGCACAGCTTCTGTAGGTTTAGATGTAGATGGACTTACGGAAGACCTGTCACCAGCCGCAGATGACACTATAGCTATATATGACACTTCAACTTCTACAAATAAAAAAGCAACACTAGCTAATATAGCTTCTGCTATTGATATATCAAAAGGAGTTAGAATATCTTTAGATGGGTCATTAGCCTATATAACAAGAACTGCAGCTGGTGGTTTAACTACATTTGCAGTCGCAGTTAACAACAGTAGTGTTCTTAGCGCAACAGATGCTTTAGATGTTAAAGCAGAAATTACAACAGCCGCAGGACAAACAGTATACGCGGATATCACAAGGTCAGGCACTACGCTTAATGTGATATTTGCAGGTAGTGTAGCAAATGGAACCTACTCAGCTTTACTAGTTGACGTAGGGTAAAACAAATAAAATTTAATGGCAATACAGTTTTTTAACGATGTAGATGTAGAAACCAGAGTTATAGTAGGAACTAACAACACAGTAGGTTCTTCTTTCGATGAGACAAATATAATTGGAAGTAACAATAACACATCAGATACGGGTGTAACTACTAATACAAGTGTTATTTTAGGTGATGGAAACGGAGGACGATATGGTAATATTGTAGTATCGGAAAGAACTTTAAAATTAGGTACAGACGATAATGTAGGCGCCACATCTTCCAATACAACCGGCGGGATTGAGCTTAACAGCAGTTGGAGGGCAGGTAGTTACTTTTCAAATGTTGGTGGGTTTTTAGGTTATTTTCCACCGCCTACAACAAGTAATGAATACCTTTGGTTTTATGGGTCAGATAATAATTCTTTAACAACATCTAGTTTTAGTTCAGGTAATGCTCCAGAAGCAGCAGCCATACAAATGGAGTTTAATCCAAACTTTGGTACAAACTCTGCTGGAAATCCATCAAACGCACTTTTATTATCAGCTAACGGTAATAACTCATCTGCAGGCGCGCTTTACTTTACACTTAGCCAAAACAACACCACGTCATCGAGGGGCATTGTAACTTTTGATTGCAGACATAGAAACAATAATTATGAACCGCCTGATGGTATGAAGATGCTTGAAGTTACAGGTGGTTGGAGTAGAACAAAATTTGTTGTAGAATCAGGAGGGCAAAACAATGAGGCTAGTGTAGGTATAGAAAAAGATATATTTCATCTTGGTGATACCGATACGCACTTTGGATTTGTTGCAAATGATAACTGGGCAGTAACAACTGCAGGTTCAGAAAGAATAAGAGTAACAAGTGGAGGAAGTCTTGGTGTTGGTACAAACAACCCAGTTAATAAATTAGACGTTACAGGTAACATTGGTATTGATGAGTATATAGTTCACAATGGAGATACTAACACTAAATTTGGTTTTTCTTCAGCAGGTGTTGTAACTTTTGGCGCAGATCCAGCTAATCCTACTTGGTATTTAGATTTAGTAAATAAAAAAGCAGGATTTAGAACTACAACTCCTGGTTCTGCATTCGATGTTAATGGTACTTTTAGGGCAAGAAATGAATTAAATGTAGGTGCTACATCAGAACAAAACTTTTTTGTTGAAGGAGGATCCGGACCTAGGTATGTTAAAATGGGTGCTTACACACCTACTAATAAAGATACTTGGTTAACAGGCGCAACAAATGCAAATTTAGTTAGAGGCACTGCAGGCTTTGGAACAGGTGGTAAAGTCTTAATGGCAACATATAGATACACTACTAAAATAGAAGCCGGTGGTTGGCCTACAAGTAGTGGATTTAGCAACGGGGTCAATGTGACACCTACTCCGTTAAGTACCCAACATATGATAGTTAAAGGTATTTTTGTGCACAGAGCAAGTGGTACTATAGGCTCTGGCTGGTCTACTGATAGTTACCCTGTTATTTTTACACAAAAAAGAAACAATGGTGATTATTCACTTATAGGATCTGTAGATAGAAATACAATTATTAATGGAAATTATGCTTGGTTTTATAATGCTTTTGGTTATGGTACAGGCGGTCAGAATGGTCAACAGGGTGGAGCAGCTGCACCTGTAGTGTTGTCTTTGTATGCGGCTCCAATAACAAATGAGCCAACTTGGTACATTACAGTAGAATACAGTATAATAAAATTAGATGTTTATAGACAAAACGTAGATCAAACTTTAACTTAATATAAAATGGCGTCTGATAATATACAAATAACTAAACTTGAAGTAAAAATAGATTGTGATGGCTTAACAAATATAGTTAATAAGATATATTTTACTTACACAGACGGACAGCAATATGTAGGTGCTGTTGGTTTACCAAACGCTGAAAATTTTGTTGCATTTGAAAATTTAACAGAACAAACTGTGTTAAATTGGTTAAATGTTGAAGAGGCGTTATCATCATGTTGCTATGATTCATTATCACCTATATGCGAGTTAAAAGGTTTACCATGGTAAAAATCACTAAAAATAAGTGATATATAAAGTATACCCTGCTCGGGAAAGAGCAACCAAATAAACTAATATAAAACCAAAACCAATGACACTATATTATAAGACTAGTACGTGGAGTAGTCAACCACAAATATCCGAAGACCAAATAAACTTTTGGAAGCACATCGCTGATAAAACTAATTGGCGAATAGTACAACTACCAAATGGATATTTTCAAACTGAATACAAAGATCAAGAAGAAGCTTGGCAAGATGTTACTCGTAGAGAAACTATGGACGGCGCAGAAGCCGCTATAGATGGTAGCATTGAGCATTATACTAAAAAGCTTGAATTTGTAAAAGGACCTAAGGTAGTTAAAACTTTTGAATAAAAATAAATCGGGCGAGGCATGCTGCGGTGTACTATTAACAAGTAGGAACCGTGTGGACGATTTACTGCCGGACCCGTTCAATACGCTACTCGCGAAGAGTAAAATAAATATAATTTAATTAAATCAAATATGTCTGACGCAATAGTTAAGAACTTAAGTTTTGGCGATGATGCTAGAACTCAAATATTTAAAGGAATAGAAAAATTAGCAAATGCTGTTAGCTCCACGCTTGGGGCTAGCGGCAAATGCGTAATACTTGAAGACGCTCAAGGTAAACCTATTATAACAAAAGATGGTGTTACTGTAGCTGATTCAATATATCTTCGTGATTCTGTTGAAAATATAGGCGCAACGCTTCTAAAAGAAGCCGCCCGTAAAACAGTTAAAGAAGCTGGAGATGGAACTACAACAGCTACTATATTAGCTCATGCTATTATAAGTGAAGCTTATAAGGTTGATAGTAAAGACACAAGAGCTATTAAAGATCAAGTATTAAAAGGTGTAGAAAAAGTAATTAAACATTTACAAAAACAATCAACACCTGTAAAAAATAAAATAGATGATATAGCTGTTATATCAACAAACAATGATAAGGCTTTAGGTAAAATTATCGCTGAAGCTTTTAAAACTGTTGGTGATGGTGGTTTAGTTGTAATGGAACCTTCGTCTTCCGGTGATACTAAAGTAGAAGTTGTAGAGGGTGTTGAATATAACAAAGGGCTTTTAAACCCTAATTTTATAACAAATAAAGAACTAGGTACAGCTGAGCTTGATTCTCCACTTGTTTTAATTATAGATTCTAAAATAGACTCTATAAGACAAATACAACCAGTGTTAGAGTATGTTATAAAGGAAAAACAACCTTTGCTTGTTATAGGTGAAGTCGATGACTCTGTGATGTCAGCTCTTCTTATGAACAAAGTAAAAGGTAATATAAAGATTAACGTTCTTGATCCACCAGCTTATGGGTTAAGGCGTAAAGAAATATTAGATGATTTAGCTTTGTTAACTGGCGCTACTGTTGTTAATGAAGATTTAGGTGATGATTTAAATTCGATTGAAGTAAATTACCTTGGTCGATGTGTTAAAGTTGTTACTGAAAAAGATAGATCTGTTATTAGAGTTGGAGAACCTTCAGAAGAAGTAGAAGGTTTGATAGCGCAAATAAAAGTTAAATTACTAGACAATAATAAAGAGCACGTTCGCGTAGGGTTAGAGCAAAGACTTGCTAGGCTTAGCGCTAAAGTTGCTGTTATTAAAGTTGGTGCTAATTCAGCTATTGAATTAAAAGAAAAGCAAGATAGAGTTGAAGACGCTATCTGTGCTACTAGAGCAGCTATAAAAGAAGGTATTGTTCCTGGTGGTGGCATTGCTTTATTGAACTCTTGCATAGTGTTAAATGAAAATGTACTTGGCGAGAAAATATTACAAGAAGCTATTAAAGCACCATTTAAAACGATTTTACATAACGCTGGACTAGAGGTTAAAGAGCCTACTAGAAAAGGAGTTGGTGTAAACGTGGTTACAGGAAATATGGTAAATATGTTTAAAGCAGGTATTATTGATCCTTTGTTGGTCACTAAAAGTGCTTTACGTAACGCTGCTTCGGTAGCAACAACAATATTATCTACTGATTGTGTAATTAATAATATTAGAGTTGATGAAAGCAGTAGGTAATTATTTAATTATACAGAAAGTAGAGCCAACGACAAAAGAAACTAAAGGTGGTTTATTATTGTCAGAAGCTAGTACGCAAGATATAAGATATATAAAAGCTAAGATTATAGACCCAGGCGAACAAGGTTTAAATAAAGATGATTTTATATTTTATGATCGTCATGCTGGTCACAAAATAGATTATGATGACCAACAATACACGGTTATTAAAGTCCAAGATATAGTCGTTGTTTTATGAAAAGGCTAGAAGCAAGTGATATAAAAGATATGAACTTGCTCAAACACTACCGCATTATACGAAAGTGGGCTTGCAAAAACAACGGCCTTAACGACGCCGACCTTGAATTACTTATATATTTAGACTGTATAAATTTGTTTAGTAAACAAGATTTTGAAATGGGAGCTTATTCTTATAGCTGGGATAACAGAAGATGGAATAGACTTTTAAAAAATGATTGGATAGTAATTTGGCGTGAGCGTAATAGAACTACACAAAAATATAATATATACAAAGTTTCATTTAAAGCTAAACAATTAATAAAACGCATGTATCGTATAATGTTAGGTGAAGAAGATATACCTACAAGCGAAAGGCGTAATAAAATAATGAAAGGAAAAACATATATAGATAAAGTTTTACAAACATCTATTATGAACGTTAATAAAGATAAAGAAAGATAATATGGCAGCAGGAGCAGCAGCAGGGGCGAGAGCTAGAAGAGGACGCGGCGGTGGTGGAACAAGCCTACAAGCATTAGCCGGAAGAGGAGGTTTATTAGGTAGATCAGCTCAAATGGCTTTAGATAGAAGAGGCGAAAAACAAATGCCAGGTAAAATTGCCAGTCTTGAGGCTAGAGTTTCTGCGTTAGAAGGAGGCGGTGGTTCTACACCTGAATCTGTTGATCCAGCTACACAAGCTGTAGATACAACAACAACGCCTACCGCTTCATACACTAGCGGACCTGTTGGTAATGTTGCTCAAGTAGTCGGTGGAACTGTCGGCGGTATGAACGATGCAGCACCTCCTATGGCTCAACAAGTAGCTGGAGATATGATGGGTGAACAATTTATGAGAGATTTATCTGTTGGCGCAGCAAAAATGGTATTAGGTAAAAAAATAAATCAATAAAGTTATGGATCATAAAATAAGTAAATTACTAGGCAAGCCAACGCTTGAAGGACAAGTAGGTGAATCACACGTTTGGGACGGTCCTTTAAATACATCTGGTTTTCCAAAAGGTATGGGTAACTCAAGAGGTATTACAGGTATTAAATTAAACCACGCAGGTATACCTTACAAGCCGTTAAACGCAGTTCTTTGTGCTCAAGGTAAAGAAGATTAAATATATTAGTTATGGCAGTAAACGAACAAGGACATTACGGAAAATATAGTGGTAACGCAAGATGCTGCGTAGGTCACCCACATACTAGAGTTGATAGATACAATTATAAAGCAACAGAAAGAGATGACGCTGCTCATATTGATTATCTAAAAAGAGATGTGTTGTACGATGATCACCATGGTCATGATGACGAAAAAATGGTAGCAGATGAAAAGCATATATCTAAACTAGCTGGAGATATGAAGTACGACAAAAAGCATCATGGACCTGCTGACTTTCAAGGTAACAAACATGCGGCTCAAATGAAGCACTCAGAAAGTGGAGAGCACTTAGAAATGAAACCAGATGCTCCTGCAAAAATGATGGAAGGACCAGCTAAACATTGTTTTGGCCCGGCTAAATATGCTTACGACAGTCCCAGCAAAAGATATTGCATAAAATGAAACCAAAAGGATTTGGAGATACTATTGCTGGCTTTACTAAAAAGACTGGCATTAAACATGTAGTTGATATAGTATCTGAAGGTCTAAACATAAACTGCGGCTGTAATAACCGCCAAGAATGGTTTAATAAAAAATTTCCATATAAATGATTGAAATAAAACCTGGTTATCAAACTTCAGTTACACCTGTGTACGAAAGAGATATGAAAGATGATCCAGCTATAGGTAGAACTTTACGTAACGGGGTTATAATTATGGAAGAAGATTTGTCACCAGCGCAACGAGTAGAAACGTCTTCTCATGAAAAAATACACGCTAAAGAAATGATAGATGGTGATTTTCATTGGGACGACGAAAAAATTTATTACAAGGGTAAACACTACCCAAAACATTTATTTGCTCATGGTAAGGGACCGTGGGAAGATAAAGCTTACAATGAGGAAATAAAAACAACATAAAATTAAAAATCATGGCAAGAATGAAAACTAACCAAGATGGCGGTAGCGTTACAGCTAAAGACCCTGGAGCTGCTGCTAAAGAATTAAAGAAAAACGAAGACAGCGTTGCAAAAATGGGATATAAGCAAGAGTTTGGTGGAAATAGAATGTCGCCAAGCAAAATGGGTGACGCAACAGCTAGTGAACTAATGCATGGCGCTGCTAAGTATTATGATGGTGCTGGTCAGTATATGAATGGTGCACCTAAATACGAAGGCGCTGGTAAGCATCACGGCCCAATGGATGCTGGTCACGGAGAAGAACCAGGACACTCACATGAGTTAGAAGGATTTACTGGTACAGCAACAAGAAAAAGTCCTGTAGGTAATCAAGAGCTTTTAACACAGGAGCAGAAAGATTATGATTCAAACACTACAGCTGTAATGAGAAGTTTAGCTCAACAAGATTCTATAAATTTAGCAAATAAAGGTGAAAATTTTAAAGCTAAATTATTGTACGGGCAAAATTATGATTATACTAAAAAACTACCTGGAAGCAACGCATCTGAGGGTCGTGTAACACAATACACTGCTAAGGAAAGAAAAAAGAAATATAAATCTTTAAGAAACCAAGCGTTGAATATTCAAGGTCCAAGACCAACTCAAGAGAATAGACAGTTTGAATTATAAATAATGAAAAAACTTTTAAGTCTTTTAACTGGCGGATTAATCAAGGACGTAGGTAATGTAATAGATAAACTTACAACTACAGACGAAGAAAGACTAGCTGCTAAACAAAAGATTCAAGAGTTGTTAGAAAAAGCAGATCAAGATGCACAAACTCAAATTACTGAGCGCTGGAAACTTGATATGCAATCAGATTCATTTTTATCAAAGAATATTCGCCCACTAGTATTAATATATTTAACTGTTATATTTACAGCGCTAGCATTTTTTGATGGTAATGTAGGTGGCTTCCAAGTAGACGAAGATTACATACCTATATTCCAGTCATTGCTTATTACTGTGTATGGCGCTTATTTTGTGGGCCGTACGTGGGAAAAGGCGAAAAAATCAAGTGATAATAAATAATTAAATAACTTAAATTAAATCAAATGTCAAAATCAATTACAGCTGAAGAGCTTAAACAAGTTAAAGATCAACAAACAGAATTAAGTAAAATAGTAAATCAAATAGGTCAACTAGAAGCAAACAAACATTCGTTGCTTCATAAAATTGCTGGTGTTAATGAAACTATCGAAGAAACTAAAAAGCAGTTAGAAGGAAAATACGGATCTATTAATATTAACTTAGAGACTGGCACTTACACTGAAATCGAAAAAGAAGATGACAGTGAGTTAAGCGTTGTTAAATCAGAAGACTAATGAGTACTGTTATAAGAAAAATCAGTATTGGTTCTGATTACAAGAATGACGCCATGCACTATGCGTTAGGCCAACAGGTCTACGGGGGTCATGAAATATCACATATTCTGTTTGAAAACCAAGACGCTTCTTATAACATATTCATAAAGAAAAACAATGAGATATTGCCATGGAAGAAATTTAATTCTAACATGGCTATATCCGTTGAATATGATTTAG
>Ga0209232_1001358_pt1 | contig 13210 bp, 12 predicted proteins | sample ETNvirenome_2_60_FD_184066 | JGI IMG/M metagenome (GOLD analysis project Ga0209232, IMG submission 184066) | Marine viral communities from the Pacific Ocean - ETNP_2_60 (SPAdes) (version 2) | ecosystem: Environmental > Aquatic > Marine > Oceanic | place: Pacific Ocean | collected 2013-06-22
GCACGAGCCGCATTATCATCAACCATGTTATTTGCAAGGTACTCAACAATATTAACAATCATATTTTGATTCTTTTTATCTGTTGGCATGTCTGAATTTTTCATCATTTGAATGTAGTTTTGAATTTCTTGCTTGTTATTATTGTCAAATACAACAATATCATCATCACTGTTAACCAATGCTGCTAGTGCTTGCTCGCTTTTTGCAGTACCAGCATCTGCTGCTTTATCTAGGTTATCAGGCTCATCTGGATCAACTGATGTATCAAAATAAGGTTTGATTGGAGCATCTAACTCCTCTTCATCATCTTTCTTTGCTTCCATACTTGCTTGTTTGTGTGCCATTGCACGACTTACACTAGGAAGTGTATCTGTAATACGATCATCAAATACTGAACGTGTTAGTTTTGATTTAAGATCTTCTATGTCGTTCTCTTCTACTTCAACTTGACCAGGTGCCCAGTTTTCAAAGTAGTCGCTATATCCTTTTGCAGTGCTTACTGCCTTTAGTGTATCTTTAAGTCCGTAGTATCTATCAGTTGCCGCTTCGATGACTTCTTGCGCATCTTCGCTTACATATTCGTCACGCTTAACACTGCGAACAAACTGCTTAAGATCCTGCATTTCTTGCATAATCTCAACAATGTGTAAGCCTCGATCATCACGGGTATGACCTTCGTTTGACACATGTCTTGCCATTGCTCTAGCACCAGGTAGATAGTTATTAGCAAACTTAAAGCGTTCGCCTTCACTGTTCTCAATGTAGATAGCACTAATGTTGCGACTTCTCGCACCCATCTTAGTTTCATCTACTGTACCTTTATGCTTAATAATAAGTTTTGCTGTTCCTGTTTCAAGGAAACTTTTTTGGCTTGTTCCGTGTAATTTGTTTTCCATCACTTCGTCCTGGTTACGTTGTGTTAAAAACTGATAATCCTTTTTATCAAGTCTCTCTTTTGTTACATTATGTGATTCATAGTTTAACATATTCCTTGCACTAAACTTGCTAAGTTCTTTCAAAAATCCATACCAAGCATTTGCTGTGCTACTATCGGCATCTTCTACCATACTGTTTGGAAAGTAAACTTGTAGTTTACCTTCTTCATTAAGGCTAATAGTTACTGCACCAATCGGCAAGTCTCTGTGCTTATACTGAAACTCGAAAAAACGAGCCTGTGCGGGATCTGTAGTTACAGTACCATCTTCGTTCCCCAACTTAATGCTACTAACGCGACTACGAATCTTATCAAAAAGTTCTTGTGAAATGTTATCTACGCTTCTCATGTGTGTATTTATGCTTAAACCATAATGAACGGCATTGGTTCTTGGTCATAATCATCGTTATCTCTGATATGATTTTCAAGTTCCGGATTGTAACTTTTAAGTGTTTGTGCCATACGCATTACTAACATTGTACTCATGACAAGATCATCAGTGTCGCCTACTTTTGCTGCGTAACTATTTCCACTAGCAATAAAACTTTTCAGTTCACTAATAAGCATCTTACTTTTGATCTTTACTTTTTCTGTTTCTACCAGTGTTTTAAACTTCGCACAAACAGCAAGTTTACTGCGATGCGTTGTGTTAAAACCTCGTCTAAATACTCTACTGTTTCCATGAGCCTTGGGTTCGCTTAGAAAGTATCCAGGTATGTTTTCTTCGCCTGTTTCAGAAATACTTTGCAGTGCTGCTTCACCAATGGTATTGTTTTCTACACTAAAATATACACTGTTGTTGTCACCGCATTTCTCTACAAGATACTTGTTAATTTCTACAAGTATTCGAATCTGTTTTGGTATAGGAGTTTTATTATGGCTCCATTCACCTACTTGTTCCATGCTAGGAACTTCAAATATCTGTATAGCAGCAGGGTCGCCTCCTGTGCCTAAACTAGGGTCAAGTCCTACTAGGTATGCTTTGCCATGACTTGGTTCTTTGTACCAACGTACACTACCATGTCTAAACTGTGGATCAACACCGATCATATTAGTAAGCACCATACTGTCTATAAGTGTTTCATCGTAGATGATAAACTCGCAGTCATGCTCTCGTCTAAAACGTTCTTCACCAATACGTCCTAGTTCCTCTTGTTTCCATTGCTCGTCTCTGTCTGGATGTTCCCACCAGTAACTACGAAATGTTTTGAAACCGTTAATGCCTATGTCTGTTTCGTTGCCTTCTGCGTCAAACTGTTTATTTCCCTCACGCCATATTAGTGCAAACTGGTCTTCGTCACTGTTAGGTGTGCTTGTTATAATAGCCTTACCACCTGTTGCTAGTGTAGGTGAAATACTTGTCCAGAACTCACGGGCAATGCTAGGACGCACAAATGCAAACTCATCACAGTATAGCAATGTAATACTCATACCTCGACCTGTGTTGTCCGTTGTTGCTTGTGCTACAATACGACTACCATTGTCAAAGTCTATACTGCCTTTGTTGTAACTTGTAACACCAGCACGAATATGATTAGGACATAGTTCGTATGCATAACGTATACGTTGCATAATCTCTTGCGCACCAGCATATTTGTGTGCTGCAATAAGAATTACACTATCAGGTACAAACATTGCATACCATAGCAAGTATCCTGCTGCAGTTGTACTTTTACCTGTTTGTCTAGGTAGCATGTTAATGTTAAAGCGATAGTTATGATATATATCTAATAGTTTATCTTGATATTCGTATGCTTTGTATATCATACGTCCTTTAGTAGGGTGTTGAATATTAAAGTAGTTGTTCATAAAATGTTTAACACCACTAGCAGGGTCTGCGCATTTTGCAAACTCTGTGAATTGTTCTGTAGTAAAATTATCTTTTTGGTATGCTTTTTTAATAAGCACACCGTCTAATGTTTTTGCCATTATACTTTGTAAACGTCTTTCAAATTAATATAATCTGTGCCGCCCCAATAATTTGTGTGATACAGATATGCTTCTTGTATTACTGCATCTATATTCTTGTGCCAATAACGAATAAACTTGACACTACGGGGGAATTCAGGTACAATATCTTCAGTTTGCCAGACGAACTCGTTGATGATATGTACATGATCTGGCATGTGATAATAGACTTGTATAGAGACTAGTTTGTCTCTGTAAAACTTCTTTATCATGTACATATTTATCGGAGCAAATAAATAGCATTGCAATGAGTGATACACTGTTATTAAACACTAGCGGACAACCTATTAGTAGTTTTCCAGTTAGTACTATCAATTGGCAACGTGCAGTCAAGTTGTATTTTTTAAACAAAGTTACTGTTCTAGAATGGTACGATGATTGGCGTATTAGTAGTCCTACTACAACAATGCAAGTGCCAGCAACAGTAATGATTAAACAGTTCCAAAAGATTGATCACAATGTATGTTTTAGTAGACAAAATCTAGCAATTAGAGATGAGTACAGGTGTCAGTATTGCAACACAGTTCACCACTTAAATGACCTCACAATAGATCATGTTGTTCCTCGTAGTAAAGGTGGAAAAACAGATTGGGATAATTGTGTGATTGCTTGTAAACAGTGTAACAATACCAAGGGCAGCAAACTTTGGAAACCGAGGCGGACACCCAAGACTCCTACATACTATCACATGGCGGCTCTTCGGAGCCGTTTTCCATTTCATGTAAAGCATAGTAGTTGGTTAGACTATATCCCTAATGGAGAATATAATGAAATTATATCAGTACGGGTGTAGTGTAAGCCTAGGAGAAGAAGCAACTATCTGTTATGGAGAACTTATAGCAGCACAGTTAGGATTTGAGTTTGTACAACGCAGTGAAAGTAGTGCAAGTAATCCACATATTGCACTTAAATTTTGTGAAACATATACAGAAGTGACGCCAGATGATCTAGTTATATTTGGTTGGAGTCATCCAAACAGACAAAGTTGGTACAACAACAGAACATCCCAGTGGGAGCATATGAACTATGTACAAGGAAAAAAGTCAGGAAGTGCGCTAGTTGATAGTTGCAAGGACTATCTAGTCAATCAGCACAGCGAATATATTGAAAATTTACACGCTTGGTATCCTCGTCATATTGTTGAAACAACATGTAAAGTAAACAATCTACGCTATATGCATTTAAATGTTGTACCTGGATTAGTTGAAATACTAGGTGTAGATGGAAGCAATAATAAAAGCAAGTCAAAATATATAGCGGATCACTTACACCCAAATGATGAAGGTCACCGCTATATACACGAATTAGTACAGAATAATCTTACTCTGTTTCTTCCTTAATTTCTGCTTCTTCTAAAAAGTCTTTATAACTTTTGTAAAGTTTTTCCTCTACATTAGCCATTGAATCTTCTTCAATTTCAGTTGGCTCTTGTGCCATTGCATTATCACCACCTGCTGCGGCTGGGTATGAAGACTTAGGACCGTTTAGTCCGCCACTTAGACCAATCATTTGATCTTCTACACTGCCATAATCTTCTTCTGGCTCATTAGCGTACTCTTGAATACGTTCTGCATAGTCCGTATAGCCTGCAAGTTGCATGATGTCAGCAAGTTCTTGTACAGGAACTTCTACTACTGCTTCTTCAACTGCTTCTTCTTCAGCAACCTCTTCTTCATTGACATCATTATTCAAACGCTTAGCCAATGTGCCGGCTGCTTGTGGCTTTGCAGCACTTGTGCTTTTCATACCTGATCCTGATTTCTGAATTGCCTTAGTATCTTTCTTCGCCGCTGCCATATTGTCAGGGCTAAATTCAGATAGTTCTTCTACTGATTCTTCTACTGGCTCATCTTCGATAGGATGCTCGATAATATTTCCATCTTCATCTTTTTCGTGATGTTCTTCGATCGCAACTTCTTCTTGCTGAACGTCTTGTTCAGCGAGTTCCGCTGCGATATTGTCTAGTTTAGTTCTTAGTTCAGCAATATCCATTACTTTCTCCTTTGGTTAAATAACGCCACCTAATTTTTCTGCTCTATCAATAGCTGCTTGTGATGCAGTAGGTGGTACATAATTTGGATCAGCCTGTGTGACTGCTCTTTGTCTATTTCTTGCATTCGCCTGCAATTTACTTGCTGCTCTAGTGTTTCCTGCTTTTAATGCTGCGTCAGCAGCCTTTGCAAGTCTAATAGCCTTTTTGTCTGTAAATGTTACAGTATTAGCCGCCGCAGTTCGTGTAGTTGGTGCTGGCTCTTGATCATCGCCTCTACGAGCTGATCGTGTAGTTGGTGCTGGCTGTTGATCATCGCCTCTACGAGCTAAACCTGGTGCTGATCTATCAGGCTGTCTTACGTTATCTGTGCGTGATATTGATCCATCTGCTGCAGTTCTAAAATTACTACCAGGTGCGTTTGGTCCTGCCGTTGTTCTTGCATCGCCGCGTCTTGTAAATGCTCCAGCAATACGAGAAAGCATGTTTTTTCCTGCTTCTTTTGCTCTTCCAAAATCTCTTGCTACTGCTTTATTTCCAGCATCACGTCTTATGTCCGCTGCAGTAGCGCCGCTCTTTCTGTCTCCTGCACCTTTTATAGGTGTAAATGCTTTTGCTGCAGGTGATGCTGCAGTTGCAAATTCACCAGCGTCTGTTGGAGTAGGAGTACGATCAGGTGTATCTTGATCGTATTGACCATCCGCATCTCTTCCTGCAATTGATGCTGCATCTCTTCCTGGTTCTTTTTCTTTTGCCTTTGCCAAAGCCATAGCTCTGCGTGTTTCAGGACCCATAATACCATCTGCAGTTACGCCTAGTTTCTTTTGTAGTGCTACTGTTTTATCGTAATCTTTAGTGTTTGCTGCAGTTGCTTTTACTTTTGCTCTCTGCTTTGGTCTAGCAGGTGGAGCAGTAGGTGTTGCCATCTTAGGAGCCGCTGCTTGCTGCATGCCTGGATCACCTGCTGTTGGTGTTACTTGACTTGCAGGAGCCGGTGCTGCTTTAGGTTGCATCATTGGCTTTGTTGCATTTGCTCTAGTAGGGCCGCCTACTGGACCTGTGCGTTTAACAGGTGCTGGTCTTAGTGCTGCTGGGCCGTCTTGTCTGCCTACGCCTGTGCCACCTAGTTTTGGTTTAGGTGCTGGCGCAGTAGCCGCTTTTACTGCCGCTGCAGATTTGTTTGGGTCATCAAATCCTTGCCTGCCAGGAGTTGTTATTGCTTTCACCATATCGCCAACATTTTTATATGATGTGTTTCTTGGTGCTGGGCCTGATCCTTGTTTTACAGGTCCACTTTTACTCATTACAGGTTTACCTGATTTATCAGTTAAAGGAGCTTCTGCTATCTTTTGCAAACTTTCTAGTAAGTCTCTCATTTTGCAGGGCCGCGATCTGACATCATACTTGCTGTTGCTGGTTCTTCCATTTTAGGTCCTGTGTAATCTTGCTTGTCCACAGCCTTAAAAATTGCACTATATTCCATCTTACGACTTTCAATAGCCTTAAGCATATTTTCGTTGTATTCATCACCAAAACTAGCCTTACTATTGTCTGCGTCTGCATAATCTGTTTCTAGCACTGACTCGTATTCTTCTTCTTTAATTGCTTCTTCACGCGCCATTTCTTCAGGATGATCTTGGTTAATTACTACTAAGTGACTTGCTGGTACACCAACTGTTTGTGTAATATATTCATATAGTTGATGTGCAGTAACAGGATAGGTTAATTCAGCATCCATGATAAACACTTCTGCATTTTGTAATGTTTGAAAATCCATTGGATGTTCTTGTATAGGAGTTTTCTTTGGCTTGCTAATGCTTTTTATTTCGTATTTTTGTAAAGCAGATTCCAGTGCATCCATTGTTTCGTCACTGAGATTTTCAGCCATTTTAATACGAAAATTGTAGGTTTGTTCATTTTCAACGAGATAACTCTTAAAACTTTTCATTGCTGTATTCCTTAATGTAATAGTGTATTTATTACTTTTGGTCAGTATTTCTTCCTAGAATTTCCATAAGAAGTTGGTTGCGATCTACTGCTTGCCCTTCACCATCTGCGATATCTTCACCATTTGCTTTTGCTTCTTTAGCAAGTCTAGCATCTAATGTTGCTTTTTTTAACTGCAAATCGACCATACGCAATTTTTTATTAATCTTTGCACTCTTTGCACTCAATGCTGTATCCAACATACGGCTTGCATTACTAAAGATTTCACCACTAAAACGTGCTTCTACATTCATACCAAGATCCATTAAGTCCTTAAATGTATCCTGTGCAAGTAGTGCAATATCATCCATTTCTTTGTCGCTAGTATCAAGTTCACGCACACTAGGCAATGCGGCATCAATCTTATCTACGTTACTTAATGCTGTTTGTAGTTGAGGAATGTCATCTGCTGTGACTGTTTCTACAACTGTCTTATTCTCTTCTGCTGTAATGTCGATTTCATTTGTAGGTGCGACATCAAACAGTTCTTCTAGTTTCTTGGTCATATTAATACTTAGCCCTTGCGTCTACCATTGTGGAATATATCGTCTTCAGTGACAACTCTAAAGCGTAATCCTTTGTGTTTAGCCCACTTTGCTGCTGCTTCCCACTTAGCGTGATTAATAGCAATAGCAAGTTTTTCTTTCTCACGAGTTTTTTCTGTGAGCATGGTTTGTGATTTTGGCTTAATCTCTATAAGTTCCGCATGCTTGTTGCCACGTTTATCTTGATACACAACAACAAAGTCTGGCACATACACTGTGCCTTTGCCTGTAAGTGGATTACGATATGGTATCTGTATACATTCACTTGCCCAACTTATCACACTTGGATTATTGTCACAGAATCGCATAAATGCATGTTCCCATCCACTGCGATATCTAGGCTCTTTGTTTCCCGTGTACTTACCTGGATTTAAAATAGTGTATAAGCCGTTAGCATATTTGTTGCGACTAAACATTTACGCCTCCACTTGGCGTGATGTGTTCTCAGTTGGAGTGATATTTGCTTCGTAGCCTAGTAAACTTCTGCCGCTACGACTCATATTTAAAAATGTAGGTACAGCACTTTTTAAATCTGCTGTAGTGGAAAACTCGTCTAATACATCTAAAATAAACACATTTAGTTCATTTGCTGCTTGTATAGTAGCCGCAGTCAGTGCTGCAGCGGCAGGTTCACTGTTAGTTCTTGCTAAGAAAAAACTTTTTGCTGCTTCATACTCTTGATCAGTCATTTTGATAGGAGCAGTAAAATAGTTAGTGAAATAATCTTGAACACGCTGATCAAAATTATCTGCAGGATTTACTATTGGTAGATTAGTTTCTTGTGCCATTATTGATTACTTAGCCTTATTCTTTCACTGTAGTATTGGCGTAATTCTGCGCTTAGATTAGGATCTTGTAAACGTTGCTGTGCAATGTTAACTACTGATGTACCTCTTGTATTTGCAGTAGTACTTTGTGTCTGATAAGTTTCTACACTGCTTATTTTGTTAGGTGCGCCAACTGTCCCTGTCGAGCTTGGTATAGTATTTGCGTAGCCAACATTTGCTACACTTGTATTTGATATAGTACCTGTAAACAAAGGATTTCCTATACTTTGTCCTTGACTACTTATACTGTCATTTGTTCCATAGTTAGTAAAACTGTTAATTATATTGCTTGCCACATTTTGCTGTAAATTTTCGCCTAGTTGATCTGCTTTTCCTATAAACGGCACTAGTATATTAGCCGTTGGCTTTTGTCCAGTCAACAAATTATTTGCAACCTTTCCTAGTGCAGTACTTAGTATGCCGCCAAATGACAGGTTAGATAAGTTATCAAACTGTATGCCTTGATTGCCAATAGTTCCTAGTGTAGTACCATCAAACAAGTCTTTTGCACGTTGACCGTTAGTGTTTACAAGTTGTCCATCAATGAATGCTTGTCCAAATTGATCGCCTGAACTTAAATCACTAGTTTCTACATCATAGTGCAGTTCACCAAATCCAGTAGGACCTGTATCATTTACAAAGCCAGATGCATATTTTACAGTTTCATAACTAAGTGACATAGTATGTTCCATCAAGGCTGCACTTGCATAATCATGATTATCGTGGTTAAAGCCTGTAATAATAGGATTAACTAATGTGTATTCTGCAAACTTATGATTGTGCATGCTGTATATTTTTATATTTTTAAAAAAACGTTTGTTGCCTCGCTGCAAGCCCCATTGCTGCTGGGTTCTATTTGCATATCTATCCTGTGTGGTATAACTATTGCTATCTAAATCATATGTTGGATCAGCATTGTAAAAAGTATAATACTTGTGCCACATGTTTCGTATTAGTTCTTTAACGTCATCGTGGAAGCGTATTGTTACTGGATTGTAATTAATCTTATGATGTGTTTGCACTTGTCTGTTATATTGATTATGTGTTTGTACATCTATTGCATATGATGGCAAACTTGCACTTTTTACAAGTATAGGCATCTCAAGTTTTTCAACAGTATTGAATAATCCCTGTGCTTCTGCTGTAAACTCAAATACTACATGAAAGAGATGCCCATGTCTAGGCTGCAGTTCAAAGTTATTGTCAACAAAAGTGCGCGACGCATGTTTATAGTCGCGCAGTGTGTCGCCTGTATTGAAGGGCGTAAGTAGTGGGTTTACACTAGCCATTTGGAATCACTCCTATTAGCCAGTAATAGTTTGACCTAGTGTTCTTGCTACACTTGCACCAACGCCATCACCTAGTGGTGATTGTACAGCGTTATCAAATCTAATACTCATTGCAACCGTTGCAGGCTCCTGACTTGCATAGTTAAGATCACCGTAGTTGATGTTCTGAATAAAGCAGCCGTATAGTTCCCATGTCTCAAGCACACTTGGTGCATTTGCACCGTTACCACCGTCTAGTACTTCAAAACGTGTGATAAACTTATAGTCAATGCCTGAACTAGCACTACTCTGCTCCATCATGTCAAACTGCTTCTGAACTTGCTCTCCGCATAACTTTGTTACGCCGCCGTTTACATCGTCACGTAGATTAACTGTAACTAAATCCCACTGGTGTTTTCCAACCAAGTACACTCTACTATTGTAGACAGGAATTTCAAACTCTTCGAATGTTACACTAGGGCGTGTAATATCCATAACCTGTTTGGTCATTTCTGTACGAGGACTACTAATACCAAAGTTCTCAAATGATGCACGGAAGCGGTATTTAAGTTTTGGCATTAGCAAGCCTTGGCTTGCTGCGCTCTGGTCACCGTCTAGCGGCACTGTAAACTTTGTTAATGATGAAACTGACATTCGTTTCGCTCCTATAATAATTATAAAAGTATTTATCTACTTTCAGTCATAAAAAATGAGGGGTATTTCTACCCCTCATATTTGTTGGTTTTTATTATACAGTGCTTGCTGCCGCTACGTTTCCGCTTGCAATCTCACCTGTGTTCTTAAGTCTGATTGGAATAAAGATAAATTCCGCAGCCTTAGTAGGTTCAATAGCAACGTCCACATAAAGTTCGTTACGATCGATTCTTGCCGCTGTGTTGTTTGTTTCATCACAGACTACCAAGTAATCAAATACGCCACGCTTTGCAACCAAATCGTTAAGTGTCTGTTCAACTTGCTGCTTTAGCTCGTCTCTTGTAATCTTATCGTTTGGTTCAAACACAAAGCCAGTTGCAATATCCTGCAATTGACGTCTTAGGTAACTTGTTAAACGTGCTACATTAATACGATCTAGCGCACTTGTGCTTGCTGCACGAGTCTTGTTACCATAGTTTAGAATTCCACTGCCGTTAAAGAATGCAACTGGATTAATTCTGTTTGTGTACAAGGTATCTCTTACACTTTCACGAATATTATCAGTAACAAATGCACCTGTAACTGAGTTTATGTAACCAAGACTTGCTACGTTATCTACTAGTCCACGTCTTGTACCAGCTGGTGCAAACCATGGGAAACTAATATCATCACTTCTCGCAATTGTTCTTAGTATTGCATGACTCGGTGGTACAACAACAGTGTTACCACTTAGATCATTTGTTGTTGCACTTGGATAAAACACACCTAAGTATGGATCACTAGTAACTAGTCCATCTTCGTTGTTGTCTGTAGCCGCCGCAGTGTTTGTTGCGTAATTTTCAATAGCAGTGCTTGTTGCTGCTAATCTCATTGGAGTATCGCCTACTACAAACGCTGTTTGACGTCTGTCGTTGTTTAGACTTACCATGTTGCTCATTAGCTCAGGATATCCAGGTGCTGCAATTACATTGAATATTCTTGCATCTTCACGAAGTTCTGTGCTTGAATCAAGTGCTGATTTCATTTGTGTTGCAACAATATCACGCTGTGCTTTACGTCCGAATGTACTTCCGCTTGATGTTACCCATGCATCCTTTTCTGTAGGAAGTGATGGATATAAACTTGTGTCACTAAAGTTAGTGCGTGACAAGTAGTCGCTTCTGAATTGTCTTACACCATATGTGCTACGGCGTGTATTAAACAGTAGCATACCACGTGGATAAATTGTTGGATCTGGACGATCAATATCTAAGTAATCACTTGTTAATAGTGTCTTAGTTGTAGGGATAGTACCAGTAACAACATCTGTTGTGCCATCGCCCATAAAACGTGCATCACCGAAAATAATACCATTCTCAGTTGTATTATCTGTCTTATCAATTGCTACCCATTTTTGTTCACCATCAACAGTTTCACGTCTGTATAGTGATGGATAGTTTTCCAAATCACTTGTATCAATCCACAGGTCACCGTTAACTAGTGCAGTATCATCACTTTGTAGTGTCGGAGCTGTTGTGCTAAAAATAACACCATCTGGACTTGTATTTGCTAGTGCAAAGCCACGAGTATCAGTTACGTTTTGATAACCCTGCCATGTTGTGCCATTATGTACCATGATGTCTGCTTCAAATGCAGCACTGTACCAGTATGTTAGGTCAGATGGGTTAGCACTTGGTGCGCTTGTGCTTGCAGTATATGTGTCTGCAATCCAGTTACTAAGGATTAAATCACTGCTATTACCTGCTCTAACCTGCTTTGTTGTAATGCTTGTTGAAATTCCTGCAGTTGCTAGTGGAGTACCAGTTGTGTCTTTCAGTACAATTACACCGCCTAGTGCATGCTTAATCTGTATAGCACCTGTGCTTAGTATACTAGCACTAACGTTTGCTACATTTGCACCGTTAATATCTGTTGCTAGTGTTGTAAGTGTTGCACCACTAAGTGTTACTTCTACTGCAGAGCTAAGTGTTGTGCTATTTGCTGCACTTGCTTGAATGGTAAATTTATTACCTCCAGTAAGTGATGCAGTTGTTGCAGTGCCTGTGACTTCTAATGGACCTGTCTCATAACGCTTGAAAAGTTTATAAGTTACTGTATCATCTTCACTTACATCATACTGTACATAAAAACTGCCTGCAGCAATATTTGAACCACCGCCAGTTGCATCTAAATTCTTAAGTGCAGTTTGGTCGTTTGTATATGCAGGTGCTGTTGCTGCAGTAAATGCTGCAGTAGCACTATCATATGTGCTGACGTCTGCTAGGAATCCACTGTTACTTGAAGTTGTTTTAACCCATACACTTCCTGCTGGACGCGGAACAGTGTCTGTTGACTTCCACGCTGGAACAGTATAATGTGGATCCTGTGCAATAAGTGGTCTTGCATATGTGCCTGCAGTAATACCTGCATCTGTAAGGATCGAACCACTTCCGTTAGAAATAACAATTTTTCCGTCTGCATTACTGTCTACACCTACTGCCGTAGCGTTGGCATAAATTTCAATTTTGTTATCATGTACATCTGCTGTAACGCCTGTTATGCTTGCAGTGTTAATGCTATTTTTAAGTTCAGTCACTGTACTACCTGACATTGTAACAGTTGTGCCGTTAATTACAATGGTGTTACCATTTGTAAATCTTGGACTTGCAACTGTGCCTGAAATTGTTGGGTGTGAAATCATCCATGCTGCACTACCTACAAGCACCCATGCATTACTACGATTTTTGTAGTAAACAGGATTACTAGTGTTTGTAGCAACTAGTGCATAATCGCCAATTGCGCCAATTGATGTTTTTGGAACACCTCCGTCTAAATCGGTTGCGCTCGTAATCACAGTTGGAACTTTGTTAGTAAACACACCTGTGCTTTGATTCCACTCAAATATACCCCAGCGTGTGTCTGTGCTCATATCCCACCAAACTGTTCCGTTTGTAGGATTACCTAGTGGTCGACTTGTGCTACTTGCTAGTGCTGCAAGATCAACGTCTGCACGAATAACATATGCTCTGTTGCTAACACCAAGTAAACTGTATGCTGCT
>Ga0209232_1001359_pt1 | contig 13208 bp, 15 predicted proteins | sample ETNvirenome_2_60_FD_184066 | JGI IMG/M metagenome (GOLD analysis project Ga0209232, IMG submission 184066) | Marine viral communities from the Pacific Ocean - ETNP_2_60 (SPAdes) (version 2) | ecosystem: Environmental > Aquatic > Marine > Oceanic | place: Pacific Ocean | collected 2013-06-22
AAAAAATTTTTAATATTTTTTAAAAATTATATCTACTAATAAATTATTCTAAATCTAATATTTGTTTTAATAATATTGTAATTGTTCCATAGGTTAAATTAATTATTTTTATATTATCTTCATCTTCCGCTGCTTTTATGATCGTATATAATTCCAATATAATACTTTTTAATTCTTTTATTTCCTTGTCTTTATCTTTTATATCCTTCATCATAATTAGATTATCCATATATACTTTAATATATTATTTATTTTTAATATAGTTAATTAATTTTTTTACACCTAGTTATTAGTTTGTTATTTATGAAAAAATATTAAAAATTTTTTAAAATTGATTTTTGAAATATATTGAATTAAACAATAAATATGGCTCGTGATACACCAACAACAGAAATTAATATTACCTTTGATAAAAATTTAATTGAGAATTATTATATTCCAGAATATCCTAGATTTGAAATTTGTTATTATATTGAAAACGAAGAAGGAAATTTAGAATTATCTGATTATGATTCTTGGATTATTGAGGATAGAAATATTATGATAGAGGAGATTGAAGATGGATATGTAGAAAATCTAATTATTCATGAATTAGATGAAGAATTCCCAATTGTTAAAGTAGTTTTATTATATGTTGATAATAAAATGTATGACGGTGAAGAAGTTCAAGTTCTTTATGATATATATAATTAATTAAATTAATTCATACTTTATTAAATTTAATTTTTTAAGTTTAAATTAAGAAATTTTTTTCTATTATAAATATATATGATTATTACACCAGATATTCAAAATTTAATATTACCACAATATCCTTATCATCTAATTTATCCAGATGGAAAAGTATATAGTTTGAAAAGAAAAAAATTTTGTAAAGCTAGATTAGATAAATATGGTTATAGAAGATTTACTATTAAAAATATTTTTACTGAAAAAAAAGATACATGTTTAATTCACCATTTAGTTGGAAAAAAATATTTAAATTATGATTCATCAACAGGATTAATAATCGATCACATTGATAATAATAAAGAAAACAATGACATAAGTAATTTACAAATTATGAGTGCTATTAAAAATACTTTAAAATCACTTTATTATAAAATAAATATATCAGGTTTACCAAGTTGTATAAAATATACAAAAAAAAATGGATATACTTTTAAATTAAAAAATTATGAAACAAAATCTTTTATTTCGTTAGATTCTTGTTTACAACATAGAGAATATATATTTAAACAAATATTTGAAGATTATAAACTTTAAACTTTAAACTTTTTTAAAAAAAGTTTTATCAAAAAATAAATTTTAATAAAGTAAAAATTTTTTATGAAAATTCTATGACATATTTGTCATTGACTAAATTATCTTGAATATTTTCTTCTGTATTTATTTTTTTTAAAGTTTTAATATAATCTTGTATATGATAAGCGTTTTTCATATGATTATGTTTAATTATATATATTCCTAAATCTTCTTTTTTAATTTGATTGTTAGGATTCCAATTTATAAAAAAGTCATGAATATCATAAATATGTTTTATTAAATGTGCGTTTTTATTAAAGTCTTCATAATCACTAAATTTTAAATCATATTTATATTTTTTTCTCCAATATCTTATTTTATTTTTTTCATTATCTTTTTTTTTCCTTTGAGTCAACATATCTTCTTTATTAATATATTTGCCACCAGTATATTTATTATATAAAAGTGATGGCATAATTCCTATATTATATACAAGAAATTTTTTTCTAAATAATTTTAATTATATAAAAATTAATTTGTTTTTATTTGGTTTAAAATAATTTATGAAATCCATAATTGGCTAATGCTACTGTTGAACCTATACCAGCACCGATTGCCCCACCAGCGACCGTTCCAGCTGGTCCTCCAAAAAGAGTGCCTAATCCTGCACCAAAAGTAGCACCTGTTAAAGCACCACTTCCTACACTTGCTCCTAAATCACTAGCACCAGATTTTTTGAATGCTGAATCTAATCCTTTATATTCTTCTGAACCTAAATAAGAACTTGCCCCAATAGTTCCTCCAAGCACTCCACCAGCAACAGAAGCTAAACCAAAAGTTTCAAGGTCAAATGGGGTTGCAGCTTCTGCACCTAGAAGTCCTGTGCTTCCAATAGCAGCTGTTAGACCATAACCTAGTCCACCAGTAGTAAGTCCACTAGTTAATCCGGCACCAGAAGAAATTTCAAAATCATCTGCCCCAGCTTTTTTTAATCCTTCTGCTGTTAGTTTCCCTACTTCTGCCCCAGCAGCACCGGATAAAATAGCTGGTGCTAAAACTAAACCTCCACTTGAACCAATTGCCCCTAAGGTTGATGTAGCACCACTTCCTAGAATCATAGAAGCAGTTTCTCCTATACCTCCACTAATACCTCCACTTAAACTACTTTTTAAATCTTGATTTGTATTTTTTGGCAAAACTGTATTTAATGCATGATCCGTTAATCCACCACTAATTAATCCAATTGATAATGCGATAGGACTTAATCCTTGTTTAAAAGCTCCTGTTAAAGTGTTTTCACCACCAGTTTCGTTTGGAATAGATAATTTTTCATCAACACTTTTAATATCATCCATAACATCTTGATGTAAATCATCTATTTTTTGACCTCGTTTTACAGTATCGGCATTTTGTAAATCACTAATATCACTATCATCTAATTCTTGAAAATTATGAACTTCATCATCGTTTGCTTTATTAGAATCTAAGTGTTGCTGTTCTTCATCAGTAATTTTTCCTCCAATTTTTCTCCATATATTATGTAATTTACCATTTGCTTTTATATTTGAATTTAATTTACCATTAGTTAAACCCTCAGGAAATACTTCTTTTGCGTAATCAGTTAAAGAAGGGTCAGCAATTTCACTAGTCATTTGTTCTTGTAAATCTTTTCTAGCAATTCTGAAATCATCAATAGAATCACTTAATTCTGCTAATTCGTTCTCGTCTATTGTTTCACCTCTTTGTTTTTTAAGATTTAATTTATTCATCTTTTTAGTTGTATCTTTTAATTGTTTATTAATACTTTCCAATTGTTTTTGTAATATATCATCTTGACTTGGAACTGCTGCTTTTGCTTGTTCTTCTGCGAATCTTTTTTTATTTAATTCTTTTTGTTGTCGCATTTTTTCAATTCCTCTGGCATCAATATCTCGTTCTTCTTGTTGTTGATTTAAAAAATCTTGTAAATTTGCTTTAAATTTTTCTTTTACATTTAATTTTTGTTTAATATCACTTTTACTTTTTTCATCAGAACTTAAACCTAAATCTGCTTTAAACTGATTAATTAAATCTTGATTAGCAGTTGTTTCTTGTATCATAGCATCTACTTTTGGTTCACTAGATGGACCAATATCCTCACTATAACTAAATCTAGATGTTGATTGTTCTGGTGCTTTAAATTTTTGTCTTGATTTTATTTTTTCTGCTTCTACATCTGATTGTGGAGGAAATAAACCACCACCAGAAGACCTTTCCAATTGAACTGATGGTTTTGCTTGTATACTAGTTTGATTTTGATATAATTGAGGATTATCTAAACTATGACCGATTTGATCTTGTGGATTATTATTAGCTTTTGTTTTTGCTTCTGTATTAAATTTATCTGGATGTCTATCTACAAATTTTACTTTTTCTTTTACACTTAATGCTTTTAATACATTTTCAGTTTCAGCATATTTAGTGGCAGATTTATTTATAGTTCTTTTTAATAAATTATCTAATAAATTAGGGTCATCTTCAAATGCTCTATTTCTATTTTCTGTAAAGTTTTCTAATTTATGAGTTCCAATAGGTTTATTAGTATTTTTCTTTAATGGATTAACAGAATTTACTTTAAAATTATTTTGATTATATTTAAATCCTAATCCTAAACTGGCAATATCGTCAGTAGTTCTCCAAATATTATGTTCTGCCGTAGTTTCACCAGCCATAGTAATATTTCTACCTAGAAAAGGATTAAAATTTGTTGTATTAATTCCCTCTGCGTCACCAATTAAAATTCCTAGTGCTGAACCTCTACTATGTCCGATAATCTCATTAGGATTTTGACCGTAAGCAGTTTTTACATCCCTTACTAGTTGCCTTGCTTGTCCGACTCTGTTTTCTTCCCCAGCGATATTTGATTGTTCTAAACCAACAGCAAATTTAGCATTAGACGCCCAATCACCAGCGTTATTCATCTTACTTCCTCTAAAAGCTACTTTAACATCAGTAGGGTCATTCATGTTTTCTACGACTAATCCTTCTGTTGTAGAATCTACTTTATCTGAAATTCGATAATCAGAACCGTTTTCTTCTAGGAAATCATTGACTCGTTGTTTATCTTGATCTTTTTCAAATTCACCGGACGCTTTAACTAAAAGTGCTTTTTGTCTAATTTCTTCTGGTATAGTTTCCCTATTTGGTTTTATCTTACTAGTAATAGCAACATTTAGTGCTTCTCTGATTTTTTCACTTCTAGACATTTTTTTAATTGCTTCTGTTCCTTTTGAAATATCATCTTCTAAATCTTTTTTTTGTTTTTTGGAAAGTCCTGAATATTCAGTTCTTAATAAATTTAATAAAAATCTAATATTTCTAATTTTTGGTAATAATTTAACTCTTTGATTTACTCTTAATCCTTGTTGAATTTTTAATAATTTATCGTTTTCTAAATTAATAAAATCTTCCAATTCTTCTTGTTCTTTATTACTACTCATATTAATATAATATATATTATAAAAAAAAATTATAAAAGTATTATGAATTACATATTTTTATCATCTTCATCAAAAGTAATTTGTAAAGTAACTTGAAAAGGAACCACTGCTGTTGTATAATTATTAGCAGCTATTAAATTAAAAGTGCCAGCATGATTATAACACATACGCTCCAATTCTATTACATCTGGTAAACCTCCACATGTAAAATTTAAGGCATCACTAGTATCTACTGACACTGCCCTTGTAGTATCAGCAGGAATTATAGCAGAACCTAATATTGTATTAGAGGCATTATTTTCGTTACTATGTCCTAATTGTAGAATATTTGATCGAATAGCAATTATATTTACTCCATTAGCAACAACACGATTAGCAGTGGCATTTTGTAAAGCAATATGTATACTAATTACTTTTACCGAACACTTTCCTTTTGACCTTAAATAATTCGGTAATCTAATACTAACTTTATTTTTATCAGCGTTTAATGTTGTAGATTCGTTCCCTATTACTGTATTTGTTAATCGTAAAATATAAGTATCCTTACACATATTTATATATATATATATAATAAAAAAAAAATTATCAAAAAGTATTTATTATATAATTGTATAAGTTAAAGTTGTTTCTTTCCAATCTTCAATATCTATGTCAAAATAATCAGCTTCATACCAACTCCATAAACCTCGTTCTTGTTTATACATATATTTCATAGAAATATATATAAAATCATTAAAGTTTTTTTGATTTATTCCTTTTTCAATACTTTTATTTTTTATTTTTTTTAATGCTACTGGATTATTAATTATAGAATAAATAAAAAGACTAAACATCTTATCTTGTGGATAATCTTTAAATTCTTCATAATCTACTTCTAACATGTGTGATTTGAAATGTTTTAATTCTTTGTTTAAAATATTATTTAAATCTTTTTGAATTAAAGTTTCCATATTTATTTTACTTTATTATTTTTTAAATCTTTATTATCTTCAATTTTAATTTCATCAATATCACCATCATCATCTTCATCTTCAAATACTACTTTATTAAAGTTTATATAATATCTATCACGAGTAGGCATATAATTTTTAATATATAGAAATCCATATTTTTTTTCAAATGCTTTTTTTAATAATTCATCTTGTAATTCTTTATCTAAATCAGACATTAGATCGTTTTTAATTGCTTCTAATTCGTTCTTAACACTAGTTTTAAAGATTATTATATCGGACATATTATTTCTTAAATATGTATCAGCTGCATTAAATTTTTGACTCGTAATCAAAACTGATAAACCTGCTTTATGTTCTTCTTCTGGATTATGAGTTAAATGTCTACGATTCAATACTAATTTTTGAACTTCCTTATTATTTTTGATTTGCCTAATAGAATCATCTAGCACTATAAGATTATTAAGATTTTCACCATCTTTTTCTTCATCAATAAATTTTAATAAATCTTCATCGTTATATTTTAAAAATACTCTACTTTCATCTAATCTTAATTTATCCATAGGTAAAGTATCTTTACTTGGACTAAATAATATAATCTTATCAAAGTATCTATAATAAGCACGATTTATATCAGGTTTTTTTTTAGTTGGATGACTTAATAATAAACTAGTCCAAAAACTAGTTTTACCACCACCAGCAGGTGCTACTATAAGCATAGCAAAAGATTTAGCTGGTAATGGTTCAGCAGGAATATAGGGTAAATCACTAGTATCATCAATACTTTGTTTTGTAATAGAAATATTATTTAATTTTTTATTCTCTAATATTTTCATCTACAATATAATAATATAAAATATTTTAATATTATTAATAAAAAATATAAAAGTAAATACTTTAAGAAAATAATTAATTTAAGTTTTATTTATTTTAATTAAATTTCAATTTTTTTTTCTAATTAGATATTATAGTAATGCAATCTGCTATTTCTAACGATAATCTTCCAAAATCTATGCGATATGGTCTTATGAGTGCTAATGCCGTTCAGGCTGAAGCAATGTTAGCTCGTTATTCAAGCGTCAATGGCACAAGCTATACTTCTTCGGGAAGTAACGAAATTCGTATTAAAGTAAAAGCAAATGGTTTCCTTGAATCTTCCAAACATTATTTATCTTTCACCGTTACTGGTGCTACTGCCAACTGTAATGTCGATACTCATGCTGGTTCTTTCTTTGATAGAGTTACAATTGAAGCCAATGGAAATGTCGTGGAACAGATTTCCAGCTATGGTTTATATAATTCTATTAGACAAACTTACAATTGTCCTTTACATAAAATTTTCAAAAATGCTGCTGAATCCGGTGCCGGTCAATTAGAATTCAAAAATCAAGCTGCTGATGCAGGTGCTGATGACGGTAAAATTATTAAAGTAAGACCTGGTTCCCTAGGTGAAGCTATAACTGCTACTCACTCCAAAGTATTCTGTATCCAATTAGAATCTGGATTACTTTTAAATCACCATGCCAAGGCACTTCCAAATGGTTTAGTAGAACTCGACATTGTCCTCAGACTAGCAGGAAATAATCAGGCACTAATAGCTGCGACCGGTCAAGCACCAACATACACTATTAGCGACCCAGCACTATTTTGTCCTGTATACCAAATTATGAATGGAGATGTCAATGCTAGCTATAATCAAGTAGTAGCATCCGAAGGAATTATGTGGTCTGGTGATAGTTGTAAAACATACATCAACTCTATGACTAATGGTGCCGGAACAAAAAATTTACAGATTAATGATCGTTCTTTATCGTGTAAAGCACTTGTTACTGCTTTCCGTGATGAAGGCGTTGATTCAGCAATTAATAAATATGCTAATGGTGCTTATGGTTTCCAAGATGGCACTGGAACCATGACATCCTACAAATATATTATTGGATCTAAAAATTATCCTCAGTCTGATGTAAATATTTCTACTGCTACTAATGGATTAAATGTCGGTCGTGTATCGGAAGAAACACTCAAAGCACTAGCAAAACACGGTGAAAAATATTGTGAAGGAACTGTTGATAGACACCAGTTAGTTGGTGATATTCTTGATTTATTCGCTTCTGCCACTGATGCTGCTTCCACTGATGTGCCAAAAGGATTAGTAAGTGTTGACCTTAAAAAATTCTCGGATGATGGTTTAAGAATGGTTGGATTAAACACCGCTGCTAATTCTAGTCCTAACACATTAGAAGTTACACATACTGCTATGGCAGGTGCTTTATCTGCTACTACTTTTGCTATTGTAGAAGCTTTCTTCCAGATGGCTCCTAACGGTAGTTTAACCAGTGCGATGTAGACTAATTAATAAAAAATATCTAATTAAATAATATATGAGTAAAAAATTTTTAGATAAAGATATTTATTTAAAAGCTACAAAATTAGCTGATGAAAAATATAAAAAAAATTCAGCATATAAATCCATGTATATGGCAGAGGAATATGAAAGACTTGGAGGAAGAATTAATCAAAAACTTAAAAGTAAATCTAAATTAAAAACTTGGATTTCAGAAAAGTGGGTAAATTTAACACCAATAGCTTTGGGTTTAGAAACCAGCATCAAAAATTTAACGGTATGTGGTAAAAAACACCCAAAACAAAAGTCTAATCCTACTATATGTCGACCTACAAAAAAAGTAAATAAAGATACAACTTCATTAGCTCAATCGTTTTCAAAAAGTCAAATTAAAAAAGCATTTCAAATTAAAAAAAAAGGAAAAAGAATAAATTGGAATCAATTATAATTAAATTTTTTAATTTAATTTTTTTTTTATTTATTTAAACTATTAATTATTGTATTTTCCGTTAATTAAACAATAAAAACTATATAATTAAACCGTTAAATTCTCTTATAAATAGTCTAAAACGGTCTTATTAAGGTTATAATTCGAATTATAACTGTTAATTACTTATAAATAGTCTAATAAACGCTTATTAATCGTTTTAATTATGTTATTTTTATTGTTTTATTAATATTTTTATAGTTATTATACAATTTAATTATATTTTTATTTTATTTTTAATATATATATGAAAAAAAAATTATTAGAAATATTTTGTGGAACTAAAAGTATTTCAAAAGTATTTGAAAAAAATGGATGGGAAACTTATACAGTAGATATAGAATCAAAATATAATCCTACTGAATGTATTAATATATTAGACTTTGATTATAAAAAATTTGATAAACAATATTTTAATCATATACATTTTAGTCCTGATTGTAGATATATGAGTCAAAATCAACAGACTTGGTATAATAGATATAAGGGATATGGTGAAAATAGATATTTGTTTACAAAAGAAATTCATAATCAAAAATTAGATGATAGTGATAAACTTTTACATAAAGTAAACGAAATTATTAATTATTTTGAAAATAATACTTTTACAATTGAGAATCCTTATCATAATAAATTTAATAGTATTATAAATAGAAATATATTAAATTATCCTTATGAAATTGTAGATTATTGTATGTATAATCATCCTGTTAAGAAACCGACAGTTTTTATTAATAACTTTAATTTAAAATTAAAACGATGTGATAAATCACATACTCATATAGAATGGAAAAAATTTTCAAGCAAAAGTAAATTAGATAGTAGATATAAAATTCCAGAAGAATTATGTATTGAAATATTTAATCAAGTAAATTCAATTTAATCTTCTTTTACTTTATCTTTTTTATCATCATCATCATGACCGGCATGTAAATTGTATGACTTTAATAAAACTTCTAAACTTGTTCCACGATCATTTGATAATTGTTCTAGTTTATCAAAATCTTTTTTATTTAAAGTATCTTTAATTACAATCTTAAATAATTTATTTTGACCTAATTTATCTATTGTCAAATTTAAAATTTTATCGTTAAATGTGCTAGTGCTTATAATCTTATCACCATTTTTTTTTGAAAATAAATAATCGTTTGGTTTTAGATTCAATTTTTTTAATTCTTCAATAAATTTAGTATCTTTAATTTTGAATTGTTTTGAACCATATTTTTCAGTAGTTTTATAATCGTTTATATTTAATAAAACTTCTTTTGGTTTTATCATAATATAATTCTCACTTTTATCTTCTGGTAAACTTTTAACAAATTTTAAATTAATAGAACCATTTCTTAATCCATGATTTATAATTAAATAATTTAATATATATCTGATTCCATTAAGATTATTTAATTGAGTTTTAATATAATCAAATTTAGGTAATTTATCATCTAAATTATCAAGATTATCTTTTCTAATTTTTACAATTTCATCTTTTAGTGAGTTTCTTAATTTGATTAATTTATCAGTTTCCTCATCATCAAATCTTCTTACCAATATAATCATATTTAAATATAATTGTAAAGTATTTGGATTAGAATATAATTCTTTTAATTTTTTAATAATTGTATTTTGATTAGATAATAAATTAAATGGTAGTGATTCACCAACATTTTTATAAGTCTTAATAGTTCCTTCTGAAACTTTTTTTTCTTTTTTAATATGTTCTAAATAATTATTAATTAATTCTGTATTTGTTTTTTTTTTAGGCATTGTTATTTATACAATATAATTATATTTTATTTTTAAAAAAAAATATTATATTATAATATAAATGGAAATTTTACATGTTCCTGATTCTGATGAAGAAGAAATAAAAGTTGATGATTATGTTGATGATACTTATATTTTACCGGAACACAAGAAAGCACTTATACAAAATATAAAACAAATTTATAATAATATGCATCCTTGGGCGGATGATGTTTTGATGAGATGTATGATTAAGCATCACTATAAAGAAGTAATTAGTAAGATGGATAAAGAAGCATATTTATCAGAAATACAAAGTGATAATATTGAAGATTATATTTAAAAAAAAAATTTACATAAAACCGAAATTTTGATTAAATTTCTACTTTTATTTTTATATTATCTTTTTTTTCAAGATCTTTTATATTTTTTTTTAAATCTTTATGTTTACCCCATAATAAATGTCTACTATAATATATACCTGAATGTTTTATATTCCAACCTTTATCGTTCTCATGTCTTTTTATCCAAGCATTTTTTTCTTTTTCTGTTCTACCATCTACAAAAGTTTTTCCTACATCACTCCCAAAATCGTGTCTATGATTTCTATCAGGCATAATAATAACTAACCGTTTTCCTTTTTTATTACTTTTTTTTAAAATATAAGTTTCCATATATATATATATAATAAAATTTTATTTTACTGGTGTAGCAACGACTTCACTTATTTGATCCATTTCACTAGTTTTAGGAACATCTCTATGAATCTTAATACAATCACTTATTTCTATATCAGTGCATCTAGACCTTTGACATATTGTCATAGCTGATAATAATAAATTTCCAATTATTAATATTGTATTGATTTCCATACTTTATTATAATATTTTTTTTTAACCACAATGGTAAGTGCATCCAATAAGTTTTCTTTCATCAGAATCTATAAAATTATAATCCATAGTAGATTTTGCTATTGTATAATTATGTAATAAATCATCATCTTGTTTCATAGATATTCCAGGTATACTACTAGAACAAAGATAATCACCGTTCTCAATATTTCCGTTTTCGTTACAAACTAAAATTCCACCTTCGCCAACAGAATTAATAAACAATCTATTATCTGTTCTCTCACCCAAATCACTAATAAAACAACCTAAACCAAATTCTCTATTATTTCCGTCTTCTTTTGCTGATATTACACCATATACTTTTTTAGATTTAGCAGTTGTAGTTAATCTTACTATTGGTTGTGCCTCGTTTACAGTCGGTTCATTAGTAGTAATAAATTCTACATTCTTATAAGTCATCGGTGTTTCTTCATAATAATCTTCTATCCATTCATTACTAACTGGGTCTCGATGAGCTGGTGTTTTATTAATTCCAATTTCAGTAGTTTCTATTATTTCATAATCAATAGAATTATATTGTCCGGTTGCTTCTACTACATACCCTATATAATTTTCTACATTATTATATAATTCTTCATCTTTTGGTATACATCTATGTTGCCCTGTAAAGTTCATCAATCCTGTGCTTGTTTTTACAGTTGCTATATATCCAATTATATTTGGAAAACTTGTAGCATTAGTAGAATATTTAAAATGTAAATCGCCAGTTCCTATATCTATTTTCCAAGCGTGAGTTCCTGATGTAGCAGCATAATCTGTTCCCCATATAAATCTCACTCCTTCGCCTAAATCTGCTCTCATATTAGTAAAATAATGTCCTCGTGGAGCACTTGTAGTCCCACCAGTAGATAAAAAATTATTTTGTATTGCTGTGAAACCAGCGTTAGTATCACTTCCAATAATCCAGTTTAAGGCACTATTCCAATATATAAATCCTCTTAATGCCGTGCTGTCTGTTCCAGAATTAGCATACATCGCTAAAACTGGATCTTTTGTTGATATTCTACTTTCTATACCTATACGACAAGCATTAAAATCACTTGAAGAACCACGATTACAAACAAATAAAGCGTCCTTAGGTGCTACTTGTGCTGAACTTCCAAAATCAATTGCCTTCTCACCCATAAGTATCCTTTTACTACCTGAATTTTGAATAAGAATTCTACTATCACCATTACACTTTATTACAAGATTAGTAGCATTACTATCTAGATGATTATTTAAGGAAATTACTTTGGCAAAGGTAGTATCACTAAATAACGAACTACTATCAGTAGAATTACCTAAATAAATATATCCTGTGCTTAAATCCCTACCTACTATTGCTCTATCGTCTAACGATGTAATAACACCATCGGTGGAATTTAATTTTATTTTTGCCGTTGTTCCTCCACCAGAATAAGAACCATTTACTATTACATTTTCAGTCCAAAAATTTGTATCTTGACCTTTAATTGTAAATTGTGTAATAGTAGATGAAAACGCTGTTGTGCTTCTATTTACTATTGAATAAGCACTATCTGTTCCGGTAGTCATAGTAAATACAGATTTACGAGGTGGTTTTGTAGAAGCACTGTCTTCTGGATTCGGAATTCCCCCATTGCTGATGCTGATGTTATCGCCGGCGAATCCGAAAATTGCGGTTTCGGTTTCCGAAGCCCCAGCGATACAACAAAATCTATTTAGACTACTTGCGTAAGATTGACCTACACTAATTAAATGCATATCAAAAGCAGAAGATAAACAACTTGTCGTATTAACATCGTTTAAGGCATTTGTATCAACAGTGCTTCCTAATCTTACTCTACTTGCTGAATTACTCATAGTTAAAACATATTGATTAATATTAACTCTTTCCGTTCCTTGTGATTTTAAATATAATATATTACCATTTACATTTGTATTTGTTGTTGAATTACCAAAATTTCTAACGGCAGTTGAAGTAGATACATCTGTTCCAAAATTACTTCCCCCAGGTTGTATAGTATCACCCAAATTACCAAATGTTATTTTCCTTAAACTTGCGTCACTTCCGCCTTCTGCTATAAC
>Ga0209232_1001361_pt1 | contig 13202 bp, 19 predicted proteins | sample ETNvirenome_2_60_FD_184066 | JGI IMG/M metagenome (GOLD analysis project Ga0209232, IMG submission 184066) | Marine viral communities from the Pacific Ocean - ETNP_2_60 (SPAdes) (version 2) | ecosystem: Environmental > Aquatic > Marine > Oceanic | place: Pacific Ocean | collected 2013-06-22
TGCTACTTCGTTGTCTTTCACACAGCAAACTATTGAGTCGTGTACCGTCAACACCACTTTATATTTCTTATTAATTCTTAGCATTTGTTCGCCTATAATGCAACGTGCTATTGCCTGACACACATTCTCTATTACCTTGCCGCCGTATATCTTAGTACGCCCACGCCTTGTTTTATAGGTATATTCCAAACCGTTTTCGGTTTTTTCTGCGCCCAACTGATCGTAGAGTATACTCAGTCCACTAGGCATAATTAAAGACTGTTTTGAGGCGTCTACCTTCACAACACCTTCTCGACCAAAAGCCGCTTGTCTGTTGTTAGACATTTGCTGAACCATAAAGTTAGCGTCTCTCCACACCTTGCTAATCTTAAAGTTAGCGTCACGATATATCTGTATTATTCTCCGGGCCTCGTGAGGTTCTACTTCATACCCAAACGTCTTGAGCTGTGTGCCAAACTTCTCGGCCCCCATACCATACCCTGCGCCCAAAATCGTAGTTTTCCCAACGAACCGCTGATCCTTTGTGACATCCGCCTCGTCACATTGATATATACGTGACGCCATCTTTACATATACATCCTCACCATTTGCAAACGCGGCGGTAAGATCGTTCTGCCCTGCAAACCATGCCAATACTCTCGCTTCAATCTGCGAACTGTCAGCCTCTACTATAGTGTAGCCATCGGGAGCGATAATTGCCTTCTTCAACTTCTTGGCGTTCGGTCCCCTGCTTGGTAGGTTTTGTAGATTTATCTTGTCAGAACCTCCCCACCTACCTGTATGTGCGGCGTAATACCGAACAGGAACTGGTAACAAACCTCTCTTGGATATGTTGATAAACCGTTCGGTACGGGTTTCTTCCAATGTGCTTTTGTTACCTAACCTAGCCGCTACTAAAGATTGTACCTTATCATCGTCATGTTCTTGCAATTCTTTGAACGCTTCATCAGACTTCGCGAAAGCGTAGGTCTCTTTGCCTGTCGTAACGCTAATCTTCATGGGTGGTTCCACACCAAGACCTCGTAGCATATCAGCAAACTTCTGATTGCTCATCAGATCTTTCTTATCTTCTATATTTGCATCACGTAATAACTTGTCTTTACGCTCTTTGGTATCTTCGAGGTGCTGTTCTAAAAGTCCAAGATCAAGATCGAGTGTAGGCTCAATAAACATACGCAATGTAAGATCAATAAGTTTTAACTCTTGTTTGGGAAACTTTGCGCCCATCTTTTTAAAAAGATTATAAGTTAACTCCACATCGTTCTTGGCGTACTCGCCATATCGTAATGTCTCTTCTTTTGTGAAATCGGCGCGGCGTTTACCTTTGGCATTATGTACCTCAGTTCCCTTAACGCCGACACCATATCTTTCTGCCACTGCTTTGAGAGATGCGCTAGTTTCTACACCGTGTAAGGCACGAGCCATACACATCGTATCGAACCATGCTTTTGGTTTTACCCCATACCGCCAAGAAAGTATTGCTCCATCAAACATAGTATTATGACAGAGAATACCACACTGAGAGAAGTCTATATGCGATAGCAGACGCGAGATCGTGGTTATATTGGTTATATATTTAGTAGCCTTGTCATTCTTCTTGATCGCAAGCCCAATTACCTCAAACCTTTTGTCTCGCACATATTCTTCAGTTGTCAGCTTTGATAACGAATAGTCTTGAGCGTAGTACGTTTCAAAGTCTAGTGTATAAATATCCATTAGGTTTCGGCTATCTCACCGCCCAATGACATATACCCACAGACATCTATGTAGTTGTCTAGGTTCTTTGTGCCGTCCCCGTGCAGTCTTGCGATCTTCATCAGAGATAACATAATTGGAACATCGTCCACTTTTATAAAGTCTATAAGACCAAGGTGCGTGTTCCAGTACGTAGCCATCATCCTAAAGTTCGCTTCGGCATCACCGTGCTGCTCGGCTCTGTCTGTAGTGACAAGATCTTTTGCTGTGTCTAGTATCTTGCCTCTTCCCGCTGCGCGTGTGGCGTTTGTTTCTTCACGCCAATTATCTGAACTTATACGCGATACCATATTCTTTACAAAATCTATATCAACACCACATTCATCCGCTACGATAGCATAATCGGCTTTGCGATTTTTAATTAGGTATTCCCATACCTTGCTTTCTTTCTTAGTCATCTTTAATCTCCCGAATGTTTTCCAACGTCCAGTCGTGACCGTTATCAGTTTGTTCCCAATCGGCTTCGTCACCGTTACGTGCTATAGTCCACGCTTCATCTTGGCTATCGGCCTCAATGACAGCGGTGTATCCCACATCCATCGTGGCAGTTACTTTATATTTTGGCATTTGTTGTTCTCCTACCAAGGTCTTAATTTTGGCTTTACTATTCGTGACGCGACCTCGCTTACATCACAATGACCTTCTGTTGCGTTGATTTGATCGTAAAATCCACCGCTATTTAGCAATACATCCCAACAAGCATCTTCACTAGGAAACCAAGCGGTCAAATACATTTGATGTTCCGCAAGGGTATAGCCTATCGTTAGTAAGGTAAAAAATTCCATGACAACTCCATATCTTTATGTATTATATTTATAGGGGCAAGTTTTTAACGCGGTTTTTTAGTCCTTTCTTTTCCACGTTTCCTCTCAACTACTTGCCCCACCTCTTTCTTTTCATCCCAAGGGGCTGTTGCAAGGCTGACTTTCTGATGTCCATACGCTAGTTTACGTCTGTAGCCTTGCATCTCTTTCTGATTCTTGGTCCAACGGCTCATACTACACCTTGCCAAGATCTTCTCCTATGTTCTATAACGACTCCGGTCCTCCTCAGAGCGTCCACATAATTGTCTAGCTCTTCCATTGCGGCAAACAATTCTTGTTGTATCCTTGGTCTTGCGTCTTTACGCCCACTCTCGTCTTGCAAGTTATCGACTTGTGCTTTTAAGAACTTTAGAGTTTTGGATTGCCAATCTGTTAACTGCTCGTTTCCCATAACTATCTCCTCAAAATGGTGGCTCTTCTCCTTCATAAGATGGTAACCATGCTACATATTTTTCAGCTTCTGTCACCTCTTGTTTTATTTCAGCTATCCCCATCTCACGTAGGAACAGGGATAGCTGTTGTGGTATGTCACTCTGCGGCGATTGTTTTGTCATCACGTAACACACGAACGATATCTTCAATGGGTGTTAGGTCTACGCCTATATGTTCGGCGCAACCTCTGTACCTGTTTAACCACCCTGCTAAATATACCCCTGCCTGTCTACGCAACTCTTCCTGTGACTTTTCACTATCAGGATCGAACGCCTCATAACCGCCGCCTAATTTTCTGTTAGAAACTGGCGAGATGTATGCAGGATATTCTGTGACTTTAATTGACGGCACTGCTGATTCAATGACTTCACTTTTAATCACAATGCGTAACCCAGAAACAAATTGCCGTGCCAAGTTTAATTTAGCTTGCCACAACAACTCTCCGTCTCTTCCATGAAACGACGCGTGTAACGGATGATCTGGCTGTGTATCCAACCATGTAATAAATTCATCCGCTTTGAAGGTGTTTCTACCTGTGTCATTTAGATAGTCATCGACCATCTTTTGACGTGTTTTCTTATTAAATTTACTCATACAATTTATCCTTCTAAAAAAATTAATTACCGTGCCTTGACCAGACGGAACTCACATAGCCAGATCCCAACACAACCGCCGTAACTAAACTCGTCGTTGCACATCATACCTCGTCTAAACTGAACCGCCGAAACATACCCAAACTCAACCGAACTGGACACACCTCAACTTAACGGAACTCATCACAACCGCCCAAACCCAACGCATCACGACTCGACGCAACCAAACTCAACCGCCAGACCGCTACACAACTCAACGTAACTCAGCCAAACTAAACTTAGCCGAACATACCTCACCTCAACCGCCGTAACCAAACTGAACTCGCCAAAACCCGACTGATCTCACCCCAACTTAACCGCCTCGCCAAAACTCGCCATAGCCCGACTGACCCGAACAGATCCAAACTCAGCTTAACTCAACCGCCAAAACACAACCGAACACGCCGATCCGAAACTTACAACAACACAACTTGACACAACCGCCGAAACAGAACAGATCATAACACTCTAAAACTCACGCCAACCAAACTCAACCGCCATAGCCCAACGTGACATAACTCAACCAAACTGAACACGCCTCAACCCAACCGCCTGAACAAAACTGAACTCGACTAACCATAAACTAACTCAACTCAACACTACCGCCGTAACCAGTGGCACGGGGGCGGCGTACCGCCCCACTCCAAAACGTATATACCTATGCGGCTCTACGTATTCTCTCTTCCTGTACAAAGTCTAGTAAGTCTTGAGTTTCATCATCGTAACACTCAGGATGTTCGTAAGCCAACTGTTGGACTTCACGCCCTTCTGCTACGATCTCATCCCAGAGAGATTTAGCATCTCCCATATCCTCGGCACTGTGGACAGAATAAGAACCAAACGAACCGTTGCCCTTTTCCTGTCTGTTGTCTCCAAGCCCGCAAATCATTCCAGAGTTAGCTAACAGAGAGATAACTCCTCGTGCGCTGAAAGTGGGTGTGCAAAACTTTATAGTTACTTCCGAACACCATCTTGGTAGATACGCACGTGTGCGTACGTCTGGCGTCCTGTTCATATCAGCGGCTCTAACAACATCCATCTTCATATAGGGTTTGCCCCATATTGGAATTTCCTGTTGTGGCATAAATATTAAGCGATTAACATTTGCTTTTGTAATACCTGCGGTTTCCAAGGCCGCTGTAGCCATACCTTTTTTAATTCCTGTCGCAGGGAAATATAGAAAAGTGTCACCTTTACTAGTCTTGTACATAGTCTCCCTAAACTCGTTCTCAGGGTCATGCTTGAGAAGTTTTTTCTCAGCCGCTGTTTTCTTCCCTGCCCCAGTAACTAGGTCACGTTTAGCTTTTGATCCCATGCTATTAAAATACATAGGTGTCTCACCTATAATTCTAAGTTTTAACATTCCCTGTTTGATCACATGGATTTGGACTGTTTCAGGGGCTTTTGTTTTTGCTGTAGCCATTTTTTGGTCTCCATTAGAGTTTCTGTAGAGTTTCCTCTACACTTGCGATGTTGTCCTCATTAACAACCATCGATATTCCGTCAGCTAATTCGATATCTCTCAAGTTCTTTTCTTGTAATGCGGTAGGCTTGTTCCTGCCCGCTTTACATTCGATACCGATAAACCGACCTTTGTGGCATACTATTATATCTGGCACACCACTGTAGCCATACCCACCAGTAACAGGATAGAAGAAGTACGCTTTGTACTGTTTAAGTAGCTGTACTACTTTCTTTTTAACTTTTGCTTCAGGCGTCATAAATTCTACCTAACTGGTTTCGTAACTGGCGTCTGATCAGGCGTGGCTATAAACCACGCCCAACCAAGGATTTAATCGTGAAACAAATAAAAGATATTTCTTTTGGAACTGTGACGTTCGCCAACACCTTTGATATTATCAACTATCATTAGCCTAGCAACGCCCTCTTGTACCCATTTAGGTGTCTCACGTATATTGATATAGTGTGACTTTACTGACGTGTCAAGACATTCAATACCTAAACATGAAATAAAAACACTTTCTTTATCATTCTCATCATTTGAGAAGGAAACGCGGTATACGTTTCCCTCAGCGATTTCATCGGCTGTCATGTCTGCCCAGTACTTATTCGACAAGGTAGCAAGCACCATCGCTTACACGATAGCCCACGTTATCCACATACTGACCATCTTCTAGCATTTGAATGACTGCCAACTTACCCTCCAGCTCTTTGGGCAGATCTGTCTGTGTATAGATAGAGATGTTGTCAGATGGTATATGATCGTCTAACCTGCGGTCTACGTCTACGCCTCTAACGACCTTGTACTTTATGTCGCCAAAAGTATTTACCGAAGTCTCCACATACGAATGCTTCCTGTCGGAATGACCAAGCCTAGCTTCCGTCACCTTGTCACGTTGAGCAAACAGATCTTCTAACAGTTGCTTGAACTCAAGATTAACAAAGTCATGCCCAGTATCAAGCAAGTGTTTTAGCTCTAGCGTCAGGGCATCCGACTTCGGCAAGGTGTTAAGGCTTGCGTACGAACTAGTAACGTCAAGAGTTTCATCAGAAACAATCTTGCGCCTTACGCTACCGGCCTCGTCTACAATCTTACGTAAAGATCTCTGCGCCCCTCGCGATACGTCAGCGGCAGTAAGGCTCATAGACTGCACCAAATTCATAGGCCGCAAATACTTACGAACATTAGTCATAGCACGTTTGATAGAAATAGCTTCAGCCATGTTCTCACGTTGACCGTAGGAATACTTGCCGTTGGCAATGTTTGGACTGAACACACAAAACTTTCTTTCCTCTTTTGGATTTCCATCATCATCGTATTTCTGTGGCGTAGGCTTCCTGTCTCTTAGATCGGCAAAAGAAATAGTACCCATCGTGTACTGATCGCCAGTTCGGTAGACGTGAAACGAATGACTGTCCTCATACGCAAACTTGTATGTAGGAAATGCCTCTAGTATCGCACGTGCGAACGCTTTCAGGTGTTCTGTTCCTATCATGTTGTAAGACAGGTTTGGGTTATTAGGATCTGCCAACCAATCGGCATCGGCTTCCAAACTCATCTTGCCTGAAGCCAAGTCTTTGACCCTAACCATGTTCATCGAAATATGCGTCATAATATATTCTCCATTAATTGTTGACGTGTGGACACGTCATGTTTGATTGTTTGTAGTCTCCCCTCTTCATGCGTGAAGTTTTGACACATGAAGCAAGAACACTTTCGCAGGTTATCTGCTAGACGAATTGCTATATACTTATCGTCAGTTATTCGCATGGCCTTGGCGACCATGCGTTGTTTTTGTGCGCGTCTATAGGCTATACCTCTGGACATAAGTTATTCTCCTTTACCCAAGCGGCTAGTCCTTTCATTTGGTTTGGACTACCAACGCAGTTTCTACACGCACCTAATTCGGGTGCGTCATGGTGCAAATACCAAGGTGCATCCGTAGTGCCATCAGGATAGAACTTAGCACCACAATCATTACAGTATGCCCAATCATGGTATGTTCCGTCAGGCTTCACCTTGACCCAGAACTCAGTGTCCGTGATGTTTAGTTGGTTACAACAAGAACACGTCGTAGTAAGTTTCTTTGGGGCTTCGTCGTGGTTGTTAGCCACGACTGAAGGGAAAGCCTCACGTATTTCAAACTCATCATCCGTCATTAATTTATCCTCTCACACTCTACTACCATGTAGTCTCTGTGAACTGGGTTAGGTGCATACTTATCTGGATAAGCAACAGAGGCTTCGTCTAATAGTATTTGTTCAGCCTTTGCTTCTGCTTGTTCAGGACTATCTGCCTCAATAGTTAAGACAGTACCCTCATCATAGTGTACACTTACTTTATACTCAGCCATCGCCAATCTCCACTTCTTCTACTTCTAGTCTTGTGTTTGCTAAATCCATGTCATCAGTAGCAAGATCTCTTGCTTGATACTCATCATCTGCTTCTACATGAACTTCGATAGTCGCGGTTACTTTATACCAAGGCATTACATATCCTCCGACTTGATATGAACAGTCTTACCAACATCAGCAGTTTTGTCTGAGTTGTTCAAGACACACCACAACACAGGTAGAGACCACTCACCCCAACCGTAGTAAAGATCACCATCTGTCAGAATGACACACGCTTGCGCTTTGATGTTTTGATCTTGGATATACTGAGTAACACAACGCACATCAGTACCACCGCCACCTTCTGGTTTGGTTGACGCTACAAGCTTCCCGGTAGATTGCTCGTCATAGTATTCGTCACGACATATCTCTGTGTCCCAATAAAGAAGCCTGACTCCGGCGGGCTTTACCGTATCACAGATATGTTTCACCTCAGATAAGAACTGAGCGATCTCGGAATCCATGATAGATGCAGACGTGTCAATACCAATCACCAATTCGCCAACCTTGTCAGCTTCACCGCTTGGCATATACAGATCATCTTGCAAGTACCTACGGTTCGGCCTTCGGTATGTACTGAACTCGCTACCACGACAAGTATCGTTGACGAACTCACGCAATACCTCACGCCAATCAACCTGTGGCTGTAGCAATTCTTCTAGATTACGATTACCACCGCTACCAGATTTCCCTGCGACCAAAGCACCTTGACGTATGGCTTCATCGATATCGCGTTCGAGTTGACGCTTTTCTTCGTCGTCAAGATCTTTTGCACCTTCCCAGTCGTGATCATCTAATGGCTTGCCATTGCCAGATCCGTTGCCTTGACCTTCGCCTTGACCTTCACCGTCACCGTCACCTTCATCGCCACCTTGAGTTTCTTCATATATGGCGTTGAATATTTGCACCTCGTTCATACCTCGGTACTTCTCGTCACAACACCCATCAAGAAGTGGGCCTGTCATCGTAGCAAAGCCATCATCATTCTCAGCGACTAGATTATTGTTGATCATCTGATCCATCGCTATGTTTGCGATTGTGGGATGCTTGTCATGCAGATGCTTGTAGATATACAAGTGACGCCGATACTTGTGTTCGACCTCATGCAATACAAGAAACCTAAGTTCTGGATCTGAAAGTTTCTTTACGAACTCGCGTGAATACTTCTCGTCACGTCCGTTAGTATACGCCGTGGCGCAGGAAGGATCATCAGTAATCTCACTAGTACCGATCATCAGTATACCTGCGAGAGGGGCATACCTATCCTTGCTCATTATCGCAACACGTGCTTTTGCAAGCCGTTGTTCTTCAGTTAAGTTTTGTACGAACATTAGTTGTTCTCCCTTTTTGTTTCGGCGTGGTTGTTAGCCACGCTCTGTTTACGTTTCATGCTCATCGCCGCACGACGAGTTGCACGGTTTGTCACCTCTGGAATTTCTTCATGCTTTGTATTTGTAGCCGCATGGACAAACTTACCCTTGCGTACAACAAAAGAATTTCCTTGATGTTTGACTATCTTCATCACTCACCTCACACTTTGTCAGCAGAATACAAGTGACTGTTCTGCATTGCCCAGTCGGTGAATTTCTTGTTGGTCATCACCATAGACTGGTTGCTGTACTTCGGTGCGCGAACACCGTTGACAAACAATCCCTGTGTGATGCCATCAAGACGTGGCAAGTAATCCATCCACGCGTTGATCCAATCTTTGTCCAACGCAGACAGAGTTCTATACACAACCATACACTTAGCCGCTGCTCCGTCAGGTATCTTTGCACCCTTCGGATCATCCTTGATAGACTGCAAGCTAGGCAGTTGGTGGGATAGTTTGACGTACGCCATCAAGTCCATCGCACTACGTTCACCAATCGCACCCATCAATGCGGCTTGCGTTGTTACATCGTCCATATGCTCACTCGAATTGAGAATGTCAGATGCAAACTCACCAGTACGACACGTAAAGAAAGCGTTACGTCCTACGGCTTTCGGGTGGAAGATATGCGGATTTTCTTCGGGATCTTTTATCTCCATGAACGTCTGCATGAGTTGCGGATTGTCTTTACACCACCCAAGAAAAATGTGGTTGAAGCTATTGGCAATGCCATACTCCAAGTACTCCATCATCGTAGGTTTACGTGTGTTCACAATGATCATGGCGTTACGTTGATGCGCTTGCAACACGTCACCCAAACCTTCTGCTCCAAGATTTGATGTGCCATAGATCAAGCTACCGTCAGGTAACTCTATGTTGCCAACCTTACGTTCAAGCATGATACGCCGTACACCCTTCTTTACTGGTTCGGGTGCTTTGAACAATTCGTCAAAGTTCAACGTGATAGGCTTACCAAGATGCGCTCCAAGTTCTGCGTTCGGAACAAACTCAATGTAGTCAGAGATCATGTCCTCTGCCGCTTTCATAAACTTCGGGCCAGATAGATCTTGGATGTCCTTGTTGGTACAGTCAAACTCTACATAGATGTTGTCAGGTCTTAGTTCGCGAAGTTCTGCCGCAATACCCGATGTCTTACCGCTACCCATGTGACCTTGCGCGATAACCGTTCGGTTAGGCACAGAGTGTATCAGGTTTGCAGTCTGCTTGATGCTTAGTGAAAAAAGTTCTTTAGCTTGATTTGTCATTTTACTTCTCCTTAAATGACGGTTGATGCGTGGTTATTAGCCACGCTTAGAAATCTAGAGTTGGTAAAGCGGCAATAGCTTGATCTACTGCGGCTTTGGTTTCGGCGCGAAAGTAATCATCTTCACGCAATGCGTCAGGGGTAACACCCGACATAGCTTCTTCGAGACGGTTAGCCATAGCGTCCATCTGTGAAGAACCTGTCACGTTACATACACGTAACAGCTCGATCATATCAGTGACGTTAGTCACCAACGTATCACGAAAGATCTTTTTGGTCTCGTTATCCGAGTAGTCCAGACGTTCGGACATTCTTGTGAGAAACTTGTGCAAACGAGTCCACACGTCATTCATAGCGACTTCGAAATTGTTCTGGAAACTAGCGGTCATGCTAGACTTCAATTCGTCAATCGCTTCCTGTGGCAATGCCACACGAAAATCACCAGTCGGAACATCAGTATACTGTATGCTCATATTGAACTTACGTCTCAGCTCTTCGAGTGTAGGATAGTCATCACGTGAAAACAAATCTCCAAGTAAGATCTGTACATCCACAACGGCGTCCTCATATTTGTTTAGGAACGCTTCGACAAGTTTGTAGAACTCGTCGCGTAATGCTGTCATTACTTCCTGATACTTGAAGAACTGTTTAGTCGGTAACAGTCGCAAGCCAGAGTTAGACCAAGGCATAGTCATAGCCGCGTGTGTGTCACGAATTCTTGTGACGAGTTTACCGATAGCGCGTAGCTCGTCATTATCTGCAAGCAACGCTTTGTTGACAGATGCAACACCGTCTTTGGCGTTGTTCTGAACCGCCACGTCTTGTGATGCTCGCTTGTCTTTCTTTCTGCCAATCCAGTGAGAGATGTTGACCTCTACTAGCATAGATGCGCTGGCCAGCGTCGCAACATCAGCGTGGTTATCAACCACGACATCCTCTGCTCCACAAGTGTATACCACTGCGTTTGGGTTTGTTGTTTGGTCTGCTTTACCTTCGACCATCGGTGCATTTACTACGGTAGTCATTAGACTTCTCCCATATATTTGTTGAGACCCAATAGGTCTGATTTACGTCTGACAAGAGTTGCCCCTTGCTTGTGCGCGACTGGTGCGATGCACCATTGGTTGCGCTGTTTCTCGGCGCGAATGTCGCCGCAATCATAACAGTGATTTATACCTGTTATGTCTCGTCTGCGTCTGTCGTACGGTTCGCCGCACAACACGCAATCTACTGTGTGTCTTGGTTTACGATGCAATGTAGTCTCCTTTGGTTTCGGCGTGGTTATCAACCACGGTTTGTTGAATGCTGTTCGTTGTGATGTTTACCACAACTTCTATGACAATATCATATATTGTTGCGTATTACAAGTTTTCTGGTGTTACGTTTGTTTACTAATTTATAACGGTAATGTTCGTTTTATAGTGTGTTTTCGTGGTGTATTGTGAATGTTCGTTAATGTTCGTTATGTGGTCTCTGTAACTTATTGAATACAAAGTAATGTTCGAATGTTCGTTTGTTCGTGGACTTTATGAGCGCGGAAATGTGATTGTAATGATGCGTACAAATAGCCTGATTAGACGGTTCGCGTACGTAGGGTATCTTTTTATTTAACGAACATTAGGAACATTAGGAACATTACAGTAAAATCAATAACTTATTTTTGCACTAAAACGAACATTCAGGAACTTTTTTGCGAACATTACAGAGACGCAATGCTGATTAGGAACTGGTATTGGTTTGTCGTGGTTAATAGCCACGTGTAACTAAAGGGTGCAGCAGGAACCTGTAGTACGTTGTAAACTTTGTAGAAAGATCTTGTCACGTGGACGCAACGCTGATCAAGAACTGGCATTATCTGATCGTGGAAGCACGTGTACGCAACGCTGATTAAGAACTGGCTTCTGTCCGCCAAGCCGTTAAGCTTGGCGGTTTGTTTAAAGAGCCTCGAAAAAACCAAGGCCGAAAAAGATGTATATCCAAAGTGCCGCGACTGCAAAAAACAACACGACACAAAATATATTCTCAATCCAATCTCGCACTGTCGTATCTTTAAAAGTTTTATAACGGACAGTGCCATTTTTTATCGTCCCCTCGACGATATATGGATTTCGTTTTTTCATTTGATATCCTTTCTTGGTGGGCGTGGCCAATAGCCACGCCCAGTTAGATTTACGCCGCAAGCGGTTGCTCGCCATACCCTCGGATCTTATCCGCCGGTATACCTAGCGCCGCGCCAGCCTCGATGATCTTAGCCAGAGCCGCTGTAATATCGGCCTCATCGTCAACTTTGACGGGATCGATATTGGCCAAGTACTTGTAAGCCTCGCCAAGTACTTTCAACGAACGCAAGCTGAAAGGCAGGTTTCGTGATCCGGCCTGACCATCGTCAGCGGCCTCGATAGCCTCGCGCTTATTGGAAGCATTATAAATGCCTTCCTCAATTTGCTTCATGGCCTTGTGAGTTTTTGACCACCAAAAACCCCAACCAGTCTTGCGAGCATTCCGGCCAGTGCCGTTCATGGTTGAACCATTAAACGGAACAACAGCATCACCGGCCTCGCTTTCAGTCTTACTCATAAGACTGACAACAGCCTTGCCATATTGACTGGCCATCAAAAGAGCTAGCTCTTTATACTCAGCAGTTGGCATGGCCTCGAGAAAATCGCCTTTGCGCGAAAACGACACGCCCTGATTTTTGGCTATCTCGATAACCTTGCCTCTGGCAATTCTCGCACTGCCTTCAGCTTTTGCAAGTTGATCTAGAGCCTTTGTTAGCTCAGTTGATATTACTAAATTTGACATATGATATCCTTTCTTATGTCTAGGTTTTCACTAGGCGTTATTGCCTCGTGACAAGATCTTTATACGTGATTTATATAGCTGTGTCACAAAAGTGCGTGGCTAATAACCACGCATAACCAGAACCCCACCCACCCCCACCCCCCAACAAATTTTTTGTGTTCGCACATCTGTATAATACGATTTTGCACAAATATTTTGTATTTTGAGGAAAAACTTTCTATATGTTAGGAAAACGGGTGGCCTATGGCGATACATATTGAACCAGA
>Ga0209232_1001363_pt1 | contig 13195 bp, 32 predicted proteins | sample ETNvirenome_2_60_FD_184066 | JGI IMG/M metagenome (GOLD analysis project Ga0209232, IMG submission 184066) | Marine viral communities from the Pacific Ocean - ETNP_2_60 (SPAdes) (version 2) | ecosystem: Environmental > Aquatic > Marine > Oceanic | place: Pacific Ocean | collected 2013-06-22
ATATCTATAACATCAAATATTTCTATTTTACTGGCATATTCTCCATCAAATAATTCTATATCATTCTCCCTTTTTGTAAAGGCATAGTCATTAATCATAGTCTCTAATCTTTTTCCTATGTTGTGATAATGTGATCTAAAATTTTCCGGAGACAAATCCCAGTAACCTTTGTCTTTTATGTAATTGTCATACAAATAAGACATAAGTGTTTCTTTTTCAGAAACTAAGAATATTTCATATTTAGGTTGTTCAGACCCAAATAGATTTCCATTATAAGTTACAATAAACTTTTTCATTGGTTTTATTACAAAAATAACAATTTATTTTTTGAGCCAAATTTCTAAAGTATTTACTGCCTCTTCAATAGTTTTACCTAAAAATTGGTCTCTACAATAATCCTCATAATATCCTACTCCATATTCATAGGAAGGATGTTCTTCTTCTAAATATGAAGCATTGACAGATAATCCCTCTATCTTTATTTCTTCCTCTTCTCTCCATTCAGGCTCATTATAGTTGCTTTCTTGTATGCATACTCCACCTTCATAATCCCTTTCTCCTCCCCATTCACATTCCTCTTCATACCAATAACTAAAATCAGGAAAGTCTTTTGCAAACATATCTAAAATACTATCACAGATAGGAGACCAAGCAGATTCAAATCTTAAATCACAAGAAAAAGAGCATTGGTCTATTTCTAAACTACAATCTCCCCATTTTGTGTTCCAGTTGTGTAAACTCCAAGTGTACCAATCAGAAAATCCATACTTTTCTACTAATTTATCAATATAGCTTTGTTCAATAGGAATTTCAGTCGTAACTCCATCTTTTTCTACCCTTCTCCAGTATTTACATTCTTTTCCATCTATGTTAGCAAATCCTGAAATGAAATCATATTCTTCCGGTCGTGGTTTGTAATATTGACATATACTACCCACTTTTCTTATTTTCTCTATTATTTCTTCTTGTTTTTTTGTAAGTGGCGAAGAAACACTAATTCCACTATAAACCCAATTTGGCATAATTTTTAATTTAAGTTAATATTTAAGTTATTTATATTACTGGTATTGTTCCAAGATCATCAAACGTGGTAGATATTGCTCCTCCATCATTTCCCTCATCATCCATCATAGGAATTAACCAATATTTATTGTCTAAACATATGGCGACTGGTCTTTTGTACCACATATTATCCTCCATTTCTTTATCATCTATATATTCTACTTTTGTTATTGTTTTACCAACAAGATTTTTTGCTATCTTATCTGTCCAGTATTGTTCTACTGATTTACCATCTATTTTATATTCTTTTTTCATAATTAATTAATTTGATTTTTAATACTTTTCATCACATCTTCAAATATAGTATTGTATCTCTCCCATCCTTCTGTATCGTTCATTTCCGGAACTTCTCCAAACTCATCAACAATTCTTGTTAATACTATTTCCTCGTTTAAATAATCTACTATTCCTTTAGCAGTCCAGTAAATTTTTTCTTTATATTTCATAATTTATATTCTATTATATTGTCTTCTATTAATTTTTGCTCAACTTCTCTAAGTGACCAAACGTAGCCACCTTCCTCATAAAATTCTTTGTAAAATCTTAAAAATTTAAAACTATATTTATATTGATAAGCCATTTATTTAATTTTAATTTTATAAAACTCTCCCATTGGGCTATCGTGGTGACAAATTCTCACTTCATACTCTCCCTCCTTCTCTTTTGTTATATAATATGTTAGGTCACATTCAGGAGCAATCTCTCTAAATATATCTTCTCCTTTTTTTAATTCAAACTCTTTATGTCCAGTTTGGTTTCTCCACCCCATATTTTTTCCCTCTACATATATTGTTTTACCTATATGCTTTTTAAATTCCTCTTCTAAATCTTCTCTAAAATACTCCCAATGTTGTTCGCCTATATAATAATCATTATGAAAGTGATCTTCAATTTCTTTATCAGTAACATCAGAAGGTTTTCTGTCTTCATCCCATAATATACTAACAAGAAACTCTTGTTTGTCTCTTTCAAAATAATCTATTTCGTTTTGTATGTATTCAGAAACATCATAATATGTTTCCCAAATGTATGTTGTTGTATTCATATTTATTTATTTAATTAATTTTAAATTTAATTCTCTTGCAACATAATTTATATGTTTCTGTGTGGTCATACTCCAGTAACCCAGTTGTTTTAACCCTGCCGGTGTTATTTCAGCTACTCGTGTTGAATAAGAATAAATATCGTTATCTATTCTTCTTAAATTTTGCTTATATCGTTCAAAATATGTAATCATAATAATATATATTTAATTAATAACTTTGGTAAAAATAATAAATAAATTTAATATAAACAAACTATAAAAGATTAAATTCATTACGCAACATTGCATTATAAGAAGATGTCTCTTGTTCTATTGCAGTATCTAAAAGACTATCTATACACTTTATACAATCATTTTTAACATCTTCAAATGTGTAAAATTTGTATTTTTCTTCAGTCAAATGGCGAAGCTGTGATTCAGACAATCTATCTTTTATATCATCTTCAAAATTTATATCCCAATCTTGAATAATTTTTTGTGCCTCTTCTAAATTCATATCGTATAAATGAGCATAATCAAATCCAATCCAATGTACTGGAACTTTTTCATTTATCTCTACATTCATTCCACACCCTATCAATGTAACCTCAGAAGGAATCCAATATTGTGGGCAATGTCCTAACTCAATTCCTCTGTAATCTTCTTCAGGATGACAATAATCAACTAAATATATTTGATTATAAACAAACAATCCATCTTTATCCCTTTCTCCAGTTCTTACCTCTACATATTCCGGCACACCTATATAAGAAACCCAATGACTATTTCTTATTAATTTAAAACAATAATACACCCCTCTGTGATTAGAAACCAAATAATGTCTTTGTGTCTCTAATCTGTCTTCTTGTTTCTTTACTTTGTCTCTTAATTCTTGAATTTTATTTTCAATCGCTATATTTTTCATAATAAATAAATTTAAGTTAATAATTAATTTTTGAGCAAATTTAAAAGGTATGTAGTCAAGTTTTGTGACCATCTCTTTTTGCTTTGCAATATTAATTTATAAGTGTGCAAAGTAATTGCACAAAAAAACCCAGTTACTTGAACTGGGCATTTTAGATCTAAAAGTGTGTTTTTTTGTCTCAGGGAATTATTATAGCTTCAATCTTTAATTTTTCAGAACATTCTAAACCTTCAAAATATATTTCGTTTTCTGTTTGGCTATATACTTCTAAAATATTGTCGTGAATTTCTTGCTCAAGTTTGGCTAAGGTATCGTTAAATACTTCTCGTGCTTCTTCTTCTGTTTTAAAGTAATAAGAAGAATTGTAATCAAGTAATCCCTGATAATGATGTACTGCATATATAAACTTAATTTTATTAAATTTATGTTGTTTTATAATTGCCTCGTGTTGTATTAGCATAGTATTGTTTGTTTAATTATGTTGCAATATTGCGTTAAAATAACGAGAGTTGTAATTCCGGCTGACTCTCTGTTTTTTCTTTTTTGTTATTTATTTCTATTAATTCTTCTTCAGTCCAAACTTCTTCAGGGCTCAGCCATTGATATAATATACCGGTTTCTCTACAATCCTGAATCTGTTTTCTTTTTATTTCTAATCTTTCTTTTTTTCTTTTTATATATCCAGTTTCTACTTTTTCCCAAGCATTATCCATATGTTCTTCTGTGTAAATATCAGCTTGTTCAATATAATATGATTTTTCTTTAAACACTTTATTACATAGATTTACCTCTTCAATATTGTTTTCATAAATCATTTGTAAACGATACAAACACCAGTCATTCTGTACCCAATACTTTTTTTCAAACTGGATAGATTCTTTTTTATCTTCTCTTAGATATTCCATTATATCATCCTGATTCCTGAAGTTATTTATGTATCTATTATCTGTCATACTTCTTTCCATATGGTGTTCATATAGTTCAGGAATATCTGTTCTTTTTAACCAATTAAGATGGTTTTTTGGGTCTAAGTTTTTATGTGGTTTTGTGTTCACTTGTTTGTGATTAATTTTGCGAGGATTAGCCCTCTACTACGAAAAGCCCAGTATTTTCATACTGAGCCAATCGCAGAACAAACAAAAATTTGTTAGCCGATACGAGGAACGAAAAATGGTTCTTCTTTGGCTATGTTTGTAAAGTCGTGTACTACATCAAAAACTGAATAGTCATTTTTTAGCACAAGCTCCACCCATTCCGGAGCAGTTGCAAATACTATTTCGCATTGTTCCATTGGATTAATATTTTCATCTTTAAAGATGTTCATCATTGCTTGATAAGGCATTGTCAAGTATAATTTTAATATCGTTTCTTCTCTCTGTGTTCTGTACAGAATAGAATTAACATTGTCATTGATATAATTTAAATTTTTCATTTGTTAGAAGATTAATTTTGTGGAATTATTTCCGTTGTTGTAGATACTGGAACAAGTCCAGTATTTCGCCAATTAATGGCTCTTCAGTACAACTATATACTCTTTATGAAGTCGTTAAAATCCTCCTCTAAATCGCAAAAATCGTTTCTAAAATTACGTTGATATAGTAATGTTGCTAACAATTCAGAGTTAAGATTCTTAACCTCATAGCCCATTTCATCAGCAATTTCAAACGCTTCACAGAGTGAAGGGTCATTCTCTTGCAAGTATTTAATCGCTTTATGATAATAGATTATATCTCGGTTTTCATCAAAAAATCCGGAGCCATCTAATTTATAATAAAGGTCATCAAAACACTTTATATCTTCATAATCAAACTCTGATAGATATTGCGTGACGTCTTCAAATCCTTCCGAAGAATCAAGAAAATCAACAATTTTTTCAACTTGTTCCTCTGTGTTGTCTTCTTGTTCTTCTTCTTGTTCTTCTGCCTGAATTATCGGCTTTCTGTTGTTTAAATAACTTTCTAAATCCTTTCCAGTCAATTGAACTGTTCGGGGGTTGTTTGGGTCGTGTATTATCGCCATTTGTTTGTTTTTAATTTTGTGCACTATTGCATTAATAATGTACAAAGATAATAAAAAAAATGAATAAAACAAGTATAATTAATAAAAAACTTTATTTGTTGATAAGTTTATATATCATTGTTAATAACTCTCTGAATATCAGTATTTTATGCCGGACTTCTTCGGTTGGTTTTGTTTGCGTTCGTTCGTGTTCGGTCTGTGGCTACTCGCAAAGGGAAGGTATGCGACCAACTGCGAGAACTGGGAGAAGGTCGGGAAAGGGACAGGAGGAAGGGACAAAGGGACAACAACAACACCACCAGCAACGAACACCAGCCACACCAAAAGCCAAACGAACAGACCAAAAAGCAAAAGCCAAAACAACCGGCAGAAAAAAACAAAATCAGCAACCCCCCCCAACAAAAAATGTCGTTTTTCTAACGCAGTCGCAGTGCGTATAACGGGGTAGTACCCTCAACCCCTAATTATCTAATATATTTTTATTATCTTTACAAAAAAAAGATCATGGCATACGATAAAAGAATCTCACCTGCAAGCACTATCTCTGATAACGTAGACGGACTGTATGTAAAAGACGGAAGACTAATTAATGGTCGTCCTGACTTTATGGGTAAGTCTGGAATTGAAACAGCAGCTCTATATAGAAAACAAATGAAGAAGCAATATAAGATTGATTGTATCGCTGATGGAATTGAAAGAGCTAAGATGCGTATGGATGGTGATAAAGACATTTACGAATTTTAAAACTTCCCGTTGTTAGTTTGATTAGTAGTGGAGAGAGGACTGAAAAGTCCTCTTTTCTTTTATATATGTCGTGTTCATGACGGTTTATGTCGCTTTTATGTCGCTTTTATGACGGTTCCAAAACTTTAGGTAACTTGACTTAACTTATTGATTATTAATATATTATATTATTATTTCTTTTTTTATGTCGTATTTAAAATAAAAAGTAATAAAAAAAATATAAATAAAAAAAATAATTTTTTCCTCTGATTTGTTTTTGAGCCCCTAAAATTGGAAAGGCGACATATACAAATTGTTATTTATTTTTATATATTTGCATTAATCTAATTAAATTAAATACTATGTCAAACCCACAATTCATTAGCCCTACTACGTCTTATACTGCAAAGTCATTAAGCTTTGATGATGAGGGTAGGTCTAAGTTAATATCAGGAATTACTTCAATATCTAAAACAGTAAAAAGCACATTAGGTCCTTTAGGTAAAACTGTATTGTTAGAATCATCTAATCATACATCAGGTATGACCATAACAAAAGACGGAGTTACTGTAGCACGTGCTATTATGCTGGAAGACCCAATAGAGAATCTCGCTGTTCAGATGATGAAAGAGGCAGCGGACAGAACAGCTAATACAGCTGGAGATGGTACTACAACTGCTATTGTTTTAACAGAAGCTATTGTAAAAGCAGGACAAGAGTTTATTAAGCCAGAGAATAATACTACTGAGATTATAAGAAACATAAATAAAATATGTAAAGATATAATTTCATCATTAGAAAAAAATTCAAGAAAAGTAACTAAGAGTAGATTATTAGATGTAGCTTGTATATCAGCAAACAATGACAGCGAGATCGGTGGAATCATAGCTGATGCATATGACAAGGTTGGTATAAATGGAATAGTAACAGTTGAAAGGTCTAAATCATCAGAAACATATGCTGAGGTAACTAACGGAATAAAAGTTGATAGAGGTTATTCAACTCATTTATTTATTAATGACCACAAGAAAGATGAGTGTATACTTGAAGATGTAAAGATATTAGTTTGTGATGGAGAGATAAATAATATATTACAAATAGAGAATGTATTAAAACCAATAATTAATAACGGAGAAAAACTTTTAATTATTGCACCATGTTCTGTAAATGTTATAAACACACTTGCTGCTAACGTAGTTCGTAATGGATTAAAGTTTTGTAATATAGCACCACCATCATTTGGTTATAAGACTCAAGAGCTGATGCAAGATATTGCTTTGGCTGTAGGAGCTAAATACTTTAGCGAAAAGACTGGTGATGATTTAAGTTTGATTAGACCTGAGCATTTAGGTCATGCTGATAAAATTATTGCATCAAGAGACAATACAATAATTTTAAAAGAGAATACAGTATCAGATGAACTACAAAAAAGAATAGATGAGTTAGTAGAGGCCAGAGAGTCTGTAGAAAAAAACGTAGACAAGAAGTTTATTAATGAAAGAATAGCGAGTTTGGCGGGTTCAATAGGCTGTATATATGTTGGAGGATATAGCGATGTAGAACAAAAAGAAAAATTTGACCGAGTTGATGACTCGGTCTGTGCTGTCAGGTCAGCACTTGAAGAAGGAATTGTAGCTGGTGGAGGAATATCTTTATTAAGAGCAGGAATAATGCTTAATAAATATAAAAGTAAAGATGACAACATGGAGGTAGCTTTATTAATTTTAAGGTCTGCTTTGTTAGCCCCACTAAAACAAATATTGGAAAATGGAGGTAAAGAATATGATTCAATAATTAATCATATATTTGATATGCCTCATAATATTGGTTACGATTTAAAAAATGAAAAGTTTGGAGATATGTTTAAGATGGGTGTTATAGACCCGCTTAAAGTAACTAAGAACGCATTAATAAATGCAGTTAGTGTTTCTACTACGATACTAAGTACAAATGCGATTGTAACAAATAAAAGAGGATAATGATAGCAATAGGTAAAAATGTAATAATACAACCTATAGAAGAAGAGGTTAAAACGGATTCAGGTCTATTATTAACAGCTTCAGATGTAGATGAGTTTAGATATAAAAAAGCAAAAGTAATACAACCAGGAACAGATGTCCAGAATATTAAATCAGAAGACCTTATATATTTTGATAAGTCTGCTGGCTTTAGCCTTATGCTCAATAATACTACTTATACTGTTATTGCTGAGAGAGATATCGTTGTTGTTTTATAAATTTATTCATTTCCTTTATAGAATTTCTGTAAAGTTTGTCGGTATAAGACGCATCTTTACGAAATAAAGGGTTCAAGTGAGCTGTTTCAGAGATTTCTTCTCCATTTAATTTACGATATATGTTTCTGGCTATAGTTTTTCCTTTGTGTGATAGTTCATATAAGGTAGTATGTTTCCCATATCCTTTTCTCCATACTTGAATAAAGCCATCTCTAAGTAAATTATCAAATCTTTTTTCATTCCAAGACATAAGCTCTTCAAATTCTTTAAATTTAGTTTTATTAAAGTAGTCTTCGCTATATAAAAACAAGATCATGTCTATATCTGGCGTACCAATACCATACTTTGCCTTTACCCAATAGCGTATTACCCTCCAGTATTTAAGGTAATCGTGAGAATATTTCATTTAATTTAATTATTATCTTTGTAAAAATACAAAAATGGAAATAATAAAAGGGTCTCAAGAATATTTTGATTATTTAAACGAATATATCTTACCAAGCAGAGAAGTTGAAGATTATATCTTCACATTAGATGGTTTGATTATGATAGATATGTTAGATAGTGGGGACTTTATAACATATGATGATGCATATGTAGCGGCAAATATGGAAGAGCATGGTTATATTTTAGTAATACCAGAATAAATGAAATCACCTATAGACTTTAAAGATTTTGCTGCTAATCCTGTAACAGGATTACTTTTCTTTTGTTTGATTGCTATAGGATATTTGTATATTGACAATAAAACAACTTTAACAAATCAAATAAAAGCATTACAGGAGGAGGTTATTACTTTAAGAAGTGATTATAAAAAATTAAATGATAAATTTATAGAAACGTTACAGCAAATAAATGATTAGGTTTGAATATATATTGTTTTTTATTTTATTTTCTTGTAATCAGCCTGAACCTTTACCAGAAGCTGAAGATTTTAATGTTATTAACGTAGATAGTTTAGCAGATATAACAATAGAAAAGGTAAATAACCAAAAAAAACAAAAAATCTTGCTGGAGCAAGATTTATGGAGGAAGAAAAGAGATATTAAAAAAATAGAAAAGAAATATACTGATAGTATTTACGAATTAAATAATTTAAAATTAATTACCTCAGACAGTATAGTTGTTGATTATAAGATAGTTGTAACTCAAGTAGTAGACTCTGTAAGAATCACTGTTTCTGATTCATTATGTAAAGTTTGTTTAGCCAGACAAGAGAAAAAAGAAAACAGTTTAGTAAGCAAGGCGTTTAGATGGCTACAAAAAAATATTGAAATTTAAGTATCTTTGTTTAAATAAAAATATTATGGCAAAAAAAGGCAGAACGAAAAGTAAAGGAAGTAAAATATGTGCAGCAGGTATTGCTTGGGCTAAAAGAACATTTGATACTTATCCAAGTGCTTATGCTAATATGGCCGCAAGTAAATATTGTAAAGACCCTAACTACGCAAAAAAATCAAAAGGAAAATGATAGATAAAAATAAGTTAAAACAAATAGCATCTGAATTAAAAAAAGCATCTGCTATGCATAAAGGTCAGGCTGCTAAAATTGACAAAATGCTTAAAAGCATAAAATCTAAGCCTAAGAAAAAGTAATGGCTGGAGCTTTAAAAAAATGGAGAGACCAAAAATGGGTTCGTATAGGAACTGATGGTAAAATAAAAGGACCATGCGGTACATCAAAAAATAAAAAAAAGCCAGACAGATGTCTGCCTTTAGCTAAAGCACGCTCTTTATCTAAAAGAGAATTAGCGGCTACAGCAAGAAAAAAGAAAAAGTCAAACAAAACAGTAGTTAGTAATACTAAAGCAGCAAAAGTTAGATCATAATGGCAACAAAAGGTAGAACAAAAAAAGGACAAATTAGAAGAACCACAGGTAAAGGTGGTAACTATAGGTCAACTAAATCTGGCGCAGGAATGACAGAAAAAGGAGTAAAGGCTTATAGAAGAGCTAATCCTGGAAGTAAATTACAAACAGCGGTAACAGAAAAGAATCCTACAGGTAAAAGAGCAGCAAGAAGAAAATCTTTTTGTGCTCGTATGAAAGGAATGAAGGGGCCATTAAAAGATAAAAAAGGAAGACCAACAAGAAAAGCTATGGCTTTAAGACGTTGGAGATGCTAAAAAATTAATTATTATATTTGCACTATGGCTAAAATGAATAAAAAAGATTACAACAATATCAACTTTAAAAATAAAGATGTTGATGTATTGTCTGATAAACAAAAAAGAATTGCAAGTCAAACTCCACCATTACACAAAATAACGGGTAGTGATTTTGCAGCATTAAGAAATAAAAAAAATAAAAACGCTTAACTATGCCGACAGTAAATTACAAGTGCCCAGATAGTGGTAAGAATATGAAAAAAACATTTCCCTATAATGCAGTAGGAAAAGCACAAGCAGCTGAGTTTGCAAAAACTATGGGAGGTAAAAAGAAGGACAATCCAGGATATGGAATGGAGAAGAAAATGAGTTCAGGTTATTAATTATTAAAAAATAAAAAAAATGAAACAAGGATATAACGCAAGATTAGATGAGTCTTTAGGTGGAAGACACAAAGGAAAACACTCACAGTCTATGAAAGACAGAAGAGACGAGTCTAAAGCAATGTCAAAAAAGATGTATGGTCACGCTTATGGAGCTGACAAAGGAATGTCATACAGACACACATCTTCTTGGAAAACTCACGACCATTTAAGATCATAAAAGATGCCAGGTCGTACTAAGAAAAAAGGAGCTTTTCCAGAAATAAAAAAAGGCAATCAAGGTAAATTTACATCGTGGGCAAAACGCAACGGTTTTAAAGATGCTTGTAGTGCAGCTTCATCTGTAATGAAAAATACTGATAAGTATTCAGAAAGCGTTGTTAAAATGGCTAACTATGCTAATAACTTTGGTTGTAAAAACAAAAGTTAAATACTAATTAAATATATTTTATTATGGCTAAAAAGAAAACCGCTAAGGGTAAAAGAAAGAATTTATTAAAAACTGACCCAGAGCAAAAACCAAATATTTCATACGAGCAAAAAATTGGAGCTGACCCTACAATTTCCGGGTTTAAAAAACCTAAAAATACAGAAGTTAAAGAAGAGGTTAAGCCAAAGGTTTATGTTACAAGTAGACCAAAAACTGCTTTTAATATGAGAAAGCGTTATGACCAAACTAATTAAAAACATGAAAGAAAAATTAATATCTTTGTATTACCATTTAAGATGTAATTGGAACGTATTACTTGACAAGCTATCTATTAAGGTTGACAAGTGTGCATATGACGAATGTAAATGCAAGATAGACTAAACAACAAGTCCAGAGGATTAGGAGATACTATAGCTAAGGTTACTAAAGCCACAGGTATAGATAAACTTGCTAATAATATGGCAAAGGCAATGGGAAAAGAAGACTGCGGTTGCGGTCAAAGAAGAGACACTCTTAATAGAGCGTTTCCATATAAAAGATAAAAGAGATTTTTAACCTCAAATAAAAAAACATGGCATACCCAAAAATTACGGTAAATACTGGCCTTGCATTAAGCATAATAGCCAGTGACACTTTACCAATCCCAGCACCAGATTTACCACAAATAACAGGAACAGCAGATACTGATGTTACTAATAAATTAAAAGATACTACTGCAAACTTTTCTACAGTAAATGTAGGGGATATAGTTTATAACACTACTGACAATACTTCAGGAGCAGTTACAGCAGTTGATTCAACTGATACAATTTCTTTTGCTACTGATCTATTTCCTGATGGTAATGAAACTTATATAATATTTACAGCAGGACCTGTAGGATTTAATGAAAGAATAGCATCTGGAGAAGGGTGTTTATTATATGTTGGAAGTAATGAAGCAAAGGCTGCAAATCAAGTAGCTTCACCTGTTGATGTAAAAGTAAAAACAACAGCTGGTAGTATTGTAACATTTACAAACTTTCCAGTAGGAGAATACTTACCAGTTCAAATAGTACAGCTTTTTAAAACTGGAACTACTAATTCAGCAGATAATAACTGTATAGCAATCTGGTAATATGATAACTCTTTCAGAAGATACAAAGTTTAGTTTAAGTCCAAAAAACTTTTTTACTATAGCTGTATTTATTGCTGGATTTGTTGGTATGTATTACAGTTTACAGGCAGATATTCAAGAGGCTAAAGAATTACCAGAGCCTTCTCAAGTTCCAGTAGAACAAATGATTCAAATCCAAAAAGAGCTAACATTTATAAAAACAGAAATGTTAGAAATGAAAGAAACATTAAACAGATTAGACGACAGAATTTATACGCTTAAAAATAAGTAATAAATGAGAGCAATAGAAAAAATTGTAATTCATTGCTCAGCTACTCCCCGAAACAAAGACTTCTCAGCAGAAGATATTAGAGACTGGCACGTCAAAGGAAATGGCTGGAGCGATATAGGATATCATTTTGTAATACGTTTAGATGGTACTATTGAATACGGAAGAATGGTAGATAGGTATGGCGCTCATGTTAAAAGCCATAACCTTAACAGTTTAGGTATCTGTTATATAGGAGGTATGGACAAAGAGATGAGTAAATGGGAAGACACCAGGACTGAAGAACAAAAAGAGTCTTTAATATTATTATTAAAAACTTTAAAAAAGTTTCACCCTAATGCTACAATATATGGACATAGAGATTTTTCAAGTAAAGAATGTCCAAGTTTTGATGCAAAAAAAGAATATAAAGATATATGAATATATGGAGTAAAATATTTGGATCAGCAGGATTAGAAGTTGCTGATAAAGTAAGTGAGGTGGTAGACAAGTTTGTTGAAACGCCTGACGAAAAAAAAGAATTTAAAAAACAAATGATGCAAGTTTTTGCTGACAGCGTAGCAGATGAGCAAAAAAATGTAACCGAAAGGTGGAAAAGCGATATGTCTTCTGATAGTCGTTTGTCTAAAACAGTAAGGCCAGCTGTATTAATTTTTTTAATTCTAAGTACAATCGTGCTTATTTTTATTGACTCAGGATTTATTAACTTTGTAGTTGACGATGAGTGGAAAGAATTATTAAAACTTTTACTTATGACAACGGTAGCCGCATACTTTGGTGGGCGCTCATACGAAAAAGGAACAAGGATAAAAAATAAATAAATGGCCAGAATAGTAAGTTATCCATTACAAAATGTAGTAGTTGGAACCGATAAGTGGATTGGTTCTGATATGGTTAACGATGG
>Ga0209232_1001364_pt1 | contig 13191 bp, 11 predicted proteins | sample ETNvirenome_2_60_FD_184066 | JGI IMG/M metagenome (GOLD analysis project Ga0209232, IMG submission 184066) | Marine viral communities from the Pacific Ocean - ETNP_2_60 (SPAdes) (version 2) | ecosystem: Environmental > Aquatic > Marine > Oceanic | place: Pacific Ocean | collected 2013-06-22
AATACTATAGGTTGCGTCTACCGCTGTCCCTCCACTAAAGTTCCAATCAAATGTTATCTCATAAATATCATTATATAAATTACCTCCAGACAATATTGTTATAGAATTATTTGTACCATATTTTGTTGTTGTATTATAAGTCCTTAAAGCAGCTATATCGTTATCTATATATATATCTGGAGAAGATAAATTACCAGTTTGTATAGTAGCGGATGTGTTTACTAATTTAACTGTAATAGCTATTTTATACGGTAAAGATGTCCCCGTTGCAAGGTAATTTTGATTGTCTGTAAACACAAACTTATCGGTATTTAAATCTATACATACATCCAAAGGAGAAACTGCAGGAAAAATGAATTGTGGCTCTGATACTACCACAGCTGCTTCATCTGTACATCCATTTGCATCTGTAACGTAACATGTATAAGTTCCTGGTGTTAATCCAGTGATAGTAGAAGTTGTCCCTCCATTAGACCACAGATAAGTATAAGGAGAAGTACCTCCACTTACTGTCGCTGTAGCTGTACCGTCAGAACCTCCATTAACAGTAACATCTGTTGATGTCATTGTTATTGATGGGGTTGAAGGAGTGGTAACAGCAAGAGTAAATATTTTTTTACATACTCCTCCTGCTAATTCAATAATAAATGTCCAAACTCCATCAATTGGATTATTATTATTAATAGTACCAGCATTGTATGAAGTTGGAGGAGAAGTATTAGTACCATTTACAACTTGTGTTCCAGCTGGATTTAAAATCTCCCAATCCCAAGTAGTTCCTGCGGGTATACCACTATTACTAAAGGTATTAAATTCAACCTCTCCACATGTACCAGGAATATTTTGTTGAGAAAAAGATAAAGAAAAATTACATGGAACTGTAGTATTTGCTAAAATTGTAAATTGTTTCTCATCCCAACATCCTTGAGCATCCGTGACCCTTACTGTATAAGTTCCAGGAGATAAATTTTGAATTGTAGCGTTACTTCCTATTTGATTATTAGACGAGTCAGTCCAAATGTAAGTTAAGGGAGTTATACCTCCATTGTAAGTAATGTAACACTCTCCATCATTTCCTTGATATGTTTGTTCGTCTGTTTTGTGAGCGACAATTGTAAAAATGGTTTCATCACAAGGATTAAAATTATGAGCAGGCCATGTTAACATAGCGTAACCATTGATATTTGCTTGGGTGAAATCATAAGTAGATGCCTTTACGACTTCGCTAAATATATCACTATAAGCTGCGTTATTAGCCTCGTTTAATGCAGTGGCTATTGCTGCAGATTTACTATACTTCTGATTAACAATAATAACAGAAAAATGTGTATTTGGAACATAATGAGAAGTAGGACTGTGAAACGAGTAATATTGAGAATCTAAAGCGGGGGATTGACTATCTTCATCTAATTCTTTATTCATCCATTCAGAAGCAAATTTAACCCTAGGGACAAGTCCTCCATTAGCAGGATGAGTTAAAGTATGAGTTTCAGAAGCATATCCAGTTGAAGTGTCAGGTCTAAATCTATAGTCCGTAAATGTATTTTTTTCGTCAGTCCATTTTTTAGTATAAAATACTAAGTCAGGAATGCTATTATTAGTATTTGTTGCACAATACGTAGCATCCATAACATTTTGTGATGAATACATTATACCTACAGGTAAGGAATTGTTAATGTCTGTATTAACAAAACTTTGGTCAATTTCCCAAACAGTTCCTTGTCCTGAAGGAGCATTTGGAACATTAGCAATAAATTTTTTTACTATATTATGATTTCCTAGGTCTTGTGATGTTTCCACAAAAGCGGTTGGGCTAACGTCTGTTGCAAATTGACTTCCATCACTTCTTTCAAAGAAATTCTGACCACCAACCATTAAAGTTATCTCCTTTGTTGTTCCAGTGGGTATACCAGAAGGGTTACCAGTTCCAAAGGTGATTCTATATGTTCTTTCTGTAGCAACGTCAGGTAAATTAGCATACACATAAACATTTGTAGAGTAATAAGACCCACTACTACTTTGAGTGAAGTTAGGCTCGTTTGTAGAACCAACAAACATATTAGGATTAGTAGAGTTATCTCCAGTAATATCTTCAATAGTATTAGAATTACCTAAAGATAAATTTTCGTATTGAGGGTCGTTTGAAAAGCCCCCCATAGTTATAGTACGCAAAACGAATTGAACGTCTATTGCGGCCCCTGTATCTAAATTAGTACCCCATAATCTTCTAGAAAAAGCCGTTAGACTCCGACCCACTGCTCCTGCCATGTTATATTATTTTAATGATATGAATACAAATATAGTGAATTTATTGCAAAAAAGAAAGGGATATGTACAAAACATACCCCTAACTTATATATATAATAAAGATTATTATTTAGAACTTACAACTTTTTCTTTTTTAGTAGACTTTTTTTCCTTCACTTCTAGTGTTTCACCTTTTAATAATTTAACAATTTTATTAAAAACTTCCTTACCTTCAGCTTCAAAACTATAATCTACAAAATGGTCATAAGGATTAATACCTACAGGAATAACTGTTATTAATTGTTTGCTTCCTGTCCCCCATTTCACCTCTCTTTTAGAAGTGTTAATTACAATTATTCTTTCATCTTCAGCATCCATAATAACTTGTTTTCTTTCAAGTTTAGGATTAGAAATTTGTTCCATAAATAATTCTGGGTCATTCTTAGCCATAACCATCATATCGTGTTTGATTTCATACATACTTCTATCAATATTAACACCCATAGCTCTAGCGTATCCAACCATCTTTTGAGCATCCATAGACATTAAAGATTCCATAGCGTGAAACTCCACCTCTAATCCTTCTAAATCTTTCTCGGCATTAGTTTCTAAATCAACCAATTCAAATATCTTTTTCTTTGTTGACATTCTATTTGGATTAGAAGAATTATAATTACTTTTTTCTAAAAACTCTCTTAAAGTAACTTGCTGATATTGTACAGGTAAAGAACCATTATTAAAAACAATATCACCTAATACAGGATTAAATGATGATTGTTCATCTGCGTAAATTGATTGTTCCCCTAAAACGTATTGGATTTTTCTGTTTCTTCCAGTTGTTTCATCAAAGATTTCATCTATAGATGGTATTCTATGACTAACTGGATAGTGTCTTCCCTCAGTGGAAGGTTTTTCATTTTTATAAGTTAATCTAAATATAGTAACTTGTTGTTTTTTCTTTGCCATTTTCTTAAATTTAATATAATTAATAAAAAAAAAGATTGGGGAGGAGACAAATCCTCCCCGCTCTTTATGTAATCAAGAACTTAATTAAGCTCTCTCAAGTAAGATGAATCTGTTGTTTGCGAAACCTTCAAATCCTCTTTCTGTTCTGTAGTGACATCTTAACTCGTCAACATCAGAAGTAGGATTAGCAAGTCCAGCAGAACCTGTTAACCAGTGCTCCATTTTTCTAGAGTATCCTCCAGCTTCTTTATATCTAACTCTTAAAGAAGGAATAGACTCTCTAGATTTCGCATCTTTACCCATATCTCCAGGAATAACAAGACCCATACCAGAATAGTTATATCCTGTAGCTCCCATCATTGGAGAATAACTTAAAGCTTCATATGCTTTCTTATGGAAAGTATATCCACCTCTAGCGAATGATTTAAATCCGAAAGCAACTCCTATTTCCTCAGAACCATTAAAAGCTCCGTAAGAGATACCTCCACCTGCAAACATTGCAGCAACCGCATCATCAATAGCTAACGATAAGTCAATTCCACACCACATAGTGTTTTCCTTAGCTCCTCTGTTAGCATCTAATGTACGAATCATAGAATCAAAATCAGAAAGGTTAAATCCAGCTAATTGGTTATAAGTTTGTGAGTTACCACTTCTCATAAAGTCAATTAAACCTTCAGTACCATTAATACCACCAGAACCGATTGTACCAGTTAAAGCAGCATTCGTGTTAGTAGCAACTTGACCTAATAACATTTGCATTTCACAGTAGTTGTTAAATCTTTTGTAAGTATCACCTTCACCTTTTAAGTACCATAAGTATCCAGATTTTCCAGTTGCAGCGTCATTTACTTTAAACCATATTTTATTAGTAGCCTCAGAACCAGTTACCTGGAAAGAGTCTTTCATAATCATAGTATAGTTTTCGTAGTGATTAGCAGTTGGAGTAATTCCATCAGGCTGTCCTGTACCTTCAGCGTGCTCATTACCAATTACAATTAACACATCAGAAGCAGTTAAAGCTGTCCATGAAGCATTTTTGTAAGGTACTAAAGTAGCTTGGTTATTAGCAGGTTTACCAGTTACAAGAGCAATTTCTCCATAAGAATTTTGGATAATATCTCCTACTCTAATAAAAAAGTTACCAGCAGTGGTACCATCAGAAGAGTAAGCAGGGTCTAAAGTAATAGCTGTACCACCAACAGCAATAGTTGGAGTACCAGTTTGTTTGAAGTTTTGATGTAAATAATCATCTTCATAGTGCTCAAATTTACGTTGAGACACTGGAGCCATAGCGCCAATAGAATCCAAGAATCCCATTAACGATTGCTCTCCATATCTATTCACAAAGTCTTCAGCAACCTCTGGTTTATGAATACTAAGTGTAGATACATAGTTTTCGTTTGTAGCCACCTGAAAAGCACTAGGAATCCCAGGTGTAGTAGTATATGCCATTTTATTTTATTTTTAAAGCATTAATATTCTAGTTATTTTAATTGTTCTTTCTTAACTCAGCAGCAATTTGCTCAGCTATAGAAAGAGGTTTGTCAGCAGAGCTTTTTGTATCAGGACTATAAGAAGGATTTTTAATATCATCTATAATATCACCTTTCCCTTTTGATAATCCTTGAGCAAATGCACTTCTAACTATTGAATCTAAATTATTCAAGGTAGCCATGTCTTTATTAAGTTTAGTAATATTTTCACTACCATCCTCGTTAACATATCTATCCCAAAATGAAACTAGATTCTTGTTTGATGTTCTGACATTTTCAATTGCCTCTTCTGATAATTTATAAGAAAATTTCTCTCCTTTATCGTTTATATCAAAATTAACATCTTTAAAGTCAGTTAAAGATTTATCTATTTTTTCATTCCATAACCTAACATTTTCTTCAGATTGTTTTTTATTATTAACCTGCTCTCTATGTTGTTTTGGAACTGACGAATCTTTTTGAAATGACTTAAGTTCTTTTTTAGCTTTCTTAGCGTCACTTCTTAATTTAATCTTAGATAACTTTATTTCATCAGCAGTATATATGTCCTCGTCTAACTTATATTGACTATTGAAAAGTAAATCAACTTCATCTGATTCTAAATCATTATTATTAAATTTTAATGCAGATTTAACCAAATTCAATTCATCCATTTCGTCATAATTCGCTGTCTGAGTCCTAAGATACTCTTCAACATCCCCACCTTTAGCAACATAATCGTTTAATTCTGCCATCTGTTCGTTGGCGAAACTTGACTTTGTTTCTTTAGATGAAAGTAAGGATTCAATCTCTTCATAAGTCTTGTATTTACCATTAGTCTTTTCGGCTAATAAATCTTCAAAACTTTTTTCAAAAACTTCTGTCTCCTCACTTGTTTCTTGAGTAGAATCTTCTTTCAAAGAACTTTCTTTTTGGGTTTCGTTGTTTTCAACCTCCTTAGATTCTTTTTCAGGAGAATTTTCTACAACTTCTTTTTCTACAACTTCTGTTTCTTCTGCTAATTCAAAACCCATACCTTTAGCAGCTAATTTTTCAAATCTTTCGTTTGACATTTTCTTAAATTTAAATTAATATTTACAAATATAATAAAAAAAAATTTATTATACAATTATTTTACCTTGGTTCTTACTAAGTCAGAATCATCTTCAGCTAATTTAATGTGTTCAGACTTAATTTCACCTCCCAATGCAATTATCTCTAGTTTTCTTTCATGCTCAGCTTTAGCGAACTCTTCTTTCATTTTATACTCAGCTTCTAGTTTTTGCATTTCCATTTGAGAATCCATTTGTTTTAATTGAGCATCAGCTTCAGCTTTAGCTTGAGCAGAAGCTTGTTGTTGTTCTGCGTTCGCTCTAGCATTTGCTTGAGCTGCTTTTGCAGCTTCTTCAGCATACTTCTTACGTCTTATCATTAATAATTGATTAGCTAATTTTATATTAGTAACATTTCTAATCATAATAGCGTCCTCTAATCTTAAAGCTCCTTGTTGTATAGACATTTGAATATTTTGCTCTAACAAAGCTTTTTGTTCATCGTCTGGAAGAGGTTCAATCATAATTCCGTAATCAGCCATAGTAACATCTTTACTAACTTCAATAGCTTTCATGTTAAACTCTCCTATAGCTTGAACATATCCTTTATAAGCTCCTGTGTATTTAACTAAATCAGAAACCCTTAAAGCTACACTCTTAGCTGTGTTTTGAGTTACAGATAATAAAGCTTGATTAATCCATCTTGTAGCATTATTAGAAGCAAGTAAAGCCATTTTCTGTACTCCCACTAAAGATTCTTTATCTGGCTGACTCGCGTCTCTAGCTTCATTTATTCCTGTTACATCACGAAGCATCTGTAAATTATATTGATATATCGCTATTAACTCTTGAAGAGCTCCTCCTATACCTCCACCTAGTTCTTGTATAGGCATAGATTGAATAGGACTACCATCATCTTGTTGTGTTCTATAATAAAGATTACCTGTCTGTTGGTATATATCTTGGACTTCAATAGGAGTGAATGTTCCTCCATCTCCTTTACCTACATTTTCTATAGCTCCTAATTCAATAGCTGAACCTTTTGGTTTAGCTTTTGACATTAAGTGTTGTATTTTTAGATGACATAATTGTATTTGGTCAGCAAAAGGAATCATTCTCTCCACAAGACTTTTATTATTCATATTCAATATATTAGGAGCATATATAGAATAAGGTAATATAGCTTTTGAAAGATTACTTTTAGGTCTTAATATATTGGTAGCTAATCCATAATCATATATATAATCTGTCCCTATAATCCACTTCCCTTTATAAATATTCTCTACAGTAGTCTTTAATGGAGTTCTTTTTTGTTTTGAATTTTTAGGTTTTTTATAGTTTTTATTTTTTTTATGAACAGAATAACCTCCGTACTTATTCTCTTTCTTTTCATAATGTAAGTCATCTACAGTTTTATATAGTCCATCTAAAACAGCTATTTTATAAGTGTCATATTCATGTATTTCATATTCATTATAATAATTACTACTCTTCCCTAGATTTTTAGGATTCCCATATTTACCAGCGTTATTTCTGGCGATTTCCATATACTCTTCTTCTGAAAACTCATCTCCAGCTAATCTTTTTAATTCATGTATAGTTAAATATATAACCTCTCCAGCGTGTTGTATGTTTTTAAAATCTGGTCTTGAAGAATGAGATGTAATTAAATTATTAGGGTCTACATATCTGATAGTCAACTTTCCGTCTTCTACATCTGTTTTACTAGCTCCGATATTTAATACAACTAAATCTCTAGATATTCTTTTCTTAATCTCCTCCCAATCATTTAAATAGAATGTTAGCTCAATACCTTCTTCCATTGCGATTTCAGTCATTTGCTTATAATTCAAGCTCATATATAAATCTAACTCTTCTTGACTTTCTGGTAAATCTTCATTACCAGCATCAAATGGGAGTCCTGATAATCCAGCCACCTCAGCGTGAAATTCTTTTAATTCCATAGCTGCTAACTTTTTTAGTTTATCTTCACTTCTTTTATCTTTAGAAACCTGGTCAATAGCTGTGCATTTTATTTTATACTCTTGATTTGTTAATCCTCCTACAATAACATCTACAAATTTTGGTATCACAGGAACAACTTCCCAATTTAAATTAAGATAAGAACTATCTCCATTAGCTCCTAATAAATCTTTATATTGTTCAATAGACTGCATACCTTCAGCGTATTCTCTATATCTTGTATATCTCTCATTACGAGATACATAAGAGCCACTCCCTATTTCTTCGTCAGACCATTCTCTGTACATTCTTTTAAAGTATTGTACCCCATATTTTTTTTCTAATTTCTCTTCTCGTGAAACGAAAGGACTTGGGTAGCCGCTAAATGATGTTTTTCCCATTACTTAATTATTTTAGATATTTTTCCATTATTACTATACTTCCTAACAAAAGGTTGTGTTGTTTTTATTTCAACCTTTGGTTTTATATGTTTTTGAGCAGCTAGCAATGTGAATCCACTTGCCATACTAGCGTCATATTTTGTTCTATTGTTTACATCAAATTCTAACCAGTCTTTTAACAACTCATAAAAAAACACTCTACCTATCGCTCCTTCTTCGTTTATACCTACATAGTCATAGACATAAGCTTGTATAGAATCTACAAGAGCATTAGCTACAGCTAGTCCAGTTGCTGGTATACCAACTTCAGTTTGCTTCTTACTGAATTTAGTATGTGTTGATTCTGGTCTAGCCATTAAATATCTTTCATATCCTCTTCTTTTAAAATACTGAATCAAACCTATTTTATTGTTTTCAACTAATATAGGACATCCATAAAATATACACTGCATTAACATGTCCTCAAAAAATATTTCTGCTTTAGGAGGTCTATGTATATATTGAGACACAAACATATGAGAATCATCTTGTTCGTGAGCGTTAAACTTCCTGAAAATATAACTTGCAGCATCTGACCTTCTGCCATCTGTAGTTACATCATGGTCAAAAGGGTCACATCCAGATACAAACTCTAATTCATTGCCAGGATATTTATTTCCAAACTTTATAGTTTGAGAATTTATCTTTTCTGAACTTGGTAACAAGACAACTGACCACTTACCTTTTTTATCTGGCCTCCAAACTACCTTAGTATCTTTAACTCCATTACTCCAAACAAAGTTTCCTTTTGTAACCATCTTACCTCCAGAACCTTCTATATAATCTATTTGTTGATATATTCTTTCTGAATCAAACAAACAATCATCTGTACTTACACGAAAAGCTTCTTCTGGAGTCCAAGGAAACTGTCTTTTATGTTCTGCTAATTTATTTGTATCGTTCTTAAATCCTTCTCTTATTTTCTTTAAATACTCTTTACTCCCTATAGTAATCTCGTCTCCAAATTTATCAAACACTTTATTCTTTGGAGTGTTGATAACGCTTTGTCCGTATTCATCTATAAATCCTTCAAACCCATCATACGCTGGAGTGAAATATCTGTAAAGTCCTGATTTAGTTCTATTTGTACCAACAACCTTATCTTCTTGGTCTGAATCATCCCATATATCTTTAAAAGCTTTACCTCCTTCTTCCATCTCATTAACTGTTGATGGTAAAAAAGCCTTACCAATAATCTTTCTACCTTGAGAAAGAGCTGGTTTAACTATTTGCCAGTTCTTTGAACAATCAGCTTCCAACCATTTACCTCCCTCATCTGATATAAAAGTTTTTAATTTTTCCCCATCATATGAGTTATTCTTTGTGTTTCTCCAATCTATCTGACTATCTAATGCTTCTGAGGCTTTAACCTGTTTGTTATTTTTTGTGATTCTTTCCCCAGGCTTTTTAAAAGACAGTACAGTTTTAGGAGAGTCCGTTCCTTCAATAATAGGTTGAAAGAAGTAGGGTAACTTTCTAAAAATGTAAACAACCTTGTCAAAGAGCTTTTTAGCATCACTACCTGTTTTACTTAATATCCCCCCATTTGAATTATACGAAAGAGTTATATCATGCAATACAATAGAGGCAGCTTTCCAAGACGCACCCTGCCTTCTATGTTTCGGCATTATTAATCCAAAACTATTATTATCCTTTCTAACATTATCCCATACAAGAAAAAATCTTCTATCTCTATCCCAATAATCTGGATAACCAATATCAATCTTACACCAATTTAAATAATAATAATGAGCTCCTGTTATGTAGGTCTCCTTACCATTATTCATAAACCAAACTCCATTCAACCTTCTTTCAAACTCTTGTTCAATAAATTTATTTTTCTTTATCTCACTAAGAGAATCCCAGTTATCTGGCATAGGATTTCTTGTCCACTTTTGGTTCTTTTTAGATTTATTATAACCTATAATAGAACTTTTTTTTGGCTTCTTTGGTATATTAATTTCTATTCCTTGTATATTCATCTTAACTTAATACTACAAATATAGTAAATAATTAGGAAAATACCCAGAATATAATTATATTTGTATCTATTAAATTATTTATTAACAAAAAAAACAAAAAAAATGGGAAATTTTATGCAAGTGCGTACAAAAAAGTACGCAGGGTTAAATGTGTTTAACAAAGGTACGACATTTGAACATATTGGAATGGCTACCGACCACGTTGTTTATGGTTATGACAACAAAGAACTTATCGGAACCGTTACAGGAAGTGATAATAGCGCTGACCAAATTGACATCACTCTAAATACAGGAGTGACACTTATAGCTGGTGAAGTTATTATGATTGGTGACAGAACAGATGTTGATACAACTATTGATTATAGTGCTGGAGCTCTTACTGCTGGAGCTGCGTTTACTGTCGCTAATGCAGGTGCTGGTACAGGTTCAACAGGAATTACAATAGAAGTTTCAAAAGGAGCGGGATACCTTTCTGTAGATAACGATACTTCTGGATTAACAGTTCCTTTATACAGAAGAACAGGTAGATTAGTTTATACTGATATGGGTTCTGCCGCAGCTCCTATTACAGTGAACACGGAACAAGTTGTTATTCATCCTGCAGGTGATGCGGTATCTGCAAAATCAAATCAATTTATATCTGTTAGATTAAAATCTAAGAATGGAGTTGCTTATGACGCTGCTGCTACTGACGCAGATGTTGGAGGTATAATGATTAATCTTGATAGAATTATTTTAATGTATGAAGGAGCTTTATCTACAACTTCAGCAACTGCTGAAGATTGGGTGATATGGTATGACACTTCAAAAACAAATAACGCTGGATTGGATTCACCTTTTGTAGATATATTAGAATGTGAAACTGACTTAGACGGAACAGAAGAGTTCTTTGTAAATCATATTGGTGGTAAGGGAGCTTTTCTTGATATGAAAAAACTATCTGTAAATGGTCAAATGGTTGATTTTCCAGACATTAGTGTTTCTGGAGTTGTAAGAACTAAGAATGTTGTTAGTGCTGTTCAAGCTCAAAACTGGGGTACAACTGCATTTAAAGCTGGTACAGGAGCTAGTCCAAATGATACTATTATGAAAATAAAAGGTTCGGGTAAACACGGATTTAGTGTATTAGTTGTTGATGACACTTTATCTGAGGTTGTCGATAAGACTGACGCTACTAATTTATTAGAATAGTAATATAAATTATATTAATAGAAAAAGGGACTTTATGTCCCTTTTTTTATTTTTTCACGTTTTTTATGTCTATTAAATCTTGACACTTCTCGTATTCTTCTAGGTATATAAAGTGGTCTAGAAGTGTGTCTATTATATCATCTTCGTTAATGTAAGGGTCGTATGGGTCAAATATTAAACCAAATCCTTCTGTTAGTTGAGCTTCCATTAACTCATCAAACGATATTTGATTTGTAATAAGAAGATAGGAGTAATGCATTGTTTTGTTTATTAACTCATCTCTGTAACGATAATCATCTAGCTTGTCTAACGGTTTTTTCATTTTGCAAATTTTTCAGCGGCACCACCCTTAAAGTGATTATCCTTGTTATTATTGTCTTTCACTTGCTCACCCCTCATTCTTTGGTCTAGTTTAATTAAAGCTTCCATCATTTCTTGAGCGTCCATAAAAGCTTTCTTTTTAGATTCCAATGCGTTTTTACGTCTTTCGTCAGCTACATCATCTGCTATAGGTCTTCTGACATCTGCTATTAAAGTTGATATACCTTCTTTAGCTGCGTCTAAAAGCTCGGTTAATGTATCTTCTACATATAATTGTATTTCAGTTTTCTCTTCCATTACGGTAATACACATAAAGCGTTACTATTTCTCATCCTATAAAAATACTCGTCATTAATTTTCATTTTATAATTTGAGTTCTTTTGGAAAAGAATCTTGTCTCCAACTTTAAAATCTTCAGTGAACTGATTGATGTATTTAACTACACCTCTGTCTATTGTTTCTTCTTGACTTATGTTGGTAACTATACCAGATTCAGAAACTTCCTCTTTAGTTTGTATAGGTTCTACAAATATAAAGTCCATTAACATAGTTATTTCTCCATCTCTTTCATATGCGTATATTTGGTCTATATCACACTGATAGTATTTTTCTCCTTCTAATTCTATAGTTTTATCTATAACAAGGTGATGTATAAATACTTTATCTCCTTTTTGTAAAGTTAGATTATCCTTAACTCTTTTATCTGGATGTGGAGGTATATGTTTAACTATACCGTTTTGTTTAGCATGCCACATTCTATCTATTTCTGTATCTAACCATAATTCCGTACCATCAGAAAGTACATGTTTATCTTCTGTTTCTGACTCTAATTCTATTAGAACCGTATTTCCTAGTGAGCTTTTTATCATTTTATTTCTTTTTCAATTCCTAATTCATATTCTGGAACACATTTGTTTCCAGGTATAGACTTCCATATTCTAGTATATTTTTCCCCACTTGGAACTACATATATATTGTATCTAGCTTCTTGAAAATGTTGAGAGTAGGCTTTGTCAAATGTAATGTCTACAATTTTTAAAGCTCCTTTTGCTATTGTTTGTCCTCTAAGATATGTTATATCTCTATCTCCAGCTGACACAATAACCTTTCTTATTAATCCTTCAGGTATATCCATTTTAATTTATTTTAATTATTACCATTTATTTTCGGGACATTTTTCTACATCCCACTTTGCCTTTACAGACATTATACATCCACAAATAGTACATGAACCATTATCTTTATCTAAAAGTTCACATGAATCACATATAGTAAGCCTTTCTTTATATTTATCTTGCGACGCGTCTTCAAATCCAGACTTAGCGTAATCTACTATTGATTTAGTTAGATTCCAAGCTTTATTTATTATGTTTGGTTTTTTCATTTTAATTTAATTTATACTACAAATATAATAAAATTATTTAAAACAAATATGTTTTGTTAGTAAATAGTTTTTCACTATATTTGTAAAATAATAATAATTAAATATATAAATTATGGCATGCGAACAGATGAAAAAAACAAAAGAGGGACTTATAAAAACTCTTGAAAGTTT
>Ga0209232_1001365_pt1 | contig 13186 bp, 12 predicted proteins | sample ETNvirenome_2_60_FD_184066 | JGI IMG/M metagenome (GOLD analysis project Ga0209232, IMG submission 184066) | Marine viral communities from the Pacific Ocean - ETNP_2_60 (SPAdes) (version 2) | ecosystem: Environmental > Aquatic > Marine > Oceanic | place: Pacific Ocean | collected 2013-06-22
GGCAGCGACAGAGTGATCCCCATAGCAAAATTCCTGCTAAGTGATAGCCCTGATCGATGCAAGCGGTGCATCCAAGTGATTGAGGGCGACGAATGACAGACAAATTCCTAGCCGCGATCCGCGCCCAAGACAAAGCCAAACAACTGCCGCGAGGCAGATCGAACCCAATACTCGGCGATCCACCGAAAAAACCCTCCGCACCCCTCACCGATGCAGTGAGACTGCAAATTCTGTCCCTGCACCAAAACAAAATGCGGGGGACAGACATCGCCAGAAAACTCGGACTGAACGCCAATACCGTCCATAACACCATTCGACGGTATGGGATTCGCGACAACAAAGTCGTCAATCTGCAAAAAAATATGTTCGAGTGATCGGTCGAAACAAGTGGGAAGCGGGTCGCGTAACGCGGTTCGCGGCGCTTGGGCCAAAAAATCGCTTTCTATATAGTACTTTTCAGAGAAAATATTTTTAGTAAAAAATAAAATGAAAAATGGCGGTACAGGCGGTACGGCGGTACAGCCCTTATAGGACGGGGCTTTCAGGCGTACCGTTGGCGTACCGGCGTGATTCAGGGCGTTACGGCCAAATGAAAAAACGCGTAACTACATAGGACTTTTCGGGAACTTTTTTTTGTTTTGTTTTTTATTTCTGAAAAAAGACTATATAGGAACGCGAATTAAGGATTGACAGTGCGCGCTGGCTTATTGTTAGGGTGCGATAAATCCCGTAGGGCACTAAAATGTTTTTGTTATTGAAGCGACATTTCGATTTAGGGCAGCGCGAAAAAGTACGCAAAGCGGCGATGGCCGAAAAAAATAGGCTTCACCTAAAGCAATCGCAGAATTTTGTAAACCATTGGAACTGTTTGGCGAATAAAAATGTCCTCAAACGCGTCAATTTCCAACAAGCCCACGGCGAAGAGCACCGGAGATTTTTAGCCGATAGGCATTTTGAAATGAGGAAAAAAAGAATTGGGGGCTTGTTTGCCGAGCTAGAATATGCGACCTTGCGCGTACACCTAAACAAGGATGCGAACGATGAAAAAACTACTCGATACCCGAGCAACGAATACCAAAGTAAAGAAAACCCAGAAAAAGCCGAATAGCCATTTTGCGAAGCCGATCCGCATGGCGAGCCTAAGCATGATGCCTGACCATATCATTTGCGCCGGTAGCAAAGCCGCGAATTGTATGGAAGCCTGCCTTAAAGAAGCCGGACTAGCGGCAGTGTATGACAGCGTCAACATTGCCCGCCAAGCAAAGACTGATTACTGGCACGCCGATCAATCTGGATTCCTCGCCCAACTCACCCGTGAATTGGCAAACTTTAAAAAGCTTTGCGATAAGCAAAACGTGCAAGGCGTCGTTCGCCTTAACGTGCTCTCCGATATCCCTTTTGAAAAGCATGCCATCCCGCAGCAATTCCCCGATCTATTTTTCTATGATTACACCAAACAAGCGAAAAGGTTGGGCAACACTCCCGCCAACTACCGCCTTATGTTTAGCTACAGCGACCGACCGCAGTATCAAAACCAAGTAGCCGCCGCGCTGCCCACTGGCGTCCCCGTCGCAGTAGTTTTTAAAAATTCGATGCCGAGCGAATACCTTGGCCGACCGGTTATTGATGGTGATCTGTCCGATTTGGATAACGTGATGGCCGGTCCGGTCGTCGTCGGGTTGACTGCTAAAGGCCCAGCACTACATGACGATTCTGGTTTCGTTGTGGACGGCAACATCATCCTACGCGCCGCCGCGTAAACTTTTAAAAAAAACCATTGCACTCGCGTGCATATATGAGACTATTCGCATGCGGTAAACATTTGGGCGAGCCGCACGCCCCACAATTGGAAAATGTGATTATGCTAAATACTACTTTAGAAAATGCGAACGGAACGCTGGAAAACATCTTGCGACAGATCAGCGAGCAAGCAAGCCGGAAAGCCGACTACATTGCCCCGACCGATCAGTTGCAGGTACAAACCCGCGACGGGAATACCAACATTGTTTTGGAGGCGAACGGCGGCATGCCGACCCAGCAATTCACCACAAACGAAATTGCATTCCAGCAACTGGCAAGCAATTGCGACATTGATGTGCGAACCGCTCGCCGGTTACGGGATAACGAAAATTATTCTGCCGAGTTTGATCAACTGATCAATAAGATTCTGGTAAACGAGCCGAAAAGCAAGATGCTCCGCACGTTTGACGGCGACCAACCGTTAGTGCGTGCAATTGTCAGCGATAAGTTTAAGACGTTCGATAATGTGGATCTGGTGCAAGCCGCGCTCCCGCAATTGATGGAAAGCGAAGCGAATTGGAAAATCGTTAACGGGACTGTCACCGACTCCCGTTTATACATGCGACTGAAATCGGAGAATCAGGTGGCCGAGCCAGCGATAGGTGACGCCATGGCGAACGGGATCATGCTGCGCAATAGCGAAGTCGGCATGGGTAGCGTCGAGGTTATGCAAATGATTTGGACCCTATGGTGCCTAAACGGGTGCAGTAGCGAAAAGAAAAGCCGCCACACTCACGTCACCAGCGCACGCGGCACCGAGGATTGGTCTTTGCTTACCAGTGAAGCAAAAGACGCCGACAATCATGCGCTGCAATTAAAATTGCGCGACGTGGTAGCCGGTTACACTTCCCGCGATAGTTTTGACGAAGCCGTCGAAATGTTCCGGATCGCTCACGGGGACATTGTCGAGAATGGTTTAGCCAATCCTGCCGCCGTGGTCGATAGCGTCGTCAAAGTGTTAAGCCTCCCGAAAAAATCTAGCGGGGATATCTTGGCCGGACTAATGCAAACGATCCAACAGCCGGGCTACACCAATAAGCCGATAAGTCGGGCAACAATCGTTAACGCGGTTACCGCCGTCGCGCACACTGCCGACGCGGACTCAGTTGATGATTGGTATGCGAACGGTCGCGCCGTTCTAGACTTGCCGCGTAACCAATGGGAAACCATCGCGCTCGCAGCCTGATCGGTCCCCTCACCCGCTCCAATGACCCCGCCCAGCGCGGGGTTTTTTTATGCATGCGAATAGTCTTATAATCGGATCACGCCATACCGGCGCAACATTTGGAGAATGTGAAAATGCAAGCTATACAGGTTCGCTACCTAAACCCGACCGATACGAAAGGCGCACGCCTTAAAGCTTGGACTCATGGCGCGGCCATGGTTCAGCCGTTTAACTCTGATCGGGACATGTTCCCGCAGTCCCGCGATCTGGCGCAAACCCTGATCGATTCGCTCGGGTGGTGCGTGCCGATCACCGGCGCGGGCACGCTTACCAACGGCGACGACGTTTTTACTGTGGGGATACTGTAATGACTCAAGACATTGTCGAAAAGCTCGGCCAGTTTACGGACGAACAACAAAGCGCCCTGCGACGGGTATGGGAGCAACGCGTCTCGTATACCGATCACCCCGATTTCAAAAACCGTGGCTTTCGCGATTGGATATTGAGGGATTGTTACGCCCTAACTTCTTTGGAGGACGGTAGCGCCCACGTAATCGCGAATGCTTTCGCGCCGCATGCGTTTATAACCATTGGTCCGGACGGGACCGGCACCATTAATCATTCCACGCCTAATTAAGGCGTTTCCCCGACCCGATCAACCCCGCCAAGCGCGGGGTTTTTTATTTGTGGGAATAGTCTTATACTCCGCGAACGCCACAAACCGATGGCGCATTATTGGAGCAAAGACATATGAATATCGAAAACCAAAACCAACCGGCCACGCGTGAAACCATGGCGGAGTATCTCGACCGGCTCGCCGCCGATCAGATCGAGTCCGGAATGGACGCGACCGGCGCGGATATGAAAGCCGCCGCTAACGAAATCCGAAAGCTTACCCAGAAAGTCGATCATATGGCCGCCGCCATGGCGACCGTCGCTAGCCGCGAAGACCAACTAGCCAGCGCGTTGTTTGGATTGATCGAAGACCGCGTGCAATCCCTAGTCGAAACCGAGTTGGATAATTACGACCCGACCGATCATTACAATTTTTCCGACGCGGTCGCCGAGCATTCTAGCGAACCGGACGAAGACCGAACCCGCGACATGGTCCGTGAAGTGATCGAGGGCGGATCTTTTACCTTTCACGTCTGATCGATAAACCCGATCCGATCAACCCCGCCGAGCGCGGGGTTTTTTGTGTCTTTTTTTCGAGTGTAATCTTGTCGGCCTCGCCTCCCGCCCGCCGGTTGAAACGTACCGCGCCCCGCGATCCCCGCGCCGCGACCCTCGATCCGGTACTGATCGGCCCCGATCCGCGACCCTCGATCCGCGAACCGCGCTAAACTTTCGTCGGTTTGTTTTCCCGTGGAAGTTCCCCGCCGCCGGTTTGGAAGTTCCTTTTTGACTTCCACCCGCCGCCGCCGCCGATCCGCGATCCGCGATCCGCGCGCCATGGCCTAGGGTCCCCCGATCAATAAAGGTTACCCGCGCAGCAAAAGACGCCGCCCGCGCTTCGCGCGCCGCGCGCCGTGGGCACGCGCAGCCAGCCGCGTACTTGTGCAGGTTTCACGCAAACAACCCACTCCTGAAACAAATGGCTTTAACTGAATAAAAAAAGTGCTATATTTCGCAAAAATAAGCCGCATTTATGGGATTACGCGCATGGCAAAAGTGGAGAAAAAAGTAGAGACGCGAGGCAGGCCGAAGCTCTCTGAAGACACAAGGCTAACCGGTAAGCAACTCAAGTTTGTTGAACTGGTCGCCACACGCGAGGGACAAGACACGCTACGAAATCTGGCCGTCGAAGCCGGGTTTAGTGTCAGCGGGGCGCATACGCGTGCGTATGAAATGCTCAACCCTAGAAAATCACCCCACGTGGTAAAAGCCCTCAAAGCGCGGAGAGCAGAACTTGCTGAAAAGTACGAGGTCAGCTACGCAAGGCACATACGCGACTTGCAGCACATACGCGATGAAGCTATCGCTGCGGGCGCATACTCCGCTGCTGTTCAAGCAGAGAAAGCTCGTGGCCTAGCGCAGGGTGACATTTACGTCAGTAAGTCTGAGGTTCGCCATGGATCTATTGATCAGATGAGCAAAGCCGAGGTCAAAAAAGCTTTGGATGAGCTAAAACGCCAACTTGGCGAGAAGGTGATAGATGTCGAACCAGACAGAGTCGAGCTTTTGGAAGCAAGTCAAGACGGGGCTATCCAACACTGATGTAGTTTGCACGCGGATTGAGAACAGCAGCACGCCCGGCGTACCGGATCTATTGTTGCTCGACCGTCAGAAGAACTTTCACTTGTTGGAGCTAAAGGTCGCGAAAGGTAACAAGGTGCTGCTTAGTCCGCATCAGGTGTCTTTTGCTACGCGGCACAGGGGCGCTAACTCGTGGATCGCGGTCAAAAAAGATGACACTGTGTACTTGTACCGGGCGGATCAAGCGATAGAAGTCTTTGAAGACGGTCTACGGGCCGTGGCCCACGGATCATTCACCAAGCCTATTAACTGGGCAGAGTTACTTACCACCATAGAAAACTATAGGGTCCCCCTTGAATCTTGACACTCAGACAGATGCGGATATTCAGAAACTTCGCTTAGAGCTTCGTTTGAAGCAATTGGAGAAGGTAGAAACTTGTCAGAATGAATTTTTACCATTTGTACGATCTATGTGGCCGGAGTTCATTGCGGGTAGGCATCACCATTTGATCGCGGAGAAGATGGAGCAGATTGCTTCTGGGAAGTTGAAGCGTTTGATTATCAACATGCCGCCGCGTCATACGAAGAGTGAGTTTGCTTCTTATTTGTTTCCGGCGTGGATGATTGGCCGTAATCCGTCGATGAAGATCATACAGGCTACGCACACGACTGAATTGGCGGTGAATTTTGGTCGTAAGGTGAAGAATCTGCTGGAAACGGACGAGTACAAGGAGATTTTTGACGATACGAAGCTATCTGCGGACAGTAAGGCGTCTGGCCGGTGGGATACAAAGTCTGGCGGTATGTATTACGCGGTGGGTGTTGGGTCGAACTTGGCGGGTCGTGGTGGCGATTTGATCATTATTGACGATCCGCACTCGGAGCAGACGGCGATGTCGGCGAGTGGGTTTGAGAATGCGTGGGAATGGTACACGGCGGGTCCCCGGCAACGTCTCCAGCCGGGCGGAGCCATTGTTTTGGTTCAGACTCGGTGGTCTGAGAAGGACATGACGGGCAATTTGGTGCGTCAAATGACTAAAGACCCCCATGCAGACCAGTGGGAAGTCCTTGAATTACCTGCAATTTTCGAGTCTGGGGAGCCATGTTGGCCTGAATTCTGGAAAAAAGAAGAGTTGGAGTCGGTTAAGGCGTCGATTCCGTCGTATCAGTGGAATGCGCAGTACCAGCAGAACCCGACTTCTGAGACTTTGGCTATTTTGAAGCGTGAATGGTGGAATGTTTGGGAAAAAGACCACATTCCGAACCTTCATTACGTGATTCAGAGCTACGATACGGCGTTTAGTAAGCGAGAAACGGCTGACTACAGTGCGATTACGACGTGGGGCGTGTTTTATCCCGAGGAAATTGGTGGTCCTGCTCACTTAATACTGCTGGATGCGAAGAAAGGGCGCTGGGATTTCCCAGAATTGAAGGAAGTTGCGTTAGATCAGTACAAATATTGGGAACCAGAGACGGTTATTGTGGAAGCGAAGGCGTCAGGGACCCCTCTGACTCAGGAATTGCGTCAATTGGGCATTCCGGTGGTAAATTTCACGCCTAGCCGTGGAAATGACAAGCTTTCTAGGGTACACAGTATATCTCCGCTATTTGAAGCTGGTATGATTTGGGCACCAGATGAGTCATGGGCGCAAGAAGTGGTGGAAGAATGCGCTGCTTTTCCTAACGGGACTCACGATGACTTGGTGGACAGCACCACGCAGGCGCTGATGCGCTATCGTCAGGGTAACTTTGTTCAGTTGCCTAGTGATGATTGGGAAGACGACGAAGGGTCTATGAATATAAGGGCGGGTGCATACTATGGCTGAACGCGAGTACGAGTACGGCAAGCTAATTCCGGTTCCGGAAGATCAACAAGAATATATCTTTGATCCTGAAATGCGGGAATTGCTGGCTACTGGTGACGCGATACAAGCTTACCCTGCTTCTATGGAAACTGACCGCGTTGGGCTGCCCACGGCTCTGGCTCGCGGCGCTGCGGACTTGTTTGACACAAGTCGTCGTGAAGTGGTCATGCCTGCGGAGACTAAGCTAGGCGCGGCCACTGAGTTTTTCAACCCGATTACCAATGAGTTTGAATCGCGTGCCGATGAGACGATCAGGCCCGGCGTGTTTATGCGTCCAGAAGAACCCTCCACTGGCGCAGAGGCCCGAGCAAACATGCCCTTGGCCCGTGGTTTTTCGCAAGCCGTTGATTTTGCTGGGGATTTGATCACATCTCCGAAGGCAAGGGCGCAGGCAATAGAAACATTGCAGGGTGTCCCGCAAATGTTGACGGATCAGGCAAAGCTTTCAGGCATTGCCAGTTTGCGTGGCGAGCGGGTTATTGACCCAGATACGGGCATGACAGGTAACCCCTATGACGCCTTCTTATCGGCAACGACGCCTTTGGCTGTTGGTCGCGCTGTAAGCGACGTGCCCAGAGCTAGCTTTGGTATTTTTGGTAGCGGTAGCGGCAAATCTGGTAAGCAAGCGGAAGATACTGTTGCTATGTTGGAGGAATCCGGTCTTGATCCTTCGGAAGGGTGGGAAAGACAAGACGGCGCTAACACGTATAAGGCATACCGTTCCAGCTTGGATGGCAAGGTTCGCTATGAAATACCGACCGCTAACGTTGCGTTTCGGGGGGTGTTTCGCGAGACGGAGGACCCCGATGTCGAGTTGGGTAAGTTATTAGACCCGGAGACTAGAGATCAACAGCGTCTTGAGGCGATGCAAGGTCTTCGTATACGCATAAACAGATATAACGATAAAGAATACATACACGTGCCGGGGTTTTCTGATCTAGACGAAACACAATTAAATAAACACGGCTTTACGAAATTGGATTCTAAGGTTGGTAAGGATGGTTTGACAAAATTCCCAGCCCCTGTATTAGAGCAAATCGTTGATTTTCCGGAACTTTTTGACGAATACCCTCAGTTACGCTCGATACAAATAAAACCAACCCCCTCTTTGGCACTCTTTCTTAAAGGTGCTTACAACCCCGACACGAAAGAGATTTCTCTCGCGTCCGTGCCGAATACGGCAGAAGGTCGCAAAGAAATGATGAGCACTTTACTGCACGAGATGCAGCATGCGGTGCAAGACATTGAAGGCTTGTACGGCGGTGCCAACACCCGGATGTTTGAACCTACGGGCTTTGCGGAAAGACAAACTAAAAACCAAAATGCCCGTAAAGAGGTAGACAAGGAAATTGGGGATAGTTTAGACAATCTGGTGGTAACCCTTGGTGACTCCGCATCGAAAAAACCAAAAACAGGGCTTTTTGGGAAAATATTTGGGTTGTCTTCGCCGACATTGCCGCCGCGCACTCAGACGGGATTAGCAGGCGCAGACGAGGAAAGAGTCCGGTTTGTAAAACGCGCAACCATCGGTTACCTCAGAGCGCGTGCAGAAGAGGAGGAACAGCTTGCTGCGGGGGAGCTTACTGTCGGAGAGAGATCCCGGCGTGAACTCGAAGACGCTATTACACGTCGTCAACAACAACTGCGAGATCTTGGGGCATCGGAAGACGAAATTGCAGACGTTGAAGCAGAATATAGGGGTCAGGCTTTTCGATATGGGGGTTCTGACCGGGAAATGATTTATTTGGCTGATGAGCTTAAAAAAGCCGGAGTCAAAAACTCAGAAAAAGTCGCCGAAAGAATCGGTAACGCTTTTGACGAACAGATACAAAAGCTACGACCAATACTCAAAGAAAAAGAACAGATAGAGGAAATAAGCAGTCGATCATACGAGATGTATGCCGGTAATCCGGGTGAAGTCGAAGCACGTAACGTGCAAAGAAGGTTTGAAGGCATTGAAGAAGGCGAGTATCTACGCCATCCGTCTGGTGAGTTAAGACCGTTTACTGACAAAGTCCCTCCCGCAGGAATGCAAACCCTCGACCCTGAAGTCACGCAAGGGATGGTGCTACCGGAAGGTGGGCTTGTTTATTCGCTAGCCGAGGGTCGAAAAGGCCAGCCATCTTTTTCGATGGACCCTCCCAGTAATGGCGACCTAGATGCAAAAAGAGCAAAGCTACAGCAACAGCGCAGCATATACGACAACCGTAATTCGCAGCTTTTTGAGAACACCAGCAAGCCTTTGACAAAATCTACTGCGGAACGGCTCAGAGCGGAGAGAGAGAAAGCTGGGCGTGAAATGTATCGGTTACAGCACGAAATCGATTTGGAGGAAAATGAGCCAAATCTTCCCGATAGCGTCATTACTAGAGACTCAGCAGGGAACTTTCTTCCGCGCGATGATTTTTATCGGGCAAACGAATACGCGTTTCACGGTACTCGCGGGGCGGCTGATAAAATTATGAAAGACGGTGGTGTTCATATGGACACCGAGGAACCGGCTTTTTTTATGTCGGAGAGTCCTGCGGAGGCGATGACTTACGGAGCAGGTGGGCTAGGTGATTTAGGCACCGTGATACCGATGCGTATTGATACCAGAGGTTTTGCTGAGATTGACTACGGTGGTATGCGTTACGGGGATCTGGATGAAGGTGGGCCGGTCCTTGTTTCATTTCCTAGTAAAACAACTTTTTTTGGTATTCAGGGGACTGATTTTGAGGTAGCGGTTGATTTTGATCCGAACACATACCCCAATGAGTTTGTTTCTATCGCAAGGGAAGGGGGTGAGAAGTACAGAATTTCGGACGAACTTCTTGAGCAATATCATCCGGACGGACTTTCCATACTGAGCGAAGAGTCTTTACTAAACGCCGCTAAGGACGCTGGTGCTCCCGGTGCTAGGCTTTTGTCTTTCAAGGACCTCAACCCCACGGGGGCAACAATGTTGCGTAGCACCACAAAAATGAAGATCCCCGAGGAAAATGAAATACTTACGGTTTTTGATAAGTCGCGGCAACGTCTGGCAAAAGGTAATCCCTTGAGTCCGGATAATTCCATTCAAATTAATCGCGCACGAGATCCGTTTAGTGGATTCGCTAACGGTGGTATGGTGAACAATATGAAACCTAGAGTAACCCAAGGTCTAACCAACCTTTTGAACAAATACAACGCCTCGGGACCCTTGGCGGGTGCCGGAAATGTTCCACGTGGAACAATGCCTGTGCAGATGAACCAAGGTGGTGATCCGGAGCTTGAGGGCTTTCCTGCGGCTCCTGTCGTTGACCCGGTGCAATTTCCGCAGCCCGTGTTCAGCACCGCACCTGCGTTGCCTCCTGAAGCTGCTTTACCGCCCTCGGTATACACGCCTCCGGCGCAAACTGCGGTGACGGTGCCCACGCAACCTATGTTTACCACCCCGCTTTCTGTGGGACCAACCCCCGGCAATTTTGATGAAGAGGTGGACGATTCTAACTTTGTGTTTACGTATGGTAAAGATCGTCTTGGAAGGCCGGTGATGAGTGCTTCCCCACCAGAAAATGTTGATCCCAACCAGTTCGTAAGCGTAGAAGACTTCGAGCGTGGTTTAACAAGTTCTCAACCCCGTGACCCATACGCCGTGCCGACAGCACCAGCGCCGGGTATGTTATCTGATGCGGTCGTTGATTTTGACATTTCGGATCAAATCACACCGCAGACGGAAGGGTATGCAACGACTCGTGACATGAACATTCCGGCCACTGGTGACCCGTTCGCTGACGCAGTTGAGGGCGAATACCAGATGCCTATCTACAAGCCGCAGGTTATGCCGGGTTCAATGCCTTTTATGAGCGTTCGCTACGGTCGCCCCGGCACTCCGTCTGAGCAACCCCCCGAACCGCCAAGATCGGATCAGTACTCTACCGGAAGCTTTGGTCGGGCTAATTATGCAGAAGCTCTATCTAACTGGGAACGCATGTATGGTCCGGTTGAAGACTACCAAGCACCGGACCCCGACGCTGTTATGGAAGATAACGGCGGAGCAGACACTGGGACAACTCCCGGCACTACGGTTCCCGGCACTACGACCCCCGGCGGCACGGCGTTTTATCCAGAGCCTCCCCCTGTTCGTGGAAGTGGAGGCATAGGACCTCGGACAATTTATAACGCTCGTTTGCTTGCATGGGAACAAAAATACGGCCCGGTCGAAGATTATTACGCAGCGCAACGAGCCGCACAAAACAACGACATTAATGTGTATTTAAGTCGTCAGGGCGAAGAAGCCGTAGCTGCGCAATACGGCTATACTGTTGAGCAGCTTAGGCTAATAAACGAAGATCGACGAAAGCTAGGGTTGGGACCACTGGGGGACCTTATTGGTGACATCAATGTAAACCCCGGCAATATCGGAGCATTTTAGGAAAATATTATGGCAAATGGCGATAGACCTCCGGTTTCGTTGATGGACAGAGAGGGCATGAACCTTTCTGAAGAAGACATGCTTGCGGTAGAGATAGAAGCTCTTCCTAATGGCCTTGAAACCAACGGCGTGATGAGCGTTGAAGGTGTAGAAGTAACTCAGGACGAAGACGGGGGTGTGACCTTTGACTTTGATCCGTTGCGAAACAAAGATCGTGAAGACGGTTTTTTCGACAACCTAGCGGAATTCATGTCGGAGTCTGAACTGGCGGAAATATCCAACGATCTTATGGAGCAATACGACGCCAACAAGGCGTCCAGACACGATTGGGAAGAGGCTTATTCTAATGGCCTAGAACTCTTAGGGTTCAACTACGAAGAGCGCACAGAGCCTTTTAGAGGCGCTACAGGGGTCACACACCCTTTGCTTGCCGAGGCGGCTGTTCAGTTCCAAGCGCAGGCGTTCAATGAGCTTCTGCCTGCGGGCGGTCCTATACGAACCACGGTTCTTGGATCAACGACGCACGCTAAGTCTGAGCAGGCTAGTCGTGTAAAGAACTTCATGAATTACTACATCACCAACGTGATGGAAGAGTACACTCCTGAATTCGACCAAATGCTGTTTAACCTGCCTTTGGCGGGCAGTACGTTTAAGAAAGTTTACTTTGACGACACGTTAGGTCGCCCTGTTAGTAAGTTTGTGCCCGCAGAGCACTTGGTTGTGCCCTACGAAACGTCTGATTTGGCAACCTGCCCGTGTATTACACACGTTGTGCGCACGTCGTTAAACGATCTGCGTAAGCAACAGATCGCAGGATTCTACCGCGACATTCCTGTCCTGCCTTCACAAGCAGGCAGCAGCAGTATTTCGGATGAAATCGACCACATTGACGGTGTTAGCGCCTCAAATATCGATTACGACTGCACTTTGCTAGAGTTTCACGCGGATTTAGACCTGCCCGGCTATGAGAACAAGGACGAAGATGGCGAAGAAACCGGCATAAAAGTGCCCTATATCGTCACTATCAGCGAAGAAAACAGCAAAATATTGTCTGTTCGACGTAATTACGAGGAAGAAGACCCGTTAACTACGAAGATTCAGTACTTTGTCCATTACAAGTTTTTGCCCGGATTTGGCTTTTACGGCCTTGGTTTGATCCACACAATCGGTGGTTTATCGCGAACCGCGACCGCTGCACTGCGTCAATTGATTGATGCAGGTACGCTTTCTAACCTTCCTGCGGGCTTCAAGGCTCGCGGCCTGCGGATCAGGGACGATGATTCACCCTTACAGCCGGGTGAATTTAGGGACGTTGACGCGCCCGGAGGGCAGATTAGAGACAGTTTGATGCCTCTGCCGTTCAAGGGTCCAGATGGCACGCTTTTCCAGCTACTGGGCTTTGTAGTGGACGCAGCGCAGCGTTTCGCCACCATCACGGACATGAAGGTAGGTGATGCTAATCCAAACGCGGCTGTCGGCACTACGATAGCTATGATTGAGCAGGGCACTCGTGTGATGAGTGCTGTTCACAAGCGGTTACACTACGCGATGAAGATCGAGTTCAAGATCTTGGCTCGTGTAATGAAAGAGAGCTTACCTCCGGTTTATCCCTATGAGGTGCCGGGGGCGGAGTCTACGGTTAAGGCTACTGACTTTGACGACCGCGTAGACGTACTTCCCGTATCTGACCCGAACATCTTTTCTCAGAGCCAGCGGATTGCTTTGGCTCAGACTGAGCTACAGATGGCGATGCAGGCTCCGGAG
>Ga0209232_1001366_pt1 | contig 13181 bp, 5 predicted proteins | sample ETNvirenome_2_60_FD_184066 | JGI IMG/M metagenome (GOLD analysis project Ga0209232, IMG submission 184066) | Marine viral communities from the Pacific Ocean - ETNP_2_60 (SPAdes) (version 2) | ecosystem: Environmental > Aquatic > Marine > Oceanic | place: Pacific Ocean | collected 2013-06-22
GAGAGCCGCAAAGTTCATACCACCAAATCTATTAGATGGTCGACCTGTAGCAGTATAGGGATTGTATTCTGAATGTACCATTCCATCTGTAGTCTGTAAACCTCTACGCTCTATATATTGTAAGTTATTCAATACCTTATCATTGTAATCATCATAATACTTTTCCTTATTATAGAAAGCGCATTTCTTAACGATATTAACAACAGTTCTACAAGCTTCTAAATGTTTCAGTATAGGTATGATACAATTTAAATCAGGCTTACCCCAATTTACTCTATGAAAATGTTCATGCGCATTGGTAATGGTGTCCTCTATAATCAAAGGTTCGTTTGTATTCAGATATGTAAGCATCTGTAAATCTTTTATATCTTTGAATGGTGCGAAATGTAGTAACTTCTTCTTATCATAGGTGTATATCGTTTGATCTATGATTAAGTCATTTAGCTTTTCAATATCTAAATTATTAGTATCTGTATGTCTGAACGGAAGTATATACTCATAGGTTGTATCTAAACCTACAAAATACAGTAAACAAAGATTTGTTGCTAAAGGATGTTTGTTATCATCACATTGTATAGGTACAACAATAGATTCTTGCTTTTGTATGTCTGTATAAAAATCATCCCATTCTTTTTGAGATTCAACTATTACCAATTGTGGGCTTCACTCCAAAGTTTAGTAGTTTCAGGATACACATCGAACATTAAGTCTAATAAAACTTTGGCATATTCTTGTATTTCCCATTGTGAGGTTTTTTCATTTCGTAACTCTATGAAGTTCATAATAGCCTGAAATGATGCTGTCCAATATACTTCGGTGTATTGATTCAATGGTAGGATTATTCTAGCCTGCTCTTTTGCCATACCCGCATTTACCATTTTGTCATAAGTCATTCTAACCTTTCTCATCAAATCGTTATAAGCATCATCCATTCTCTTTTGTTGTAAATCATCCAATACACCTTCTGATGCTTGTTTGTTATCTTCTGACTGTTTTCTCCAAACCGATGGATTATAGTAATCAGCTACGGGTACATACCTACCGCTGATTTCGTTCCAAGCATGATCTTTTGCTGAACTGTTAGATGTGGTTTCGATTCCAACAACGTGTTTATACCATTGTCGCATCACAAACTCAGGAGCTTTCAAATGAAACTGAACCTGTAAATGTCTGAATGGAGAGTAATGTTTGTATTTAGCTAAATACTTAACTAATCTCGCATCTGATTTATCAAACTTTGTTTTTCTCTTACCGAATGATACACGAGCAGAATTGACTACTGTTAAATCTGATCCAAGCGAATCCACGACTTCTATAAAGCCCTTATCTAAAACTTCTTTTTTCATAATATAACCTTAATTTATAATATATATCTTAATAAATTCCCAAAATACAAATTAATATCCGCCGCCTCCGCCGCCTCCGCCGGAACCACCGCCTGAGCCTCCGCCAGAGCCACCGCCTGATCCTCCGCCGGAACCACCGCCTGAACCGCCAGCTGAACCATTACTAGATCCTCCACCAACTCCAGCTGATAAATTTACTCCTAATGATGATAAAATTTTTTCTTTCTTACTCATACCGCTTGATTTTTTATAATATTGAAATGGCGATAGAACTCTTTTTAAATTAGGAATTTCGTAACTAACAATTTTTATCTGTTGACTATTATATCTTCTAACTGCTAACTTATTTGGACCGTTTATCATCCAATTACAAGTAGCATAAATATAAAGTGGAGATGTGTTAATTTGTTCAGATGATATTTCAAATGGAATTGCATTTGGTTGATTTGCTTCTCTAGCAAAATACCTTCTAAAAAACCTTTTTTGATAGTCCTCTGCTTTTGGTCCTTTAAAATCTGAATGTATTTTTAAAATTTTTGATTTTGAAATTTTAGAATATCTAGAAAAGTCTGATTTTCTTTTAGGTATTATGATCACATCTCTTCCATCTCTTTCAACTCCTAAAAAGCAGTACTCTTTAAAATTTTTGGTGTAAACTTTGTGATAATCTAAGCCTGGCTCTACAAAATTACCATTTGGATAAGTAAACTGCCTTTCTAAAGTTTTTGTATCAGCACCCATTGGTCTTTCAATTCTGAAAGCATTTGCATAGATTTTATTCATACTTCTTGTTCTATATAAAGTTTTATTTTGCTTTGCATCTACCAATCTATCGAACCTTTTTTTATTTTCAGTTGACATTTACTATTTCTCCATTATTAGTTTAATACCAAACATTGTTTTCATCATCTTCAATTATAAAAGTTCCAAATTCATCTTTTGTAAACTCCCCATTAGATTTAACATACTTTATCGGTGATAAAATATCAATTTTTCTATCACTCAATTCATTTCCATTTAACACACTATTATTTTTAGGATATCTAGCTATTGGAAATTTTGCTTCAGATGAAAAATTATAACCAACAGATAACCAATTTGGATTTGTAATAAAAAAGATATTACCCCCCTGCGCTTTTCCAAATTCATATACAGGCAAATCCCAACCTGCAAATTGGCCTACGCTCTCTTTCCAATCTTTATAAGCCTGACCTAGTTTACTTGGATCATCACCCCATTTACTTACACCTGTTGAATTTGGCTCTTCTATAAATTCATCCCAAAATTTCTTTCTTATCATAAGATGAACTTTTTTTACAGTTTTTTTACCTTCATTACCATCTATCCATCTTGAATCACCATTTTCTCCATAAAAACTAGTTTTAGTAAAAGTTTCTTCTGCATACCAAGGAGTTACTTTATAAAGAAGTAATTCATTTTGATTACCAGTTGCTTTATAAGTTGAATATAATTTTGCTGGTGCAGTAGAGGTAATTATTATAGGAGATTTAGGAACTACGTCATCCTTTACGGTATTATCTGCAGTTTTTATCTTTACCTCTTTCTCTTCTGGTGGAATACAATACCAATCTAACTCTATGTTTGTAACAATTTCATCATATTCACCAGAGGTCACAACTATAATTGTCTCATTAGTAGGATGTTCTTCAAAAATACCACCTTTTTCCAAATTGTATCTACCATATTTATCAGTATATCCATTAGCTAATTGTTCATCTGTACATTTCTTTTTTATTTGAGGTTCAACAACTTTTTTAGGATACTGGCACGGATCTTCTGGATTATCAGGTCCCATTTGCCTTAACACCCAAAAAGACGGATCGTCATCTTCTAAATATTCTTGAGGTATTGGCTGACCGCTTACATCTAAACCATAATTTGTAGCTTGTGGGTCTAAGCATCCGTATATGTAAGGAACTATTAAAGTTTCAGTACCGCCTTCAATATTATTATTTACCTCAACACCATCATTAGCATCGCCACCGTTTTGATCATCACCACCATTTTCTCCACCGCCACCGTTTTCTCCTCCGCCGCCGTTTTCTCCTCCGCCGTTTTGTCCGCCGCCTCCACCGCCTCCATTGTTTCCACCACTATCTCTTCCACCCACGCCATCAGATTCAACAGTTGTTGTTGTAAGAATTGCTGTATTACCACCAGTATCATCTTCAGTTTGACCATCATCACCATCATCACCATCATCACCATCTTCAATTAAAGGTTCTGTGTTGTCCGAGCTATTATTTTCATTATTCTCAGTACCTTCAGTATCCTCTTCCTCTACTCTTTCTGGTTCTGGATATCTACATGGAACAAAATCACTAGACAAAACAGAAAGTTTTCCAGCATTTACAAGATTTAATAATGTATCTTGTTCTCCAGTTACAGGATCTCGTGCATATGCTGGTTCATTTGGGTTTGCATCACCTGTTATAGGATCTCTTTCATACATAATATAGTTTAAAGCATTTGGATCTAAACAGCCATAAAGAGGTAGTGGTTCAGGACCTGGAGGTCTTTCAAGCTCTACAGCAACAGACATATCTACATCAAAATCATCAGTAAAATCAAATTCATCATCTTCATCTTCAACTTCAGGATAAATACAAGGATTACTAAAATCTGTTTCTGAAACTTGCTGTACTGTCGCATTTGGATCATAGTTAAGAGCTTTAAATCCTTGACCAAAACTACTCACGTCAGCATCGAATAAATCATCACCAGCAACTTCAAGTGCTGCTAGCGGATCACCATTTACATCTTTACCATCTATATCAGGATTAGGTCCGGGTGTAGAATCCATACAACCAAATATTGTTGGTAATGTTTCATATGAGACCGCTGGAATTTTTGGCTTTACTTTTTTTACTTTGGTTTTAGGAACAAATATCTCAATAGCTTTCTTCTCTAATACCTCATTATTCATTCTCATCTTAGTTGTTAATGATGTAGTCCAATTTGTTGAGTCTAATTTTTGTGTTAATCCAAATGTTTGGAAAAATGTTCTAGGACCTATAACCACATCATCACTTTTCAACGGCTCATTATATCTTGGTAAAATGTAATCTGTTTGTAAGATATCACCTGGAGTTATTCCAGCTATACCATCTATTTCTAAATTTAATTCTGCTGGTATTAACCAATTTGTTTGATAAAGTGATGATTCCTTATCTAAATTAAATAATTTAGCTCTAATAATACCCTCACCCGCAGAAAATAATTTTATATTAAATCCACTTTCGGAATTAGATACAAATGTGTAATATTCTCTAGTTATTTCAACATTTATTTTTTTATTTTCTAAAGATATCAACGTATCCAAATATTGTTGTTCCTGTTCAGAAGTTGGGTTTTCTGGCAAACCTTCTTCTAATTTGTCTATCTGATCATTAATACTATCATTGTAATCTTTAACTTGTTCTGAGGTTACTGTTCCAGTTATTAGTTCAATCTGATTGGTGAAGTTATCCAATAATTTCATAGATTCTTGTTCTTTGGTAGAAGCTTTTGGTTTTGTGTGAGTTTCGTTACTTTTTTCTGTCCATTTAGACCACCAAGTTACAGTTGGATCAATTAAAAAGCCTTTATCCTTTTGTATCTTTTGATTAGCTTCACCACCCATATTACCAACCTTATGGCTACTATCCGAACCTGCTCTAAAAGCTTTTTGTAAACCATCAAGTCTACTATCTTTTATATCAGCATCAGCCTCAAAAAAAGTTTCTAATTCAGGATAAGTATTTGTTGTATCTACTCTAATTCCTGTACTCGCATTTTTATTTGATCCATAAGCAGCTGTGATAGCCATTGAGTCTGGTACTTTAAATTGTAAATCTTGTGATATTACCATACTACTTAGACTAAAACTAGGAAATTTGTACAAACCAAGATTGCTTTTCTTTACTTTATGTGAATTTTCTTCATATTGAGTATAAGCTTTATTAGTAAATCCTGCTGTTGCATTTGTATCTATAACTTTTGTATTGAATGAAAAGCTATCCTCTGATAAATCAAATTTCCAAAAACCATAAAAATTATTTGTTAATTGTGATAAAAGTCTTTTCAAACCAGATTTGATATCAGATGGTGGATTTGATACAACATCAGTACCATGAATCTTACCCTCCATGTCTTTATAACCTATGGTTTCTTTTTTCTTTCTAGTCTTCGTTCCGGCTCCGTAGTCCATAAGTACATCAATTTGTCCACGCGTTCCTATACCTACTTTATCCGGCTTTACTCCAAATGCTTTCATTATTTCTCTGACATTTACCATAATGTTTCTAATTCTACCATATTTTGGGTTAAGTGGATCTACAAATCTAAGAGTAGCATTGTCGCTGTTTATTTTTAAAATATCATTAAAAACTTTTTCAGAATCTCCTCTAAGCCCAACGCCTGTAAAAGTTGTCCATGAAAAAATTCCATAACCATAATTATTTGTTTTGGGCTTTTGAACAGATTTTGTAACAATATTTTGTCCAGGTAAAAAGAATTTCATCGCATCTCTTGGTATAAGATACTTCATATTATTTCTTATTAAAACTGATTGAAACTCGCTTTCTTCTGGTAAACTACCATCTGGATTAAACTTAGGCTCAATTGATCTGATTGTAGACAGCATTTCACCACTATTAGTGATAAGGCTACAGTATCTTGAAAGTATATTATCTTCAAACCATCCCCACCTTACCCAATAATCGTGTCTTTTTATTAGAGAGCTGTCACCATCATTGTCTACTGCTGCTGTAAGGCAAGAACTATAAATGTTACCATCTTTTGTTCGATAAAGAAATTGTTCATCAGCGTTATGTGCACCTTCGTAAGCGTGTATTATATTAGGATAGTCTATGTCGGTAGCATCATCCGCAGTGAGTGAAGGACCTGCAGTTGGTCCAGCTGACATTTCATCATCTATCAGTTTGTGACAAAGTTTAGGTAAATTTATAATAGCACTAATTATATCATCAGAATGTGTCTCTGTTTTTTTTCCATCTTCTGTTACGGTAAAAACAAAATCACCACTTCCTTTGTCCACCCTATTACTATTAAAAAAGTTTATTCCTATAGATGTTATATGTGTTGTACAATCAAAGCTACCATCTTCTGTAACTTTATAATCAAAATTTGATATTGTACCACCGATAGCATCATAATTTCCATTAGACTTCCAAATTTTCTTCATTGGATTAGTAAAAATTTCTGGATCTATGACACCATCATTAAAAAAAGTTTCGTATTTAATATTTTTATTCTTATAAACCCATCCCCAATCTAAAATAATCGTATTACCCACATTCAAAAAGTGTGGAGCAAGAAGTTCTAAGTCATCTAAAGAACTAGCTGTCCAATTTATAATTCCCTTTCTTATAGCACTATAACCGCCTGTATATTCTACTGATATATCTTTTATACCTGATAATGGTCTGATTTGACCATCAAGCGTTTCTTCATAAACATTTTCAAAACCAAATTCTGTTGATCTAGAAAATGTATCTCCATCACCTGTATTTCTTAAAAATCCACCTTGTATTATAATAGGTATTTCTTTATTAGATATCATTCTTACAAAGGTTGATCGAGAAGCCATATCTGAAAAGCTTGGCACATCAGTATTTACACTTTGTGGATCTGTAGAAGCTGGCGCACCTAATCTTAATAAAGCCCTTTCTCTAGCTTTTAAAGCCTCTTGAATTTTTATATTTATATTTTTTACTAACATTTTATACTGAATCTAATATACTATCAATTTCTTGTGGTATCCTAAGTTTTTTTTCTGGATCAACTCCGATCTGACCTTTACTCATATTATTAGCTTTAGCTATTATCCACCATAGATTTGAATCACCATAATAACGTTGAGCTAACATATCAAACCTATCTCCTGGAAATGGATTGATGTATAAATCAGAATCTTTTAATGGTATCTCATTAACTATTGTTGGTTTATAGTAGCGGCTACCATCCTTATCTTTTAGTATTATTGAATTTTTATATCTCATAATTTATTATCCAGTTGCGCTGTTTTGTGTAGTAAGACTTTCTTCTGTCTTTGTTATCCAATCAAAGTTGTCAATAGTATCTGTTGATGGCTTTAATCTTTCCACATTTCCTATTTCAAATGCATTCGTATCTTCTAATTTTTTAGTTTTCAAAGTTCCAGTTGGTGAATCACCTGCTCTATTGTTACCTCTTAACCAAGATATATCATAATGTTTACCAAGAGCAACAGGAATATTATCTTCCTTACCAATATATTTAAATTCACATTGACAAGAAATAAAGTGTGGAAATTGTAATCCTTCTTCTATTTCCCAAGTTGTCGCTTCCTCTACCGTTACGGTTAAGCTATCCAATATGCCGGGTGCTTTTACAAACATATCACCTAAAGTTAATTCAACAAAAGGTGTTATCATTCTAGAGCTTTCTGTATAACTTGGATAACACAATCCTATTAGATAATTTAATTTTTCCATAAGAACTGGCAATTCTTGCTTTGTCTTAGGATACACTTTGAAGTTGAAACTTATGTTTCTATCTGTTCCAGCATAAGTATAAACTTTATCAGGCCTTCCGATAAATCTAGTGTCATTGAATTCAGGACTTACTGAATCTGATATACCATCTAGTATTGCTCTAAAAACTAAATACCTCTCATTAACAACATCTTTAAACATAAATTTTATGAAATCCTTTAATTGATCTGCTCCTAATTGTGGTAATTCATTTCCTTCATCATTTTGAGCTTTAAAAATAGGTAAGATGTTTATTCTATCTACATTTGGTGAGATGTCATCACCTTTTATACCTTCTAAGCCACCCACAGCGCTGGAAACGGATGGTAAGAAAGTCTTTGCTAATGTGACATCACCAATGTGTTTAGTTATTCTCTGAGCTTCTTTACGTTTACTTTTTTCTGTATTTGCCCAATTTTCTTGAATAGACAGTCCATCAACATATTCTAATTTTTCAAATGTTGATTGTAATGTTGATTCAAAACTATTAGCTTTATTTAAGTTTTTATAAGTTAATGTAGAATATCTTTGTATAATACCAGATGATACATCTACTTTAGATGTGGCTGAGTCATCATTAAAAGTACCACCTCTTCTAACTCCATCAGGACTTGAATATCCATATGCATATGGGTTGTGAGCACCTTGTTTTGCACGTATAACTTTTGTACGAGCCAAATCTTGCGCTCCTATAAATGAAGGAACTCCATTAGTACCAATGTATTTAGGAGCGGAAGATATTAATCCGCTTAAACCATAAAAATTTGTATTACTCTTTGCAAATATCAAAGCTTTTCCTTCGTCTGTATCTGCAAGATCTCCCAATGCATTCTCAGCTCTTTCTGCAGCTGAATCTACAATTCTATCAATCAATCCACCGATTAAAGGCACTGTGCTATTACTTCTTCCTGGTAATGGTGATCCACCTTCTCCACCAATTGTACCGCCAAATGTTAGGCTCGTATATATCAATCTACCATAAGGGTCCATCTTTTTACCACCATTTCTTTTAAATTCTTCAAGGCTCATGTTAAGAGATGACTTCATATAGCTACCACCCTCATCACCACTTAAATGTCTTTCTGGATGTCCTATGGGAAGTATAGCACTAGCAACTAAGTTTACACCACCTTCTAAAATTGAACTAAGAGCACTTGCGGGATCAAATGAAAATGGATTTAAATTTTGTAAGGCTTCAAGTAAATCTGAACCGCCAGAAAGACTTAAAGCGGAAACTGGATTGTATAGTCTGGTATTGGCTTGTGGATTAAGAAACTGTAAAGCAAATTGTTTTCCAAGAAAAGCAATACCGTTTGATGTTGTTAAAAATTTAATTATCCTTAACTTATCAACTACACTTCTTTCTATCAATCCTGTTATTCCTGGCGCACCCCTTACAAATCCAGCAGCCATCTGAGCTATAGGATTATCACCAAATCTGTCTAGACCCCAATTATCACCCATATCTCTTAGTATAAAAGGTTGTCTTATAAGATTATCTGGATCAGCAACTTCTTTAAATGATTTTGTTGATAGTTTATTGTTTTCATTTAATCCTGCTGGAACTTTAGGATAATCACTACCACCACCATATAAAGTTAAACTATTTTTAATACTAAATCCTGAATCCGTATCTCCTTCAATATTATCTGTATCATTACCTGCGGCTAAAAGAATTAAATTATTAGATTCTAAATCATTTTTAAAATTATCTAATTTACTCACAAAATTATTTTCAAAAGTAAAATCTTCGTCACCTAAATCATAATCTGCATCTAAAAAACCAGAGGTCGCTGGTGCAGTAGAAGTATTCTTTGATATCACAAATGTTTCTGAACCAACAACCCTTCCTTTAGTAGCATGGCTTAAGCCAAACTGAGTAAGTCCTTCTAAATAACTTTTCTCAGTATATCCAGTAGAAGGTATTCTGTTAATTGCAGTACCGTTAAGATTAGAGGGTGCAGCTTCTGGCCATTTACTATCTTCATTATCTTTTACAGAAGATCCAAAAACACCAGAATATTTTGAATTTAGTGGAGTAGGATTATTTCTATGTCCAAATTTTATCTCACCACCAGGCGAAATGTGAATTGAACCCATTAATTTTGAATCATCTCCAGTTTCGGCTTCATTAAAATATCTGCTTGGATCTGTAATTTGAGGTGGATTACTTTCATCAAATATAGGAATAGTAGTTACATTTTTAAATGGTGAGGCTAAGAAATGATCATAAGGACCTCTTCGTCTTACATTAGAAGGAGCAGCATCTGGCCATGTAGACTCAAAATCTGTTCCATAGTCACGCAAATTTGCACTATCTGATAATGGGTAAGGATAGTTTAATGTGCTGTATAAATTTAAATTATATCCCAATGGAACTGTTGTGATTGTACCACTAAGTATACTACCTAATTCATGACCTTCTGATGATATTGATGGTTGGCTATCGTCTGGTATGGTTGAAAAATTATCTGGAAATGATGTAAGTCGAGAAAGTGAATCTACAGAATTATTCGCATTTGGTATTCTGATATCAGCTGGTATATTTGGAAATTCTTCTGTTGGTAAATTTGGTCTTTCAATTCTTAATGTTAACGAATCTGATGGATTAGAAAAAGATGTTGGCTGATTAAGTATAGGAGTAACCATAAATTCACTACCATTAGCATTTTCGATAAACTGATTGTTGTAAGCGATTCCGCCTGGTTGATTAGTAATACTAAAACCATCAATGTTTCTAAGAGTTATTTGATTACTCATAAAAAATGGTGGATAAAGTTTAAAATCATCCTGCATTAAAGTGTTATTTGGTGGATTAGTACCAGCTGTCATAAATCTATAGTTACCATTAGGAGTAGAAAAAGTTGTAGAAGCTTCTACAGGAAGTAGATTAGCATAATAATTAGGTTGAAAGCCACTCAACACTCCAGGACCTAATTGAGTATCACCATAAAAAGGTCTCATTAAAGGTAAATTTGTGAATCCAACACCTGGTGCTTCTTCATACTCACCATTTTGACCAAACACAACCCTACCATTAATGGTGTTTGTTCTCAATCCATCATTAGGTGGAACTACATTACCATCTCTAACCTTATGATATAAAGACTCTAAATCTGTTTTAGGTGTAAAGCCAGTAGCACCACCCTCAACATCATCAAAGAAATCCACACCATTTTCTATTTGGGCATCTATCCTACCTGGCGATGTCATACCTTTGAAGCTTTCATTCTTATCAGCTAAACCTTTGATCTTATCACTCATCTGATTTTGTGACCATTCATCAATGGTATTTTGAATCGCTTCCTCGTTAAGTCTTTGTTGTTCCTCTGTAAGTGCCACTAATTATCTCCTATACAGTATTGGCTAGTGAACTGTTGCCTGTTTTTGTGATTAACTCTCGCATCAGAGCTTCATTTTGTCTTAGTAACCTTTTATTAGTTTGATTCATTTCTTTAGTTTCTTTTAGTTGAGCAGCCGAAGTTGATTCTAAAGCAGTAAAATCAACTTTGACATTTGGTTGTGATGTTTGATTGCCACCGCCACCAAATAAATCTGATCCCACTATCATATCATCATCACTATCTATATTTATACTACCCTTTGGAGTTGATATTACATTTCCTTCTGAATCTACGAATCCATCTTCTATTTCTTCTTTTGGTTTTGTCAATGATCTAATTCCAAGCACAAGTCCCCCAAGTGCTGCTGCAGCACCTAAAGCTATAATTGGATTTTTAAAAACTGCTTTAGCAGCTTCAGCAGCCGCTGAAGCTACACTTAATCCAAGCTCTTTTCTATTTAGAAGTATAGTTTTAGCTTGATAAATTGAACTTTTGACTTTTTCTGCATTTCTTAATTTTTCTAGAAGTAACATAGCTCCGCTAAGACCTTGACCAACTAACATTAGTTGAGTCATAGCTTCCATAGATTTCATAATATCTAGTTGAGTTCTAGCCCTTTGTTCTTCTGCGGCTGCTCTCTTCTCAGCCAACATAGCTGATGTATCCTCACCTCTAACCATTCTACCTAAATCAGCTACATTAGTTCCCAAAGCCTCAGCCAATGCCCGTCTTTGTACGACATTCATAGCTTCAAACTCAGCTTGACTACCTACTTGGTTCTTAACCTCTTCAGCAAGTCCTTTTAAATCGCCTGAGAGTGCTAATTCTCTAGCTTTGTCTAAATTTAGTGACCTACCCAACAGAACCTGAGCCTGCATCTGATTTTCAATAGAAGTTTCAAATTCTAATAGTTTATCTGCTATACCAGCAACAGTTGATAGGTTCATACCTAATTTTCTAGCTGCTATAGCCGCTTCGGCTAAGTTTTTTCCACCATCCTTAGCAAATTCTGCAAATTTATCGGCATCTTCAGCAAGATCCTCTAATATAATCTTAGATGACACACCCTCTGCTCTCGCAAGATTTTCAAATATCTTTATTGTGTTTAAGCTAGTCTCTAATGTTCCACCTTGTATAGACATTATTGAATTAGCTAATTTTGCAGCATTTTGACCAGTTAAACCAGTAGCAGCTGATAAATCTACGAATTGTTTTAATGCATCATCAGTCAAATTACCTATATTACCAAACTCATTAGCTATTTCGACTGAAAAGTTTTTGACTTCTTCTGCATTACCACCCAATATAGCTAAATGTTTAGCATTTCTAGCTATTTGAAATCCAAATTTAGCAGAATCAGTAATACTTAAACCTAATTCTTGTCTCACATCTTTAGCAGAATCAAAAACATCTTTAGCAAAAGAAGCTGCAACACCAAGAACCGCTCCTCTGAGGGCTATTGATCTTAATTCAGAGTTTTTTAATAATGCTCCAAAGGTATCTACTTTTTCTATCATGTCATCAAGACCTTGAGTTATTCTTCCTGTTTCCTCATAAGCCTTTTGAAAATTTTCATCCATTAGTTCAGTAGCACCAGCGATTCTGTTTGCTTGTTTTTCCATATTTTGAAGTTGTTCGACAGTTAGCTTACTTACATCAACACCCTTTTCTTTCAATGCATTTATAACATCTTGTTGGCTCATTGTATTTACACCACCTGCTTCTAACTCTTGTAAAATTTCTTTTTCTATATCACCGATAGCATTATTTAGTTGTACCGTACTTTCTAAATCTTGTATTTGATCAGCACTAAGTTCTGCTCTTCGTTCTTCATTACTTAAAAGCCTAATAGCTTGATCGTTAATTTCTTTTCTGCTTGCAACTGCTCGTTCACTTATACCTAGACTCTGAATCATCTTTCCTGAACCTTTGGTAATAACCTTTAATATATCTTT
>Ga0209232_1001368_pt1 | contig 13176 bp, 12 predicted proteins | sample ETNvirenome_2_60_FD_184066 | JGI IMG/M metagenome (GOLD analysis project Ga0209232, IMG submission 184066) | Marine viral communities from the Pacific Ocean - ETNP_2_60 (SPAdes) (version 2) | ecosystem: Environmental > Aquatic > Marine > Oceanic | place: Pacific Ocean | collected 2013-06-22
TCTCGACTTCGCTCGACACGAACGGAGGTGGGTGTTGGACCGACCCTCAGCTCTTGACGATCACGACCTCCCCCTTGGCGGTCGCGCCATCGGGGGCGAAGTTGATCCGGAAATCGGCGCCGTCCTTGTCCTTGCCCGCGAGCTTGTTGCCGGTGCGGGTGATCTTGATGCCCCTTTTCGCGAACTCGCCGGCCATCCAGTCGGCAGCCTTCGCCGGGGCGGCGGGCGAGGTGAAGCCGAATTTCACCGTCGCGGCGTCGGCGCCATTCTTGTCGCTGGCGTCGATGTCCATCGTGTCGATCTTGCTGCCGGGGTAGAGCTTGACCCCGTCGATGTCGAAATCGGTGGCGATATCCATGTCGCCGAGATCGGGGATGTCGAGGTCGAGCTTCACCCCGTCACTGTTGATCTTCAGCTCGCCACCATCCTTGTCGACGGTGATCTGGACGTTGCCGTCGGTGCTGACCGAGGCACCGGGACTGTCGGACGCCGACTTTTCCTGCCCGCAGGCAGCGACAAGCATCATCGGGGGAATCAGGAAAGCGAGACGCATGGAGGACCTCCTTGGTGCATTAGTTATATAATACACCAAGGATCGGAAGGAGTCAATTTGCCCCAATTTCGTCATGCCGGACTTGATCCGGCATCGATGGCAGCGGCGCGGGCATGGGCCCCGGATCAAGCCTGTCCTGAGCCAGTCGAAGGGTCCGGGATGACGATGAGAGAGAAGGTGGCGTCAGGCGTCGATGCTGGTCCGCAAATCGCCGTGCACCAGCCCGCCATCGACGGTAATCGTGTCGCCGACGACATAGTCGCCCGCCTTCGACGCGAGGAAGATCGCGGCGCCCGCCATATCCTCGGGCACCCCGATGCGTTTCACCGGGATGCTCTGCGCGACCGCGTCGCCATGGTCGCGCGCGGCCTTGTTCATGTCCGACTGAAACGCGCCGGGCGCGATCGCGGTGACCAGAATATGGTCGTGGACCAGCCGCGCCGCGAGCCGCTTGGTGAGATAGAGGATCGCGGCCTTCGATGCATGATAGCTGTAGGTTTCCCAAGGATTGAGCCGCTGGCCGTCGATCGAGCCGATGTTGATGACCTTGGCCGGGCGCGCCGCAGTGCCGCCGGCCTTGAGCAGCCCGTGCAGCGCTTGCGTGAGGAAGAAGGGCGATTTGACGTTGATGTCCATCACCTTGTCCCAGCCCGCCTCGGGGAAGCCCTCGAACGGTTCACCCCAGGCGGCACCGGCGTTGTTGACGAGGATGTCGAGGCGTTCCTCGCGCGCTTCGAGTTCCTTGGCCAGCGCGCGGCAGCCTTCGACGGTCGCGAGATCTACCGGCAGGCCAATGACCTTGCCCGGATAGCGCGTTTCGAAGTCGGCAACGGCTTCCTCGATCTGCGCGGTCTTGCGCGCCGAGATGTAAACGCGCGCGCAGCCCGCGGCGAGATAGCCCTCGACGATCATCTTGCCGATGCCGCGCGAGCCGCCGGTGACGAGCGCGATGCGGCCGTCGAGGCCGAACATGGTCTGGAGGTTCATAAGCTGGGCTCCTTAAAGCCCCTCCCCTTCAGGGGAGGGGTTGGGGGTGGGGTTTCGCGAGGTAGCACAAGGCCGATAGACCCCACCCCGCTGCGACTAGGGAACAAGTTCCCAAGTCTCACTGCCCCTCCCCTGAAGGGGAGGGGTTTTAGGTCGTTTAGTAGCCGTTCATCCGCGCGACCTGGTCGATGTGGTAATGCACATCGCCCATATATTCCGCCAGCGCGCGGTCGCGTTTCATGTAGAGGCCGATGTCATATTCGTCGGTCATCCCGATGCCGCCGTGCATCTGAACGCCTTCGCGCACCGCGAGGTTGGCGGCACGCCCGGCCTTCGCCTTGGCCACCGAGACCATCAGCCTGGCACCTTCGCTGCCTTCGTCGAGCAGCTGCTGCGCCTTCATCACCGTCGCGCGTGCGACTTCCATCTCGCCATAGAGATGCGCGGCGCGGTGCTGGAGGCCCTGGAACTCGCCGATCAGCTTGCCGAACTGTTTGCGTTCCTTGAGGTAGGTGACGGTCATGTCCATCGCGCCCTGCCCGACGCCGACGAGTTCGGCCGCCGATCCGGCGCGGGTGGCAGCGAGCAAGGCGTCGAGGATCTCGCCGCCCGCATCGACTTCGCCGATCACCGCGTCGGCATCAACCTCGACGCCGGCGAGTATGACGTGGCTCGCGAGGCTGCTGTCCACCAGACGCCGCGGATCGACGGTAACGCCCTTGGCGTCCTTCGGCACCGCGAACAAAGTAATGCCGCCGTCGGTCTTTGCCGCGACGATGCTCATGTCGGCGACATGGCCGTGGAGCACGAAGCTCTTTTTGCCGTCGAGGCGGAAGCCGTTGCCGGCGCGCGTTGCGGTGGTGGCGATGCGGTCGGGGCGATGCTTGGCGCCTTCGTCGATCGCGAGTGCGATGATGGCTTCACCGCTGGCGATCGCGGGGAGCCAGCGGCCCGCCTGCGTGCCGCCCGCCTTCGCCAGCGCGGCGACCGCGCCGACGCTGGTGGACAGGAAGGGCGACGGGGTCAGGTTGCGGCCGATTTCCTCGAGCACGATGCCCGCCTCCATATGCCCCATGCCGAGGCCCCCGTGCGCCTCGGGAACGAGCATCCCGGGCAAGCCCATTTCGGTGAACTGCGCCCAGAGGTCGCGCGAGAAACCGGTGGCATTGGCGCTGTCGCGGAGCTGGCGGAGGTGCGAAACCGGCGCCTGTTCGGCGACGAAGGGCGCGACGCTGTCCTTGAGCATCGCCTGGTCGTCATTGTGATAGAGTGGCATGTCTGTCCCAATCCATTTTGTCATCCCAGCGAAAGCTGGGATCGTTGGCGGCGTGGACCGCCCTGTCCTGATAGCGGCCCCAGCCTTCGCTGGGGCGACGTGCTTTTACGCCCCCGGCAAATCCAAAATCCGCTTGGCGATGACGTTGAGCATGACTTCGCTTGTCCCGCCTTCGATCGAATTGGCCTTGGTCCGCAGCCAGCCGCGCGCGCGCGCGCCGCCCTTGGTCTCTTCGCTGTCCCATTCGAGCGCTTCGCTGCCGCCGCCCGACATGACCAGTTCGTGGCGGCGCTTGTTGAGCTCGGTCCCGACATATTTCATCATGTTCGAGCTGGCCGGATGCGCGCGGCCGGTTTTCCACATGTCCATGAAACGCTCACCCATCGCGCGGTAAGCAAAGACGTCGACGTCGAACGCCGCCATTTCGGCGCGGAGGATCGGGTCGTCGAGTTCGCCCGCGGCGTTCTTGCCGAACGCCTTGGCAAAGGCGCCGCCGATGCTGACCATGTCGCCGCCCGCGCCGCCGCCCGAGATCATCTCGCGTTCGTGGCCGAGCAGATATTTGGCGACGTCCCAGCCGCGATTGATTTCGCCGATGAACTGCGTCTTGGGCACCTCGACATCGTCGAAGAAGGTTTCGCAGAAGGGGCTGTTGCCCGAAATCAGCAGGATCGGCTTGGTCGTGACGCCCTTGCTCGCCATGTCGAAGAGCATGAAGGTGATGCCCTGATATTTGTTCGCCTTGTCGGTGCGGACGAGGCAGAAAATCCAGTCGGCCTGATCGGCATAGCTCGTCCAGATCTTCGATCCGTTGACGACCCAATGATCGCCCTTGTCTTCACCGAAGGTCTGCAAGCTGACGAGGTCGCTGCCCGAACCCGGTTCGCTATAGCCCTGGCACCAGCGGATTTCACCGCGCGCGATCGGGTTGAGATATTGGACTTTCTGCTCCTCGGTGCCGAATTGCAGCAATGCGGGGCCGAGCATCCAGATGCCGAAGCTGTCGAGCGGCGAGCGCGCGTGGATGCGCTTCATTTCCTGTTTGAAGATCTTGGTCTGTTCGGGGGTCAGCCCGGCGCCGCCATAGGCTTTGGGCCAGTCGGGGACGGTGTAGCCCTTCGCCGCACACGCCTCGAGCCATTGTTTCTGGGCGTCATTCTTGAACACCCAGTTGCGTCCGCCCCAGCAGACATCGCCTTCCTCGCGGATGGGTTCGCGCATTTCGGCGGGGCAGTTCGCCTCCAGCCAGCCGCGCACTTCGGCGCGAAAAGCGTCCAGATCGCTCATGTTTCGGGCTCCTCTTCCTGCCACAAATCTAGGAGCAGTCGCCTGCTTTACGCAAGCGTCAACTTGGGCGGCCCGACCTGCCGTTACGGCGCCGTAGCGTCGGTTTGACCGCCGTTGACGCGTCACCTTTGGCGCCTAAGCTAAGTGGCAAAAGAAAACGGGAGAATGGGTCATGCGATTCGCGGGCAAGATTGCCGTCGTCACCGGAGCAGCGTCGGGCATCGGCAAAGCCACAGTTTTGAAACTCGCAAGCGAAGGCGCCCATGTCTTTGCCGCCGACATCGACGAGGCGGGCGGCCGCGCCCTCGCTGAACAGTCGAACGGCAAGATCGATTTTGTCCGCTGCGACGTGACCAAGCCGTCGGATATCGAGGCGCTGATGAACGAAGCGGCAGGGAAAGCCGGCGGCATCGACATCCTGTTCAACAACGCCGCGGCGGGTGGCGACCGCGCGCCGATCGACGAGATTACCCCCGAGGGTTGGGACCGCACGATGGATCTGGTGCTGAAATCGGTGGCGATGGGCATCCGTTATGCCAGCCCGCATATGAAGGGGCGCAAGGGCGCGTCGATCATCAACACCGCGAGCGTCGCAGCGCTCGGCGCCGGCTATTCACCCACCGCCTATGCCGTGGCCAAGGTCGGGGTGCTCCATCTGTCGAAGGTCGCGGCGACCGACTTGGCGCGCTATGGCATCCGCGTCAACGCGATCTGCCCGGGCTTTATCAACACCAATATCTTTACCGCGTCGCTGGAGGTTCCCGACGCGATGAAGGACCAGGCCAATGCGATCATCGCCGGGATGAGCGCGCAGGCGCAGCCGGTGGCGCGCGGTGGCCAGCCCGACGACATCGCCAATGCGGTCGCGTTTCTGGCGAGCGACGAATCATCGTTCATGACCGGCACCCATTTGCTCGTCGACGGCGGGCTGACGATCGGCCAGCGCCATGCCTGGGATCCCGAATCGCCGGGGATGTTCGACGCGCTGGTCGCGATGGAGGAGGCCGCCAAGGCCGGAGCGACGGCGTGACCATGGTCGCGCCGGCCGACCGCGTACCGACCGCTACCAAGGTCACCTACGGGTTTGGTGCCGTCGCCTATGGCATCAAGGACAACGGCTTTTCAGTTTTTCTTCTGATCTTTTACAATCAGGTGATCGGCTTGCCCGCTGCGTGGGTCGGACTGGTGCTGCTGATCGCACTGTTGCTCGACGCGCTGATCGACCCCGCGGTCGGGCATTTGTCCGACCGCACGCGCAGCCGATGGGGGCGGCGCCACCCATGGCTTTATGTGTCGGCAATCCCGATCGCGGTGACCTGGCTGTTCCTTTGGATGCCACCCGCAGGCGAACAATGGTTCCAGCTCGTCTATCTGCTGATCTTTGCGACGCTCGTCCGCATGAGCATTTCGCTGAACGAGGTGCCGTCGATCGCCCTCGCGCCCGAAATGACCCCCGATTATCACGAACGTACCGCGGTGCTCGGTTGGCGTTACCTGTTCGGCTGGACCGGTGGGCTGCTGATGCTCGCTGCGGGATATGGTATTTTCCGCCTGAACGAGGCGGGCAATATGACCCAAGCCAACTACGCCAGCTACGCGATCGCCGGATCGGTGCTCATGCTGGTTGCAGTGCTGGTATCGGCGATTGGTACCCATCGCCGCTATGCCCGCCCGCTCCCGGGTGAGCCGCACCAGCCGACGCTGCGCGAGATGGCGGGCTGTATCCGGTTCAAACCGTTCCTACTGCTGTTGCTCGCGGGCTTTTTTGCGTTCGCGAATCAGGGCGTCACCTTTGCGCTGTCAAACTATCTGCTCGGCTATGTGTGGAAACTCGGCACCACGGAGCAGGTGCTCTATGCCTTTTCGCTGTTCGGCGGGGTCGCGCTTGCGCTGGTCGTGTCGCGCTGGGCAGGGCGGCGGTACGGCAAGCCGGCGGCGGCGGTTCGCCTTGCGCTGGTCACCACGGCTGTCGGCATGACTCCCTATTTCCTGTTCCTGATGGGCTGGGTGCCGGCAATGACGCCGCTTCAGACCTTGGGCTTCATCTTACCCTTCATCACCATTTCGACCGCGGCGAGTATCAGTGTGATGATCACCGGCGCGTCGATGATGGCCGATGTTACCACCGCCAATTATCGCATCACCGGGCGGCAGCAGGAGGGAGTGTTCTACGCCGGGTATTTCTTCATGCAAAAATGCGTGACCGGGGTCGGCATTTTCCTGTCGGGGCAGATTTTGGGAGCGATCGGTTTTCCCGAACGCGCCGATCCAGCGACGATCGATCCGGCCATCGTCGCCAATTTGGCTGGCACCTATCTTGCGATCACATTGACCCTCGGCCTGCTCACCGCTTGGGCCTTTTCGCTGTCGATCCGGGGCGGCGCGCCCGATCCGTCGCGCGCCGACACCGTGGAACCACCGCACAGCGACGAGCATGCCGCAGCGCATCCGTAACGGAAAATGTCAGTTGACGACGGAATGAGGTAATAATCGGCCCGCAGGGGTTGGCAAAACGGGACGAATCGGTCCAAAGGCTTACGCGAACGTAAACGGAAAGGATGCTCAGATGGATTTCGATCTCACCGACCGGCAGACCCATTGGCGCGATCGGGTGCGCGAGTTTATCGAGCGCAAGGTCCGCCCCGCGGTACCGACCTACAAGGAACAGGACAAGGCGGGCGACCGCTGGAAGGTCATTCCGATCGTCGAGGAGCTGAAGGCCGAGGCCAAGGCCGCGGGCATCTGGAACCTGTTCATGCCGCCGCGCAGCGCCGCGCATCATCATGTCGACGAGACGATCGAATTTGAAGGCCCGGGCCTGACCAACCTGGAATATGCGCTGTGCGCCGAGGAAATGGGGCGGATCGGCTTTGCCAGCGAAGTGTTCAACTGCTCGGCGCCCGACACCGGCAATATGGAGGTGTTCCACCGTTACGGCACACGCGCGCAGAAAGAGAAATATCTGCTGCCGCTGATGAACGGCGAAATCCGGTCGGCGTTTTTGATGACCGAGCCCGCGGTGGCGTCGTCCGACGCGACCAATGTCGAGTGCCGGATCGAACGCGACGGCGATGATTATGTCATCAACGGTACCAAATGGTGGTCGTCGGGTGCGGGCGATCCGCGCTGCAAGGTCGCGATCGTGATGGGCAAGACCGATTTCGCCGCCAAGCGCCACGCCCAGCAATCGATGGTGTTGATGCCGCTCGACGCGCCCGGCGTGACGATCCTGCGTCACTTGCCCGTGTTCGGCTATGACGACGCGCCGCACGGCCATATGGAAATCGAGCTGAAGGATGTTCGCGTCAACGCCGAGGATGCGATGCTGCTCGGCGAAGGCCGCGGCTTTGAAATCGCGCAGGGGCGGCTTGGCCCGGGGCGTATCCACCATTGCATGCGCACCATCGGCACCGCCGAAGAAGCGATCGCCAAGATGGCCAAGCGGCTGCAATCGCGCGTCGCGTTCGGCAAGACGATCGCCGAATACAGCATCTGGGAACATCGTTTGGCGCGCGCGCGCATCGACATCGAAATGACCCGGCTGCTGTGCCTGAAGGCCGCCGACATGATGGACAAGGTTGGCAACAAGGCCGCCGCCGCCGAGATCGCGATGATCAAGGTGCAGGCGCCGAACATGGCGCTGAAAATCATCGATGACGCGATCCAGGCGCATGGCGCCGCGGGGGTGTCCGAAGATTTCGGCCTGGCCAACGCTTATGCCCATCAGCGCACCCTGCGGCTCGCCGACGGTCCCGACGAGGTGCATGAACGCGCGATCGCCCGCATCGAATTCGCCAAGCACAGCGCGGCGAGCGAGCCGGGTTTTTCGTCGGGCGACATTGGCGCTTCGCGTTAAACACACTCCCCTCCCGCTTGCGGGAGGGGCCGGGGGAGGGCCTGTTCCTGCTTCGGCATCGAGACATCCCCTCCCCTAACCCCTCCCGCTAGCGGGAGGGGAATGTTACGGAGCTTTAGATGACCAAAGCCGCGATTCTGATCGAACCGGGCCAGCCGCTGTCGATCGAGACGGTGCAGATCGCCGATTGCGGTCCGCATGAGGTGCGCATCCGCACCGCCGCGTGCGGCCTGTGCCATTCGGACCTGCATTTTATCGATGGCGCCTATCCGCACCCCCTGCCCGCGATTCCCGGCCATGAAGCCGCGGGCATCGTCGAGGCGGTCGGCAGCGAAGTGCGCACGGTCAAGGTCGGCGACGCGGTCGTTACCTGTCTTTCAGCCTTCTGCGGGCATTGCGAGTTTTGCGTTTCCGGGCGCATGTCGCTGTGCATGGGCGGCGACACGCGGCGCCCCGTTGGCGCGGCACCGCGCATCACGCGCCCCGACGGCTCACCCGTCAACCAGATGCTCAACCTCTCGGCGTTCGCCGAAACGATGCTGGTCCACGAACATGCGTGCGTCGCGATCGACCCCGACATGCCGCTCGACCGCGCCGCGGTGATCGGCTGCGCGGTGACCACCGGCGCGGGGACGATCTTTAACGCGTGCAAAGTGACCCCGGGCGAGACCGTCGTCGTCGTCGGTTGCGGCGGCGTCGGCCTGGCGACGATCAACGCGGCGAAGATCGCGGGCGCGGGGCGGATCATCGCCGCCGATCCGATGCCTGAAAAACGCGCGCTGGCGATGAAGCTGGGCGCGACCGATGTTGTCGATGCGCTGGACGGCGATGCCGCCAAGCAGATCCTCGAGATCAGCAAGGGCGGGGTCGACCATGCGATCGAAGCCGTTGGACGCCCGGCGTCGGCGGCGCTCGCGGTCGCGTCGCTGCGCCGCGGCGGCACCGCGACGATCCTGGGCATGATGCCGCTGAGCGAGAAAGTCGGGCTCAGCGCGATGGACCTGCTGTCAGGGAAGAAATTGCAGGGCGCGATCATGGGCGGCAACCGCTTCCCGGTCGATATTCCGCGGCTCGTCGACTTCTATCTGCGCGGGCTGCTCGACCTCGACAGCATCGTCGCCGAAACGATTCCGCTGGAGCGGATCAACGACGGGTTCGACAAGATGAAGAAGGGCGACGCCGCGCGGTCGGTGATCGTTTTCGACCAATGACGATCGACGCGCAGAAAGCCTTTAGCGGCACCGTCGCGCCCGAGGGCGCCGATGTGCTCGACGAGGCGAAGCTGACCGCGTGGATGGAAGCCAATGTGGAAGGCTTTGCAGGCCCGCTGACCCAGCATAAATTCGCCGGCGGCCAGTCGAACCCGACGTACAAGATTGCCGCGCCGTCGGGCAATTATGTCCTCCGCCGCAAACCCTATGGTCCGCTGCTGCCGTCGGCGCACGCGGTCGACCGCGAGTATAAGGTCCAGTCGGGGCTGCATCAGATGGGTTTCCCCGTCGCGCGCCAATATGGGCTGTGCACCGACGACAGCGTGACCGGCAGCTGGTTCTATGTGATGGGGATGGTCGACGGCCACACCATCTGGGACGGCGCGATGCCGGGATCGACCCCCGCTAACCGCCGCGCCACTTACGAAGCGATGATCGACACGCTCGCCGCGCTGCACAGCGTCGATGTCGAGGCGGCGGGGCTGTCCGATTTCGGCAAGCCGGGCAATTATTTCGGGCGTCAGGTCGACCGCTGGACCAAGCAATATCGGCTCGCCGAGACCGAGACGATGGACGAGATGGAGCAGCTGATCGCCTGGCTGCCCGCGACCCTGCCCGAACAGACGCGCACCAGCGTCGTCCATGGCGATTACCGCATCGACAATATGATCTTTGCCAAGGATCGGCCTGAGGTGTTGGCGGTGCTCGATTGGGAGCTATCGACGCTGGGCGATCCGCTCGCCGATTTCACCTATGTCGCGATGGCGTGGGTGACCGAAAATGGCGGGCGTTCGGGGGTGATGGACCTCGACCGCCAGGCGCTCGGCATTCCCGAATTGGACGAGATGGTCGAACGTTATTGCGCCGCGACGGGCCGCACCGGCGTGCCCGACATGAACTGGTATTTCGCGTACAACTTCTTCCGCCTCGCGGGGATCATCCAGGGGATCAAAAAGCGCGTGATCGAAGGCACCGCATCATCGCAGCATGCCAAGGACATGTCCGAACGCGTCCGCCCGCTCGCGCAGCGGGCGTGGGACTTTGCCAAGAAGGCCGGGGCATGAGCCTGTTCGACATGAGCGGCGAGGTCGCGCTGATCACCGGATCGTCGCGCGGCATCGGCAAAGCCACCGCGGAGGCGATGGCGCAGCAGGGCGCGAAGGTGGTTATTTCGAGCCGCAAGCAGGACGCGTGCGACGCGACTGCGGCGGAGATCAACGCGAAGTTTGGCGACGGCACCGCGATTGCGGTTGCCGCCAATATCTCGTCGAAGGACGATCTCCAGAACCTCGTAGACGCGACGCGCGCGGCGTTCGGCAAGATCACCGCGCTCGTCTGTAACGCCGCGTCGAACCCTTATTATGGACCGGGGCTGGGGATCAGCGACGACCAGTTCCGCAAGATCATGGACAATAATATCCTGTCCAACCACTGGCTGATCACGATGGTCGCACCCGAAATGCTCGAACGCGGCGCAGGGTCGATCACGATCATCAGCTCGATCGGCGGGCTGAAGGGATCGCCGATCATCGGCGCTTACGGCATTTCCAAAGCCGCCGACATGCAGGTGGCGCGCAATTTCGCGGTCGAGTTCGGGCCGCAAGGCGTGCGGGTCAATTGCATCGCGCCGGGGCTGGTGCGCACCGACATGGCGCGCGCCTTGTGGGAAAATCCCGAGAATCTGAAACGATCGACCGCCGCCTCGACGCTGAAGCGGATCGGCGAGCCGCACGAGATTGCGGGCGCCGCGGTCTTCCTTGCCAGCAAGGCGGGGGCATTTACCACGGGCCAGACCATCGTGTGCGATGGCGGGGCGACGATTTCGGGAGGCGGATAATGGGCGCATTGGACGGCAAGATCGCGATCATCACGGGCGCCGGTTCGGGCATCGGCCGTGCGAGCGCGCTGCGCTTCGCCGCCGAGGGGGCAAGGCTGGTGCTCGGCGACAAGAGTGCGGCGGTGCACGAGACCGCGCAGCTGGTGAAAGATGCCGGCGGCGCGGCCGTGGCGCTGGAGATCGATGCGGGCGTCGAGGCCGATGTCGTGAGCCTCGTGGCCACCGCAAAAGACAGCTATGGCGGTCTTGACATCGCGTTCGCCAACGCCGGGATCATCGGCGACATGGGCGGCATTTTCGATTTCGATCCCGCCGCCTGGGCCGAGACGCTGCGCGTCAACCTGATCGGTCCGGCGCTGATGGTGAAACACGCCGGGAAAGCGATGGTCGATCAGGGCCGCGGCGGTGCGATCGTGCTGACCGCGAGCGTCGCGGGGATCAATTCGGGCGCCGGGCCGGGCGCCTATTCGGCGTCGAAGGCGGGGGTCATCAACCTCGCCAAGACCGCGGCGCAGCAGCTGACCACCAGCGGCGTGCGCGTCAACGCGATCTGCCCCGGGCTGACCGAAACGGGGATGACCAAGCCGACCTTCGACTATGCGAAGGCGAAGGAAGTCACCCACAAGCTGGGCCAGCTCAATCCCTTGAAGCGCGCCGCGCAGCCCGAGGAGCTCGCCAATGTCGCGCTGTTCCTTGCCAGCGATCAGGCGAGCTATGTCAACGGACAGGCGATCGCGGTTGACGGCGGGCTCACCAGTTCGCATCCGGTGACGCGCCAGCTGCTTGGCCAGACTTCGCATTGAGACAATGGTTTTGATCTGCCTCCTCTCTTCCGTTCGCATCGAGCGAAGTCGAGATGCCCATCAGTCGCGCGCGCCTTCGGGGTGTCTCGACTTCGCTCGACACGAACGGGAACGAAAGGAAGGCGCGAAGCCTTCACAGTCAAAAGGGATGCCATGACTCACGGTTTCGATACGGCGCGGCTCGACCGCATTCCCGCCTTTCTCGAGGCCAAATATGTCGGCACCGGCCGCCTGCCGCACGCCGCGACCCTGGTGTCGCGGCGCGGCGAGGTTGCGCATCTGTCGTGCGTCGGCGAGGCGCGGCCCGGCGCGGCGCTGACCGATGACGCGATTTTCCGCATCGCCAGCATGACCAAGCCGATCACCAGCATCGCGTTCATGATGCTGGTCGAGGAAGGCAAGGTCGCGCTGTCCGACCCGCTGGTGAAGTTTTGTCCCGAGTTCAAGGACACCGGGGTGTTCGTCGCGGGCGGCGGCAATGTCCCCTTCCTGACCCGCCCGCCGGTGCAGCCGATCCGCATGGTCGACCTGCTGCGCCACACATCGGGGCTGACTTACGGGTTTCAGGAGCGCACCCCGGTCGATGCCGCGTACCGCAAGGCGCGGATCGACGATTTCGACGCCGATTACACGATGGACAGCTTCATCGAAGGGCTAGCGAAAATCCCGCTGCAGTTCGACCCCGGCGCGCACTGGAATTATTCGATGGCGACCGACGTCCTCGGCGCGGTGGTCGAGCGGATCGAGAGCAAGCCGTTCGCACAGGTGTTGCAGGAGCGTATCTTTGGCCCGCTCGCCATGGTCGACACCGGGTTCAAGGTGCCCGCCGACCAGCAGCACCGGCTGACCGATTGCTATGCGTTTGACCCGGTGGCCAAAATGAAACCCTTCGACAGTGGCGACAAGAGCCGCTGGGCCAAGGATCGGACGTTCCATTCGGGGGGCGGCGGACTTGTCTCGACCCTCGCCGACTATCACCGTTTCTGCCTGATGCTGCTGGGCGGCGGCGCGCTTGATGGCACCCGCATCATCAGCCGCAAGACGCTGGCTCTGATGACCGCGAATCATCTCGTCGGCGGCGGCGACCTGGTCCAGCACAGCGTCGGCATCTTTTCCGAGGCCGAAAATGCCGGGGTCGGCTTCGGCCTTGGCTTTGCGGTGAACGAAAGCCCGGCGCAGACGATGACCCCCGGGTCGGTCAGCGACTATTATTGGGGCGGCATGTTTTCGACCGGCTTCTTCGTCGACCCGGTCGAGCAGATTTGCATGGTGTTCATGACCCAGCTGATGCCCTCCTCCACCTATCCTGTGCGGCGCGAGGTCAAGACATTGGTCCACGCGGCGATTGATGACTGATTCAACAACC
>Ga0209232_1001369_pt1 | contig 13172 bp, 19 predicted proteins | sample ETNvirenome_2_60_FD_184066 | JGI IMG/M metagenome (GOLD analysis project Ga0209232, IMG submission 184066) | Marine viral communities from the Pacific Ocean - ETNP_2_60 (SPAdes) (version 2) | ecosystem: Environmental > Aquatic > Marine > Oceanic | place: Pacific Ocean | collected 2013-06-22
CCACCTCACTTTCTAGTTTAAAATCATCCTCATGTAGAATGCAATACTCATTTAAACACCAACATTTCCAATAATAATCACCAAGATATTCACATAATTCAAGAATGAATCCATCGTGATTTACATTTTGACCTACTTTATACTCCATCACTCCACCTCACTTTTAGTGATATACTCAAAAACTCCATCGTATTCAGTAGATAAACTCCTGTCTTGATTTATCCAAAACTCTTCAACCTCTTCTAGTAACCACGCTATTTCCGTAATAGGTTCATCACATTCGTGATAAATCCACCTAGCTACTTTTTCATAGTTGTTCATCACTTCACCCCTCTCATTTTAATTAGTTCGTTGCGTAGCTCTCTGCACTCATTCTCTAGCTCTGCGTTCTTCTTCTCTAGCTCAATCACGCTGTCCACCAAAGAGTCTGCGTATTGTTGTAGCTCGTAGTTTTCTTTATCGTATTCATTCATTGTTCATTCCTTTTCTTATAGCTCTGAAGATACGTTGCAATAGTCCTCGCCGGTATCTTCGAAGTGTTGTTTGACTTGCATCGCAAACTCATAGTCTGCAAAGTTCTCTAGGTCTTGACTCAGCTCTGATTTATCGTAACTTGGATTCTTCTTCATCAAATACTCTAAAAAATCAGCATCGTTGTAAAAGCTATTCTCTTTGAAGAACTGCGTAATCCATTCGAGCTTATCGCCTAAATCATTTTCAAGCTGCTTAACCTTGTCTTTGAACGTATCATCATTGCATATTGTGTAGTCTATGTGAGTTTCATAGCCACCAAACTTCTCCGGTGTGTCTGATGATTGTACTGCGAACCACCACTTGCCATCTATATCTCCGTTATAAAATCTACCCATTGTTTTGCTCCTTTTGTTTTTATTGTTTATATGTATTAATTAGTAATTAGTTCCCATTTATTTCATCTACCTCTACCCAAATCAAATCCTCTGAGTCTATCAGCACCTCTGATTCTTCTCTTGCGTTGGTAAAATATAGTATGTCTTCTTTGTTTACCTCGCCTTCCATTAGGTATGGCGTTCCTCCAAGTTTTGCAAACCTCAAGGCAAACATCTCAGCCACCTTCTTGTCAGTCGTCCACGATACGCCTAGATTATACTTGAGTCTGTCGTCAGTTAGAACACCTCGGTAGACCTTGACCTCTGAAGGTAGCTTATCGTACATCTCCTTTGAGTCCTCATCTGTCGTTTCTTCTATGTTCTTGAACAGCTCCAACACCACATCCCAACTCTCGAATAGGTTGAGGGGGAACTCTTCACTTATGTATGCTTCTGCTATTTTATCCATTGGTTATCCTTTCTTTTGACCTTTATATGATGGTAGTTCTAATTAGTTCCCAACTATTTTATTCTTTCTCGGAAATGTATTCTTCGTGTTTGCTCATATCTGCTGTTATCATTTTGGCTATCCATACGTCTACTATTTGCTTCATATGTAGAGCTATCTTAAGTCCTCTTTTGTATCTTTGTACAGCATCCATATCCGTAGTATACACGCCACTCGTTTCTATCCGTACACCTTGCCAATCCGGTAAATAGTTTTTTTCTCTGAGTTTCCATTTGCTCGAGTCCTTTGCTCTTATATCTATTTTTAAGGTCTTGTCATCAATCAACGGCACCTTCAAGAATCCGTCAATCTCGCCACGCTGTAATCGAAACGCAAACTTGTAGCGTTGGGGAAATGTATGAGTATATCTGTACGTGTACCGACCCTTGATGGTTATCGACCATAATCGCATATCCTCATCTTCATCTTCGTTTACTCGATAGTCGCAATATTTTTCTTCCGGCTCGTCAAAGGTTAGTGTAGTAGGCACATCGAACAAGTCCAAGTATTGGTCGTCTGTGTTTATTTCTATTCTGTTCATAACTAGGCCTCTGCTTCCTCTGATGAACAAGCATCGCATAGGTGCAGGTCGTCTTCTCTGTCAGCAGTCCACTCGTACTCGTCCACTAGCTTTTCTTCTGTTGCCTTCCAACAATAGAATCCGTCGTCGTCTGAATATCCTCTGTATCGTATCTCCATATCAATCGTAATCTCTGTTTCGCAGTCATCACAACTGAACATTTGTGTAGTTTCTAAAGTCATTGTTTTTTCCTTTCGTTTGTTTTTTGTTATATGTTTTGCAGTTCTAAAAGTTCCACTTTATTTTTAACATTTATCGTATCCACTATCAAGTCGTGGTAAATGTCGCCTCTCCAACTATTTTGACCAAACTCTATCACATCATCTTTAAGTAAATCTAAGTCTAAGATAGCTGTCCTGCAACTACCGGACACTACTCGGTCTTCTTCTTTACTCCCTTCTTCTCCGTACTCCGGAAATGTTATAAAGAGTTTTTTCGTTCCGTCATCGTCCAAAATCATCCCTAGATAAAAGGGCATACCGGATACTCCGTTTCGGTGGCTGTCAATTTTTGTTACTATACGTTTCATAATTTTATTCCTTTATTATAATTTATGTTCTTCTCTTTCAAAGTTAACACGCCATAAGAACTCGTTTATTTCTTTATCTATCGGAGTAGGTTCGTAGTGGTAGTGTGTCGCTCTCTCCAATAGATAAACAGCTTTATCGAGCATTGTATTTAGCTCATCTATTGTTGTCCCAAGTCTTGACCTTGAAATTACTTTGTTCTTTCCGTAATAATCCATTTCTAAGCTCCTTTCATTCTGATAATCATTAGAGCCATAAAGTCCCAATAGTTCTCTAATATTTTATCTTCTTGTTTTTCTGTTAAGTTTTCGTCAACCGAACCCATACTTTTAGCAAGTTCTATTATATCGTAGTTGTAAAATGGTAGAGGGAGTGCAAGTCCACTCAGCCACTCGGACAAGGCTTTCTGTTCGCCTACTTTATCTATCATATGTCCGTATTCTTGTCTGAATCTGTCCCAAATGTAGTTAATCCGTTCTTCTTCTTTCATTGTATCTTCAACGTCCAAACAACCAAGAATAAATTCCTTATAATTTGCTGTATATTTTGTGTAATGTAATTTCATTTTAGTTCCTTTCTTTGTATAGTTTTACGATTGAGTTTTTAAAAAGTTCCAAAGTTTTTTTAGGGGGGCAATAAATACCCCCCTAGTTTTAGTTTAATATTTTAGGTTGTAAGTATCTTGCAATACGTTCATTAAATTTATCTCTACTTGTTTTAATGATTCTTCTAATACGCTTGAATTTTTATTCTCGTATTTTTTTACATCATTCAATTCAGCCCTTACAATTCTAATTGAGTGCTTTAGGTTCTCGATATTTTTACTATTTACGTGTGATTTTTTCATTTTTTTCCTTTCAAATAATTAAAAACTATACCCTTAATATGCTTTATAAATAAAAAAGTTCCATAAAAAATAAATTAATTTTGTTTAGTAGGGTGTGTATGCTCTATATATAGAATAAATATATTTAATAGGGTTGTGTATCGTTCGTGTACATTTACAGGTATTATTAGCGTACTATTTACGTGAACGGCACCTAAAAAACTATTATTTACGTGAATATTACCTTAAAATTTTAAGTATTTACGTGAATTGACTAAAAAAAATAAAGTACCTACGTGAATTAATAGTAATGATTACTACTTACGTGAACTATCTACGTGAATTCAGATTTAAAATATATTAAAAATAAAAAAAGAAACCCCCGATTGCTCGGGGGCTCTTTTACTTACTGTTACTGTACCATCTGAGTTGCTAAATCCCATGCACGTTGTTTTTGACGGGCTCGACTACCGATAACGTTGGTACCCATATCTCTCGATTTTTGGTTACCCTCATGATTGTCGCACCAATCGGTTACAGCCGAGAAGGCGGACCATACGGTTTCACCTCGCTCATTCTGTCCCTTACCGTACTGATAAGACTCAAACAACTGATTGAGTTGATTCTCATGCTTGCCGGAGTACATCGGGTCGGAATCGTATTCTTTACCGTTGATTTTACGTACCCTTGATTTCTTCTCGGCTCCAAGCGTGTGAGCAAAGAATTTCTCCAAGCGTTGCTGACCTACAAAAGAGGTATCGTTCATCTTCTCGGCCAAAGAATAGTATTCTTTAATCAAATCAGAAGCCGAACGAATACCCTGTTCATAATCCTGAATCTTAATATCAGCATTACGGGTATGCTTAGCCTTGAAAAGTAGCTCACTAGCGCTGTTAAGCATGAAAGTGTTCTCACACCATGTATCGGTTAATTTAACCGTGCTTTTCATGGCCAACGAACCATCATGGCTTGAACCAATCCACATCTTAGGAACTAGGTTGGTACCGTCAAATTCGAGCGTTGGTAATTCAGCGTGCTCAAGTTCGATAAATAACCAACGGTTATTCTTCATTTCACCTGAACCAGTGAGCTTGTAACCGCACTTGATTAATTCGTGTGCTACAGACTCAATTTGTTCCATAGTTATTATTGCTGTAGTACGTGGTGCTACGTGCAATATTTCAGGTTCCGTTGATGTACCATCTTTTCTCGTACGGTTCATAGCATGAAAGCCAGTGATTTCGACTAACGAACCGTTACTGTCCTTGATATAAACCGGTACTGAATCAACCGTATGCTTGAAAATATCCATAGCGGGTACGGGCTGTTCAATAACAGGCTCAATAATCTCGGGTTCCGGCTCTACATCTTGGCCTTTCATTATCTCTAATGCAAGCCTTTGCAAGCCCTCGCTCGATACTGATTCACCGTTAGTAAGGTTAGGTACTATTTCATCAAAATAACTCATAATATGTTTATCCTTTTTTTAGTTGTGATTGAGTAAGTTTTATTGACCGCTGTCCCTTGGGACGGCCTCAATACCACTGACCACTAACGGGCGTGCCGAGAGGGTCAAGTGATAATCAAATTGTCAAAGAGCTACTGCCCTTTGCTACGCTGAGAATACAAGAAAGTTCCAAGAAAATTAAAAAAAAATAATTTGTCGACGAGAAAAAAATTTACCGTTGCTCTACTTTCTACCTGAATTTTTAACCTAAAGAACCTGAACCGTAATTCTCAACCTAACTTTTCTAACCTAAAATCCTAACGAGGGGGGGCGTGTGCAAAATAAAAGAAAGGCACACATAAAAATATTATTTTTTAAAAATTTTAGAGATTTTAGGTAGCGCCGGGCGCAAGCTCTTTGGGAGAGCGCGCCGGCTTAGGAAAGGTAAGGCGACGGTGTGATAAAAGGAGGACGTACAATCGAGGTGATTGAAAAGGTCACACCGCCGCTAATATTATAATATTAAAAAGCGCTAATATTACTAATATTATAATACTATAATATTATAATACTAATATATTAATATATTAATAATATTATTCACTTGCTTCAACCGACGTTTAAATTTATTAGTTTTTACCTATAAGTGTCAACACCTTTTTTCTTGTATACCAAAATAACTATTTTTATATTATATCTATGGAAAACAGCACTCCAAATAGTATTCTTGATTTAGGCCCAACGATTGATGAGCTCAAAGCTTTATCAGACAAGTTCAAGGAGACTGGAGACTTTCATTACATGACAGAGATACTCTTGATTATTGAAGAAATAGAGATGCCTCTGCTCATAGATACATTTGATGGGGAGTTCACCGCAGAGGCCTAATATGTACAAAAAGACCATAAAGGGAGTGGACTACCATATATACGAGAACGAGGAGGAGTTTCGTAAACATCACCGCAAAGAAGAGCTGCAACAAGACTGGAGAACTGCAGAAGAGGGACAATGGGTCAGAAGCGATGATGGACAGGTTCTTACTATATTGCGCAAAGCATTGATGTATAACGATAAAAAAGGTAAGAAGACCTATTACGTGAGAACCTTACTAGGTACATCCTTTGCAACAGAGGACCACAAACTAACAGGTAAGCCACCAAAAGACATCTATACCTTTAAAAAGTACGATGAGAGTAAGTTTATTACCCATAGAGAAAAGTTATTTGCAAAGATGATAGCATTGGGTAGAGAACCGGTAGAAGCGTATTTAAATGTTTATAAGACCAATAACAGGGATTATGCACATAAAAGGACCAAAGTATTACTAAAACAAAAAAAGATAAGGACACTTGTGAATAAAGAAGTAGAAGAACTAATGAATGACCTTGGTATTACCAAGACATACTTATTAGAGCAAGCCAAGGGTGTAGTAGATAAGAACGATGCAAGAGATGCGGATAAGTTACGCGCATTAGAAACATTAATGAAGATTTCCGGTTTATTATCAACCGAAAAGAAAACAGACTCAGTTGCACTAATACAAGAGTTTACTGGGTTTTCCCGTGACAAACTAAAAGCATTTGAGTCTAATATGCTTACAGAGGGTTCACCAGATTAATGTGGTGCTACCCTAGCAAAGTTACATGGGGTAACGCAATTTATAATATTAAACTAATTAGGAGTAAATAATGCCGTATCATACAAAAAAGAAGTCAGGTGCCAAAAAGAAGAAAAAGATGATGGGTGGCGGAATGGTCAAGCGCAAGAAGATGATGAAGGGTGGAATGGTTAAGAAAAAAAAGAAATAACTATGGCCCGTAAATTTAAAAAAGTAGCAAAAACCAAAAGAGGCGTTCCTAAAAAATATGTTAGGGGTGCCAAAAGTCCATCGAAAGTAGAATCAGAGATAATAGAAACAAGAAAGCTTTATGCTGCTGGTAAACTCACGCCAGCCATGATGGATAGAATATCAAAAGAGAGGAGTCAAAGTGCCAGCAAAAAGAAAAAGCGCACCAAAAAGAAAAAGCGGAGGTAGTTCAAAGTCTGCCGTTATTAGTAAATACTCTAAAAGTTCAGGGATAGCAAAGTCTACCCTGTCCAAGGTCTACTCCAGAGGGTTGGGGGCGTACTATTCCAGCGGTTCGAGGCCCGGCACAAGTGCCCACGCTTGGGCAGCGGGACGTGTTCGTAGCTTTGCCACTGGTAAAGGTGGTGCACGTAAGGCCGATGCAGACCTTATACGTGGTGGTAAAAAGAAAACTACCCGTAAAAAGACCACGAGGAAAAGATGAGAAAGAAAGACCCACGCCTAGCTAGAGCTGGTGTCACTGGATTCAATAAACCCAAACGTACCCCCGGACATCCAAAAAAAAGTCATATTGTGGTTGCTAAGGAAGGCGACAAGATAAAGACCATTCGTTTTGGACAGCAGGGTGCAAAGACAGCGGGAAAGCCCAAGGCGGGGGAATCGCGCAGAACAAAGATGAAACGTAAGTCATTCAAGGCAAGACATAGAAAGAACATTGCAAAGGGTAAGATGTCCGCAGCTTATTGGGCAGATAAGGTCAAATGGTAAATGCCGAACAAGAAAGCCAAAGAGAGAAAGCGTAGAAAAAGAAAGCTAACACTTGAAAACAAAAAAAGAAAAAGAGAAGCTTACAAAAAAAGAAAAGCAGCTAGACAATAGTCTGCAAACATTTAATGTCATACCTCCAGCATCGGAAATGTCCGAAAGAGACGAGGTATTAGCAAAATGCTATAACGACTTACTATTCTTTGGTAGGGCTTTCTTGCCAAATGACTTTTTAAATAAAAGTGCCTCACCTCTTTGCCACTATCAAATATCTAAACGATTAATATCGACTAAGCCCGGAGAGCGTATTTGTATTATATTGCCAAGGGGGTTTGGTAAATCCATACTATCCAAAACCGCAATCTTACATAAACTATGCTTTTCTGGTACAGATGCTCAAAACTTTATAGCATGGGTATCGGAAGAACAGGGACAATCTATTGACCACCTAAAATTTTTAAGGTATCACCTAGAAACAAATAAGATGATTAAGTATTACTTTGGGAATATGGATGGTGGTAGCGTTGGAAAACGTTGGACAGAAAAAGACCTTGTAACCCCTAAAGGCGATAGAATTATTGCAAAGGGTACTAGCCAAAGACTAAGAGGTCGTGCTGAAGTAGATGTGCGGTATACCGGTATTATCTTAGACGACTTTGAGTCGGAGTTAAATACCAAGACACCTGATAGAAGAAATGACATTAAGCGTTGGGTAGTATCTACAATTTATCCTGCATTAGAGGAATCACCGGGTAGAGAAGGTTGGATATGGCTTGCAGGTACGATTGTACACTTTGATAGTTTCTTACAAATGACCTATGACGGATTCCAGCAGGCAAAGAAAGACGATAGACACTATCCTTGGGATGTGTACTTTCATAGTGCAATAGAAAGCGGTAAGTCTATATGGCCTGAACAGTTTTCGTTAAAAAAACTAGGAGCAAAGAAACAGGAGTTCATAGAAGCGGGTCTCGTTAATAAGTTTGCACAAGAGTATATGAACGATGCTCGCGATGTAACGAACGCATCATTTAAAATAGATAGGATTCAATACTACTCTGGTGAAAGAAGAAAAATGAGTAACTTTAACTATCTTGCAGAAAAAAACGAGATGATACCAATAAACATTTACATTGGTGTAGACCTTGCAGCTACCGCATCGGATACCTCAGACTATCAGGTAATACTGGTTATGGGTATTGACGCTCGTAAGAATAGATACGTACTAGAATACTTCAGAGAGCGCATACCTACATTTGATGTTCCTGCAAAGATTATTGAGATAGCAAAAAAATACAGTCCAGTAAAACGCGTAACGATTGAAACGGTAGCAGCGCAAGAAATGGTTAGGGATATGGTAACGCGTATGAGTGCTAATGAGAAAAGATTGATGCCGGGCATATTCAAAGGCGTTAAGCCTCCAGCAAGAATTAAAAAGGAAGATAGACTAGAAACTACACTTGGACCTATTGTAAACTCCAAAAAGTTATATATTCGTAGAGAGATGACAGAAATCGTTGATGAGTTTTTTGAACACCCAAAACCTCGCAACGATGACCTTATGGATGCGTTGTACTATGCAGACTATTTTGCACGTCCACCCAAAAGCCAAGCCAGCACTAAAGACGAGTTTAAAGCGTCCAGCAAAAAGCGCGGTACCTTCTCAAAACTTAAAAAATATAACTGGATGACAGGAGCAAGAACAAACTAAAATATTTATTTGCATTATATTATTTTATTAACTATATTAATAGACTGTGAAGAATATCTTCACTAACTGTTTATAAACAAAAGGCTATAAATCCACATACCATATGGCTAATACAAGTAAGGGAAGATTCCCAAGTTACGGTCTTGTAAGAGGACCATCCCACGCAGACGGTGGGGTTCCAGCTTCAGTTGCTAACGGCCCAGACGTAGAACTCGAAGGTGGAGAATACATTATTCCAAAAGAGGCAGTACCTGATTACCTGCCCGTATTACAACAAATCACACAAGTAGGTAGAGACAGACAACAAATGCAGAATGGTAATAGTGCCATTGATGCGTTGATTGCTTCTGCCTCTATGCAAAATGGCATAGCGCAACCTAAATCACCCGTGTACCAAGAAGGTGGACAAGTGCAAAGCAAGACTTTGCGTGGTTCTCGTGTAGTTTCAAGAGATATAGGAAGAGATGGTGATATGTTTACAGGACAGGTGATTATGGCTATACCAGCTGACCAAGTAGGAGAAGGCGATGGTCTTCGCTATTATCTTTCTGAACCAAGACAATCTCAGTCTATGTCTTTATTGGATAGAAAAGCACAATCTAGCGCTAGACGAAAAATGGCTTTTGCACCTCAGGATTCATTACCAGCTGATTTAGTTGAAGGATATTTTGATAGACAAAATAAAACATCAATACTTGATATGGATAATGAAAAATCACCATTAGGTTTTTTAAAAAATTTAATTGGTAAAGAGCAAGGTGGTATGGTACAGTACGAAGATGGTGGGGAGGTACACAGCCGTAGAATGTTCAATCAAGGCACTGGTTTTGATAAAAAGAAATCAGACCTAGATGGTGATGGTAACATTTCTGAGTACGAACGCAAACGCGGTATGGCAATAGCCAAAGCTATGGGCAAGATGCAAATGGGTGGTATGGTAGATGGACAACCTATGATGCAAAGACCTATGAACCCTGCTATGAACTTTAGCCCTATGCAACGCATGAACCCTAGAATGTATCAAGAGGGTGGTCAAGTTGACAAAGGTGCTTATCCGGCAAAAGATATGGAAATGCTAAAACAGTTTCCATTAACGTATAAGTTTTTTATGGATAGAAGAGGTCAACAATCATACTACCCAGAGCAAGATAGCCTAGCTGCAAGAATGTTTCGTGGAGAAATTGACCCTAATGAGGCATTTTCAAAAGCATTAATGTTACCCTTGACACAAGAAAAAGGTACAGCTCCGCCTCGCAGGCAACAGGAAATACGTAATCCCAATGAAAGATTTGGCCCACCAAGAAGTCTTATGGGCGCCGGACTAAGTAATTTTGAAAAAGCTGAAAAAGAATTTGAAGCATTTATGGATTCTTTACAAACAAGTAGAGACATAAATCCATTTACAGGCGAGCCTATGGACACTGACGCTGATGTAGAAAGACTTAAGCGTAGGATGCAGCAGTCTAAAATACCTCGTTCAAGACAGCGTGTACCCATGCAAGATGGTGGACAAGTGCAATTAAGAAAACAGGCTGAAAAAAATACTATGTCTAGGCAACCAAAAGAAAAAATAGATGTTATATTTCCTTTTTTAGAAAGTATGCCACGTTATCTTTATCCCGATTTTATAGGACCTAGAAGTCCTAGACAAATATTAGAAGTTGAAGATTTGTTTGATGAAATGCTTAGAAATGCTAAAGGAGATAAAAAATATTACATTCCAGATTCTGATAAAGAAGAAACTGGAATGAAAATAGCGCAAGAAGGTGGTATGGTTTCTAACAACAATTTAATGGGTTCTATTGCATCCGACCAAAGAATTGCGCCTTTACAGCCTGATGTATACCAAAGCAAATCTGAGAATGGTGTAACGATTGAGCAAAGAGTTGAGGTTCCAAAGTTAGCTGAAGCAATCTTGCCTATATATGGATTAGAAACACCTTTATCTAAAAATCAAGGCAGTATGTTAAAAAGAAATAATGTAACACCGAATGTTTTAAATCCACAGGTTAAGGGTTTAATAAACAGGGTTCTTGTTCAACGGCTTGCAGCAGAAGGAAGTTGATGGTATTAGAAAAAGATAAAAGAGCAGATTATAACCAAGAGCTTTATAGGCGATATAGAGATGCTAGGCAAACTTGGGATAATGAATCTCGTTACGATATAGATTTTTATCACGGCAATCATTATACTTCTGATGAAGTAGATGAGCTACAGTCACGCAATCAAGCAGATGTACCAATGGATAGAATTGGCCCTGCTATTGAAAAGTTTAAAGCAGTATTAACTTCACGTTCACCAGCCTTTACAATAACCCCTAGAGAAGATTCAGACGTTAAAGTTGCTTCACTATGGAGAACTATTATGGGTTTTATATGGGGACAATCAAATGGTGACTGGCAGTTAAAACAAGCAATACACGATTACGCAACTACAGGTATGGGTTACCTGTATTGTTATGTCGACCCCGAATCAGACTTCGGTAGAGGCGATGTAAAGTTCACATATGTAAATCCTTTCAGGGTCTATGTTTCCCCTAATACGCGCAACCGATGGTACGATGATGCCGAGAGCATCATCCTTTCTACTATACTTACAGGTGAACAGGTTACTAGCCTCTACCCAGAATTAGCAGAACAAGAGAATGAAGAGACCGGTGAAATGGAAACCGGTATAATCCAAGACCTTGAAACATATCTTGAAGAAGATTATCCGGATGCTATGAATAGCAACAGTAAAAAGGTATTTACACCCGCAGAGACAAAAGAATTAGAATACTACGAAAGAAACAAATATCAGATACTAGAAAGATTTTATAAGACAAAGGTTACTTTTTACCGCATTATAGATATGCAAAACGGAGAAGAGACCGTACTTAGTGAACCAGAATACGCAGAGTTTGTTGAAAATAATCGAGAACAAATAGAAGTAAATCAGTATGAAGTGATTCCTGTAAAACAAACAAGGATTAAAGTATGTGCAAGTATTGGTCAAATAGTATTATATGAAACGATTCTTAACACAGACCATTATCCAATCATACCTTTCCCAAATATATTTACAGAAACACCGTATCCACAGTCAGACGTATCACGTGCTAGACCAATGCAACGTCTTCTTAATAAACTATGGTCACTTGCTGTTTCCCACGCTCAAGCATCTGGTGGCCTTAAATTACTTGTTCCACTTGGAAGTGTAGAAGATTTAGGACAATTAGAAAGAGACTGGGCTAATCCAAACGCAGTTATCGAAGTTGACTCAACACAAGGAGAGCCACACTTTCCAGCGCCCCAACCATTAGCTTCTGAGTTCTATAGACTAATACAGCAGTGTGAGTTCTATATAGACTTTACCTTTGGTTTACCTGAGATGATGCACGGATTTTCAGAAAAAGCTCCAGAAACAGTAGCTGGTACAGAGCGTATGATTGCATTAGGTACTGAAAGGCCTAAGTCAAAGTTACGCGATTTAGAGTTTAGTATTAATAGAGTAGGTCAAGTATTGTATAACTTGTCTAAAGGACATTACACGTATAAAAAAATATTTAGATTGTTCAATGCTAATAACGATATTACTGAAGCAACTGTTAATATGTATGATAATAAAATTGGTACGATGCTTGACATTAAAAAAGAAAGACATAATCTATCGCAACATGACATACGAATAGAACCGGGTTCTACTTTGCCAACAAATAAATGGGCAGAGCTTGGAGTGTATATGGAAGCGTTTCGTATGGGCATTGTTGATAGAACAGAAGTATTAAAAAAGAATCCAGAGATATTTGACAAGGAAAGTATTATGCGTCGCACTGAAGAAAAAGCATTATTACAGAGACAAATAAAAGCGATGGAAGAACAAATAAAGAATTTGGAGGGAGACCTCCAGACTGCCCAAAGGGAGTCTGTTAGCGACAGAAAACGTGTCGAGGTTGAGAAATTTAAATCTCGACTACAAGACGTTGCTTCAGACGCCAAAGCTGATAGGAGAGTTCAATTAAACAACCTACAAACAAAGGTGAAGCTCGAAGCGGAGAAATTAGCAAATGTTAGAAAAGATGCTAGTTCTGCTCCGGAAGCGTAGAGACATCTATTAAGGAAATACAATGGACAATACACAGACAGAGGCCATGCAAACCGCTGATGGTTTAGCA